>Ga0136611_10000467_pt1 | contig 26391 bp, 23 predicted proteins | sample AntDrymUQ2232306_2_FD_106645 | JGI IMG/M metagenome (GOLD analysis project Ga0136611, IMG submission 106645) | Polar desert sand microbial communities from Dry Valleys, Antarctica - metaG UQ223 (23.06) | ecosystem: Environmental > Terrestrial > Soil > Desert | place: Antarctica: Dry Valley...
GCCAGTCCGGCGGCGGCGACCTGATCGCGCCAGGGCGAAATCGCCCGGATGCCATGGCGCGCGCAGGCTTCGATGATGTCGGTCAAAGGCTGCTCGACGCCGCGCTGCCGGCGTACCGTCGCGGTGTTGATCGACAGCCAGCGGTGGTCTTGAGAAAAGTCGCGCATGTAGTGCCCTACGGTTTATCGAAAGGGTGAGGCGGTGCGGCTTTTTGCCTGCGAATCTCGCGGATGATGGCCGCGTTGTCCAGGTCGCCGTCGCCCGCCGCCACGGCCGCGCGCATCAAGGCGACGTGCGTTTCGGACAGCGGCAGTTGTTGACCGCCGGCGCGGGCCAGATCGAGCATCAGCTTCACGTCCTTGAGGTGCTGGCGGATTCGCGACCGCGGCGCGAAGTCGCCTTCGACCATCATCCGCCCCTTGGCCTCGGCGGCGCCCGACGTGGCCGGGCTGGCCAGCACCATCGCCAGGAACTGCGCCGGCGCGATGCCCAGACTTTCGGCAAAAACCATGCCTTCGGCCAGCACCGCGCGGTTCAGGCCCAGCACCAGGTTGGTCGCGAGCTTGGCCCGGGCGCCCATGCCTGCGCCGCCGACATGAATTTGCGCGCTTGCGATGGCGCCGAGCACCGGCGCATGCCGCCGCAGCGCGTCAGCCCGGCCACCCAGCAGCAGCGTGGCCGCGCCTGTGGCGATCTGTTGGCTGGAGCCTGACAGCGGCGCTTCGATGAAATCGATGCACCGCCTTTCGAGCCGCGCCGCCAGCGCCTCCAGCACATCGGGGGCGCCGGTCGAGCAGTCGATGACGCACGCCATGCCGGGCGCACCAACCAGGCCGGCTTCGCCTTCGACCACGGCCAGCACGTCGTCGCTGTCGAAAACCGCCAGCACGACGACGGACGCCGCAGCGCCCAGCGCCCACAGCGACTCGACAGCGCTGCCGCCGCCGGCTGCAAAGGCCTGGCGCGCTTCAGGCCGTAGGTCGAATCCGACGGTTTCAAAACCGGCCGCCCGTAGCCGCAGCGCCAGCGCGGTGCCGACCAGGCCCAGTCCGACCAGGCCGATGATTTTGGTATTTGAAGCTTGCGTTTCCGGAGCCATATTGATCAAAGCGGTAGTGATGAACCGGCGCAGATCTGGATGTCCTGGCCGGTGATGGCCGCGGCGTCGGGCGACAGCAGGAAAGCGACGAGCGCGGCGATTTCCTGCGGCCTGACCAGCCGGCCCAGCGGCGGCAACCGGGGCGGCGCCGCGCTGCGCGCCGGATCGGTCAGCATCGCGGTTTCGGTCGCGGCCGGCGACACGACGTTGACGGTGACGCCCAAGGCGACGGTTTCGGCGGCCCAGCTGCGCGCCAGCGCGATCAGCGCCGCCTTGGTGGCAGCATACTGGCTGCGGCCCGCCATTCCGCCGGCGACGCGGCTTCCGATCAAGACCATGCGCCCGCCGCCGCCGGCCTGCATCGCCGGCAGCACGATGTTGGCGATACGGATGATCGCATCGACGTGCAGCTGCCACATCAAGTGGCCGGCCTGGGCCTCAAGCGCGCCCAGCTTCGCCACGCGCAGCACGCCGGCCGAATGCACCAGCGCCTGGAGCCGGACCTGCCGCCCGCACCGCGGACTCGGTGGCGGCCGCGTCGCACAGGTCCACCGCATGGTGGCGCAGCGCCGGATGTTCCAGAGCGGGCGGCGCGATGTCGAGCGCTTCGACCTGCCAGCCGCCCTCCAGCAGCCGGCGCGCGATCGCCAGGCCGATGCCCGAACTTCCGCCGGTGACGAGCGCGCGCCGCGTCGTAGCGTCGGCTTCACTCCACACGAATATTGCCGTCGGTGATGATCTTTTGCGCGCGCGCCATGTCCTCGCGCTGGAATTTCGCGAAGTCGGCGACCGAACCCGGCGTCAGCAGCAGGCCCTGCTGCGCCAGCTTGTCGCGCATGTCGCCGGCCAGTGCCTTGTTGACTTCGGCGTTGAGCCGCTGGGTGATGGCGTCGGGCAGTTTGGCCGGACCCCAGAGGCCGTACCAGCTGTAAAACTCGTAGCCTGGCAGGCTTTCATCGACCGTCGCGACGTCGGGCAGATTCGGTGTGCGCGTCTTTGACGTAACGGCGACCACGCGCAGCAAGCCGCTCTTGTGGTATTGCAGCGAACCCAAAATCGGGTCGATAAAGCCGTCAATCTGCCCGCCAATCAAATCCTGGAACGCAGGAGCCGTGCCCTTGTACGGAACGATCAGGTAGTCGATGCCGCCGGCGCGCTTGAGCAGCTCTGTCGAAAGGTGGCCGGCCGAGCCGATCGAGCCGACCGCGAAGGTCATCTTGCCCGGATTGGCCTTGGCATAGGCGATCAGCGACTTGATGTCGGTGATCGGCAGGTTCTTGTTGATCGCCACCGACAGCGGCGCCTGGGCGACCAGGGCGATCGGCGCAAAGTCGCTGACAACGTTGTAGGGCACCGACTTCATCGTCATCGGCGCGGTGACGAAGGTCGAGGCGTTGAACAGCAGCGTGTAGCCGTCGGCCGGCGCTTTGGCGACCGCGTCGCCGCCGATCGTGCCGTTGCCGCCGGGACGGTTTTCAACGACGAAAGTCTGGCCCATCTGCTCGCCGAGTTTTTGCGCCAGCTGGCGGCCGACCGCGTCGAGCGTTCCGCCCGGCGGAAAGGGAATGATGACCCGCACCGGCCGCGCCGGCCAAGTCTGCGACGCGGCATTAAGCGCGAGCGTTCCCAGGCCGATAAGAAACAATCTTCTGAGCAGGCTTTTCATGGTGCGTCTCCGTGTAAAAGTTAATTGATGCCGTGCAGCGCCAGCAGTGTCTTCATTCGTCCCAACGCCAGTTCGGGCTGCTCCAGAAGATGCGCCGCGTCGGCCAGGCGGAACAGCTCCGAAAGATGCACCAGCGAGCGCGTGCTCTGCTGGCCGCCGACCATCGAGAAATGGCTTTGGTGGCCGTTGAGCCAGGCCATGAAGACAACGCCGGTTTTGTAAAAGCGCGTCGGCGCGGCAAAAATATGGCGCGACAGCGGCACCGTGGGGCCCAGGATGGCGTGGAATTTTTCGACATTGCCCAGCGCCAGTTCCGCCAGCGCGGCGCTTGCCGCCGGCGCGATCGCATCGAAAATCCCGAGCAGCGCGTCGCTTTTGCCATGCGCCGGCTCGGCTCCCTGGCCGTCGCCGGCGATCAGCTCGGCATAGTTGAAATCGTCACCGGTGTACATGCGAACGCCCGGCGGCAGGCGCCGGCGCATGGCGATTTCCTTGTCCTTGTCGAGCAGCGAAATCTTGATGCCATCGACTTTGCCGGGATTCGCGGCAATGACGCCCAGCGCCGTGTCCATGGCTTGATCGACATCGCTGGAGCCCCAGTACCCCGCCAGCGCCGGGTCGAACATCTCGCCCAGCCAGTGCAGCACCACCGGCTGCCTGGCCTGGCTCAGGATGCGGTCGTACACCCGTTCGTAGTCCGCCGGGCCGGTGGCGACGCGGGCCAGCGCCCGGCTGGCCATGACGATCAGCTTGCCGCCGAGTTTCTCGATCGCTTCCATCTGCTCCTGGTAGCCGGCGATGACTTCGTCGATCGTTTTGACGTTTTCCAGCATCAGATGGTCGGTGCCGCAACCCGAGGCGACCAGAGCGCCCGGCACGTCGCGCGCCGCATCGAGCGAGCGGCCGATCAGTTCCAGCGACGTCGGCCAGTCGAGGCCCATGCCGCGCTGCGCAGTATCCATCGCCTCGGCCACGCCCAGGCCGAGCGACCACAGGTGCCGGCGGTAGGCGATGGTCGCGTCCCAGTCGATGGCGCAACCGAGCCAGGGGTCGATCGCCGCCAGCGGGTCGGCGACCACATGCGCGGCCGAATAGGCGATGCGGTTGAACCGGACGGCGCCGGGCCGCCCCAAGCCGGCCGACGCCCCCTCGGGGGGCAGCGAAGCGTGGGGGCTCAAGAATCCGCTGGCGGGCCGCGCGGGCACGCCGCCTTGCAGGGTGTAAGGCGCCAGCGCGCCGGCGGCGTCGGGCAGGGTCAGCGTCAAGGGCATGCGAAACCACCTTTTATAAACAAAATCGGCCTCCAGCGCTCATGGGACGTGCGCAAGCAGCTATCAAACCTGTAGCGTGGGCACGTCGACCCAGCGCCGCTCTTTCCAGCTGTCGAGCGCCGCTTCGACCAGCTGCACGCCCTTGGCGCCTTCGGGCAGCGTCCAGCGGTAGGGCGCGTCCTCGACCACATGGCGAATGAAATGCTCCCACTGGATCTTGAAGCCGTTTTCGTAGACCTGCGAGTCCGGAATTTCCTGCCACTGGTCGAAAAAGTTCATGGTCTGCTTTTCGTCCGGGTTCCAGATCGGACGCGGCGTCGCCACGCGCGACTGGGCGCGGCAGCTCGACAGGCCGGCAACCGCCGAGCCGTCGGTGCCGTCGACGTGGAAGGTCACCAGGTCGTCGCGCCGCACGCGCGTCGCCCAGCTCATGTTGATTTGAGCGACCACCGGCTCGCCGTTGTGGCCGGTGAGTTCGCAGGTGGCGTAGGCCGCGTCGTCGGCGGTGCAGTCGTAGAGTTGGTCCGCCTCGTCCCAGCGTTTGGGGATGTGCGTGACACCGAGGCAGGACACCGACTTCACTTCGCCGAACAGGTTGTCGAGCACATAGCGCCAGTGGCACATCATGTCCAGGATCATGCCGCCGCCGTCTTCCTTGCGGTAGTTCCACGACGGCCGCTGGATCGGCTGCAGGTCGCCTTCGAAGACCCAATAGCCGAATTCGAGCCGCACCGACAGCATGCGGCCGAAAAAACCGGCGCGGCGCAGCATGTCGAGCTTGCGCAGGCCGGGCAAAAAAAGCTTGTCTTGAACAGCGCCGTGCTTCAGTCCCGAACCCTGTGCCAGGCGCGCGATTTCGACCGCCTCGTTCAGGTTGGTCGCGATCGGTTTTTCGCAGTACACATGCTTGCCGGCGCGGATCGCCTTGGCCAGCAGGGTGGGGCGCATCTGCGTCGTTCCGGAGTCGAAAAAAATAGTGTCGTCCGGGTTTTTCAGCGCCTCGTCGAGGTCGCTGCCCCAGCGGGCGATGCCGTGCGCCTTCGCCAGCGCCTCGATCTTCGCGCCATTGCGCCCGATCAGGATCGGGTCGGGCATGACTTTTTCGCCGTTGGAGAGGGTGACGCCGCCTTGCGCGCGGATCGCGACGATGGAGCGGATCAGGTGCTGGTTCATGCCCATGCGTCCGGTGACGCCGTGCATGATGATGCCGAGTTTTTGAGTAGTCACGAACTGGTTTTTCCTGTTGGGAATAAGTTATTGCGGCGTCAGGCCGGCGGCTTTCACCAGCCGGGCGTTGTTGGCGACCTCGTCGCGCAGATAGGTGTCGAACTGCTCGGGTTTGAGCGTCCAGGCGTCGGCGCCGAGCTTGAGGAACCTGTCCTTGACTTCGGGCGACGCGAGTGCCTTGGCCACTTCGTCGTGCAAACGGTTGACGATCTCGCGCGGCGTCTTGGCGGGCGCCATCATGCCGATCCAGAAGTTGAATTCCGAGCCGGGAACGCCGGCTTCGGCCGTGGTCGGAACGTCGGGCAGGGCGCTGGAACGCTTGGGCGAGCCGACGGCGAGCGCCAGTAGCTGGCCTTCCCTGATCTGGCCGATCACCGGAGCGATGGGCGAGAAGTAGTAATCGACCCGGCCCGAAAGCACTTCGGTTACGGCTTCGGCCGAGCCCTTGAAGGGAATGTTGATCGCCTGGATGTTGGCGGCGGTCCTGAACTTTTCTGCGTTCAGGTGCGTCGCGCTGCCCTGGCCGGCGGATGCGTAGTTGAGCGCGCCCGGTTTGGCCCTGGCGGCGGCCAGCAGGTCGGCCAGCGTCTTGATGTTCTTGGACGGAGAGATCACCAGAACATTCGGCACCGACGAAATCGGCGTCACTCCGGCGAAGTCGGCCAGCGTGTCGAAGGGCAGCTTGGCGAATGTCGAAGGGCTGACGGTGTGCGACGACGAATGGATCATGAGCGTGTAGCCGTCCGGCGCGGCGCTGGCCACCGCCTGCTGGCCGATCGTTCCGCTCGCGCCGCCCCGGTTGTCGATGACCAGCGGCTGGCCCAGGCTGGCGCCCACCTTGTCGGCGATGGCACGGGCGATGATGTCGGTCGTGCTGCCGGCGGCGAACGGAACGATCACGCGAATGGGCTTGTTCGGCCACGCGCCCTGGGCGCTGGCGGCCAATGGCGCCAGCGCGGCCAGGCAGGCGATGGCGGTGAAAGCGGTGACGGCTAGGCGGCGGGTGACTGGCATGCGAGTGTCTCCTTGGTATTTCTCCCTCGCCCCATTGGGGAGAGGGTAGGGGTGAGGGTCTGCGACCCATTGGTTAATTAACTATCGGGTGAATTATAAAAATAGTCGCAAGAAAAACGCAAGTACCTGGAAACCTTAAGTTTCAATTCGTCAGCACATAGCCGAGGATCACGTCGCTCATGTGCGACAGGCGTTCGTTGCGCGCCTTGGGCGCCATCAGGTCGCGGCCGAAAATCGCCGACAGCGTCGGGTTGTTGGACAGGTAGAAATAGGCCAGGCCGGCGATCGATATGTAGAGCTGGACCGGGTCGACGCCGCCCCTGAATAAGCCCTCCGCGCGGCCCCGATCAAGAATTTCGCGCAGCGTCTGGATCAGCGGCGAATTCATCTCGCGCACCCGCTCGCCGGTATGCAGGTGCCGAGCCCGGTGCAGGTTGGCGCTGTTGAGCAGGGTAATGAACTCCGGATGGTCGAGGTAGTAGCCCCACGTGAACTCGATCAGGCGGCGGATGCCATCGACCGGATTCAAATCGCTGAGGCGCAACTGCTGCTCGGCCTGGCGGATATGCGCGTAGGTGGCTTCCAGCACCGCCTGGAACAGCTCGTCCTTGCTGGCGAAATAGTAGTAGATGAGCCGCTTGTTGACAGCGGCGCGCGCGGCGATGCGCTCCATCCGGGCGCCGCCCAGGCCATGCTGCGCAAACTCGCCCTGCGCCGCCAGGAGGATGCTCTGACGCGAGCGGTCGGCGTCGCGGGGGCGCGGCTCCTGGGGAATGTCGGTCGAAGCTGTCATTTGTGTAATTTAACCATATGGTGAATTAAAGCAAGCCTTGCCAGGTAGGCCGGGTTGCCCGCAGCGAGCGGCACCAGTGCGCGGCCTGTGTCTCTGAATTGGGTCATGAAAGCGAATCGAATGCCCTGACCGCGCACATCGTCGCGATCTGGTGGGCAGTCGCTACCGACGTCGCGGCGCTTGTCTGCTCGTGCAACTCCTTGGACGCCTCTTCAATGGCAAAGGCAAGCTGAACGCTGCCGCTCTCACGGTGGCACCCGGCTAGCGCGTAGAGGTAATTGACAGTGGTGACTGAGCGCTCGGCGAGTAGCGCTCGCACGAGATACAGCAGGGTGTTCGGTCATTCTTCATTTCCATCTCGTTGACATAGAAAGCACTAAGTTAAGCAAATGCAACATAAGTTATTATTTATTGTTAAAAATAGCACACATTTACTAAATTAATATCTATGATTTACGAAATTATCGGTAAGTTACTAGCTTAGTCAATTTTCTTATATCGCAACTTAGAAATATAAACACAGAAATCACCAAGATGTCTACTAAATCTCAACTCTTAGCCGAAGAACTTGTATCGACACCTGTTCACACCTACCGGCGTGAAAATCTGCGAAAGTTGATTGCGGACAACGGCGGTCCTTCCGCGATCGGTCGTCGCCTCGGCTATGCGAACTCTGCCTGGCTGGTGCAGATGACCGGCCCGAACCCGACGCGCAACGTAAGCGAGGCGACGGCCCGCGAATATGAAATTAAGTTGGGCCTGCCAATGGGCGTGCTCGACACCCCGCTTGACATCGGAGAGAACACCGTGCCGCCCCCTCGGCGCGCTCACCCCCTCCGTGACGTTGCGTTCCAACCCACCGGTAGCCTGATGAGCCCCGCGCAGGTTGACGAGCTCATCGCCGTGGTGGGCAAGGTCTGCGAGGACGAGCATGTGTCGCTGCCCATTTCAAAGTTTGCCGACATCGTCAGGCTGTCGATCTCAGACATGATCGAGCACGGCAACCGGGTGCGCGAAGACCATGTCAAGATGCTCATCAAATTGACCAAATAAAAACCTGCTGAATAGCGCATGACTTCACAACTTGCCGGCCACCTTATTGTCGATTGCCTCCTGGCCCAGGGCGTTACCCACGCGTTCGGCGTTCCAGGCGAAAGCTATCTGGCGGTGCTCGATGGCCTGCATGCCAGGCGGGAGCAGATCGAATTCATCACCTGCCGGCAGGAAGGCGGCGCGGCCTTCATGGCCGAGGCGCACGGAAAGCTCACCGGCCGGCCCGGCGTTTGCATGGTGACGCGCGGGCCGGGCGCGACCAATGCGTCGATTGGCGTGCATACCGCATTCCAGGATTCGACGCCGATGGTATTGCTGGTCGGAGACGTCGCCAGCGACTGCCGCGACCGCGAAGCCTTTCAGGAGGTCGATTACCTCAGCTTTTTTGGCCCGTCTACCCGTGGCTTCGCCAAGCGCGTCGAGCGCATCGACGATGCCGACAGGATTCCAGAATATGTCGCCCGCGCCTTCGCCACCGCGATGAATGGTCGCCCCGGCCCGGTCGTGCTGGTGCTGCCGGAAGACATGCTGACCCGGATGACGGCTGCCAAACCCTTGCCGAGGGTCGAAGCGGTCGAGAGCTGGGGTGACCCTAAGGCCATGCTGGCACTGCGTGAGATGCTATTGAAAGCGGAGCGTCCTTTTGTCATCGCCGGCGGCAGTGGCTGGACGCCGGCGTCGGCGCTGGCGCTGCAGCGCTTTGCCGAACACTGGCATCTCCCGGTCGGCAATGCCTTTCGCTTCCAGGACACTTTCGACAACCACCACCCGCTTTACGCCGGCGATGTGGGCATCGGCCTGAATCCGAAGCTGGCGGCGCGCGTCAAGGCCAGCGATCTGATCATCGCCGTCGGCCCGCGTCTGGGCGAAATGACGACCGGCAACTACACGCTGCTCGAAGCGCCCCGGCCGAAGCAAAAGCTGGTGCATATCCACGCCAGCGCCGAGGAGCTCAATCGCGTGTTCCATGCCGATCTGGCCATCAACGCGACGATGAATGCGGCCGCCCATTCGCTCGAAGCGCTGGCCGCGCCGCCAGCCGTTCGCTGGGAAGCATGGAGCGCGTCGGCGAGCCAGGACTACCTGGACAATCTGCTGCCACAGGCAATGCCCGGCGACATCGACATGCCGGCGATCGTCGGCCTGCTGCAAAAACACCTGCCGCCCGATGCGGTGCTGACCAACGGGGCAGGAAATTTCGCCAGCTGGGTGCATCGCTTCTTCAAACATCACGGGCTGGTCAAGGGAGTCAAGACGCAACTCGCGCCGACCGTCGGCGCGATGGGGTACGGCGTTCCGGCGGGCATCGCCGCAGCCATCACGACCGGCCGCGTAGCCTTCACGATTGCCGGCGATGGCGACTTCCTGATGAATGGCCAAGAGCTGGCGACCGCCGTGCAGCACGGCGCCAAAAGCATCATCGTGCTGCTCAACAATGGCATGTACGGGACCATCCGGATGCATCAGGAACGGGAGTACCCACAGCATGAAAGCGGCTCTCGGCTGAACAATCCGGACTTCGCTGGCTTGGCGCGCGCCTACGGTTACGCCGGTGTTCGCATCACCCGCACCGACGAGTTCGAGGCGGAACTGCTGGCCGCGCTGGCGCGTCCGGAAGGCACGCTGATCGAGGTGACGCTGGATCCGGAAGTGATCACCACGCGCGCGACGCTGGCGTCGATCACGCAAGGTGCGCTGGATCGTTTGCTATAAAAAAGAATAGCTACTCACGCTTGCCAGTTATGCGCAAAATGCCTATTTCAACGACTTCAGGGTGAATCACCAAAAGCTTGCATGCGTTTGCGGTTGCGTGCACCATTACCAAAGCGGCTGTCACGACTTTGTCATCAAACAAGTCAACACTTGAAGCTATTTGTTTTGATGAAAAATAACTCCTTTGCCGCACTCCATAACGACCGATCCGCAGCCAGCCGCCATCGTGCCCATCAAGTTTCTTGACCGCGATCACAGCATTCTTGCTTTCAACGAGCGGGTGCTCGACTGGGCGCGGCGGGGCGACGTTCCGTTGCTGGAGCGGCTGCGGTTTCTGTGCATCGTCTCGTCCAACCTGGACGAGTTTTTTGAAGTTCGGGCCGCTTCGCACCTGACCGCTGCCGTCGGCAACGAGCAAAAGGGCGCTTACACGGAACAGTCTTTCAAGGCGCTGTCGGCCGCCGCGCACGACATGGTGGCGCGCCAGTACGCGCTTTACAACGACGAGCTGCTGCCGGCTTTCGAGAAGCACGGCATCCGCATCGTCTCGCACGGCGAGCGCAACACGGCGCAACGGCGCTGGGTCAAGGCCTATTTCGAGCGCGCTGTCCGGCCGCTGCTGATTCCGGTCGGGCTGGACCCGTCGCACCCGTTTCCGCAGGTCGCCAACAAGTCGCTGAACTTCATCGTCCGGCTCGGCGGGCGCGACGCCTTCGGCCGCGAGAACGAAATCGCGATCGTCAAGGTGCCGCGTGTGCTGCCGCGCCTGATTCACATGCCGAGCCAGGACGGCGAAAAGGGTGAAAAACTTTTCCTGGCGCTTTCAAGCGTCATCCGGGCGCATCTGGCGGACCTGTTCGCGGGCCGCAAGGTCGGCGAGTTTTCGCAATTCCGCGTGACCCGGCACTCCGACCTGGAAGTCGATGAGGACGACGTGAAGAACCTTCGCACCGCCCTGCGGCTGGGGCTGGAACAGCGCCACTATGGGCGCGCGGTGCGGCTGGAGGTGTCGGCCGGCTGCTCGGAGTTTTTGTCGGGCTTTCTTCTCACGCAGTTCAATCTGCCTGCGCAGGCGCTGTACCGGGTGCACGGTCCTGTCAATCTGGTCCGGCTGACGCAACTCGTCGATCTGGTCAACGACCCGAAGCTGCTTTTCCCGCGCTACAAGGCCTGCTATCCGAAGCAGCTTCAGCCCGGCCAGTCTTTTTTCGATCGGCTCAAGCAGGGTGATGTGTCGATTCATCAGCCTTTCGAGAGTTTCGAAGGCGTGCTGGCCTTCCTGCGCGAGGCCGTCAACGATCCGCAGGTCCTGGCGATCAGGCAGACGATCTACCGCACCGGTACCGATTCGGAACTCATGCAGCTGCTGCGCGAGGCGGTGCGGCGTGGCAAGGAAGTGATGGTCGTTGTCGAGCTGAAGGCGCGATTCGATGAAGAGGCGAACATCAATTGGGCCGAGATGCTCGAATCGATAGGCGCGCAGGTGGTCTACGGTGTGATGGGCCTGAAAACCCACGCCAAGATGCTGCTCGTCACCCGGCGCGAGGGCAGGCGGCTGGTCCGCTATGGCCACCTGTCCACCGGCAACTACAACCCGGCAACCGCCAGGCTGTACACCGACGTCAGCTACCTCACCGCCGACCGGAAGCTGGTCGCCGACATCGACCATGTTTTCGTGCACCTGGCCAGCCACAGCCGCCTGCCCAAGCTTCACCGCCTGCTGCTGGCGCCGTTCCAGCTGCACCGCAAGCTGCTGGAAAAAATCGAATCGGCGGCGAATGCCGCGTCGCAGGGCAAGGATGCGCGCATCGTCGTCAAGACCAACGCGCTGACCGACGAAGACCTGATGCGCGCGCTGATCAAGGCCGGGCAGTGCGGCGTGAAGATTGACCTGATCGTTCGCGGCGCCTGCATGCTGCCTGCGCAGCTTCCGGGCTTGACCGACAACATCCGCGTTCGTTCGATCATCGGGCGTTTCCTGGAGCATTCGCGGGTGTTTTATTTCCGCTGCGCCGGCGAAGAAACGCTTTACTTGTCAAGCGCCGACTGGATGAACCGGAACATGCTGCGCCGGGTCGAACTCGCCTGGCCGGTGACCGACCCGGCCATCCGACAGCGCCTCATCGACGAATGCCTGGTCGCCTACCTGCACGACGACAGCGATGCCTGGGACTTGCAGCCGGACGGCGCGTATCTGCGGGCCGCTGCGGCCGACCCGGCGCAACGCCACGGTGCGCAAGCGGCGCTGATGGCGCGCTACTCGGCTTTAAAAAACAGCGAAAGTTAAGCAATGGACCTGATTTTGTGGCGTCACGCGGAGGCCGAGGAAGCGCCCGAAGGTGTTTCGCGAATGGGCAGCGACCTGGAGCGCAAGCTGACGTCGCGCGGCGAAAAGCAGGCTGCCCGCATGGCCGAATGGCTGGACCGGCAGCTCCCCGGCAGCACGCGCATCATGAGCAGCCCGGCGCGGCGCTGCGAACAGACCGTGTTGGCGCTGGAGCGCAAGTTCAAGATCCGCGCCGAGCTCGCGCCGATCGCGACACCGGAGCAGCTGCTGGAACTGGCGCAGTGGCCATCAAGCAAGGCGCCGATTCTCCTGGTCGGCCACCAGCCGACGCTGGGACAGACCGTTGCGCAGCTGCTCGGGTTTCAGGAAAGCGACTGCCCGGTGAAAAAGGGCGCGGTATGGTGGCTGAGATCGCGCGAGCGTGACGGCCAGCTGAGCACCGTGGTGGTCACGGTGCAATCACCCGAGCTGCTGTAAGCGCGATCAAGCTGCCGAAAGCGCGAGCGTCCAGGGCATTTTATGCCAGGCCAGTGCTTCTTCGCGAAGCAGATACGCCGACTGCGGGAATGCTTCGGCCCAGCCGGCGCGCCAGTTCAGCACGAATTGCCGCGCGGTCTCGGTGGCGCCTGTCAGCCGCAGGCCGTCCAGGTCCGGGTCACGCCTGGCGTGGCACAGGATCACGGCCAGCCGCAGGCAGAGCAACTGCTGGACGAACACCCGGTCTTCGAAGTCGGCATCGAGCTTGCGCAATTTTCCGCGATGCCCCAGCACCAGCAGGCTCAGGCGGTGCAGCTCGTGTACGGCGAAGCCGGGCGCGTCGGTGTTGTCCAGGATATAGGCGCCGTGCTTGTGGTAGTCGCTGTGGGAAATCTGGCTGCCGATTTCATGGAGCTGCGCCGCCCAGGCCAGCTTGCGCTGCGATCGTTGCGAATGCGCACCAGGCCCGGCTGTCCGCGTCATCAGAAACAGCTGCTGTGCGACTTTGCTCAGCCTTTCGGCATGCACCGCATCGGTATTGAAGTTGTGCGCCAGGCGCTGCACGCTGGCCGAGCGCAGGTCGCTCAGGTGCTGGTCGGCATCGACCAGGTCATACAGCACGCCGTGGCGCAGGGCGCCCTGGGCAACCTGCATCGTGTCGATGCCGAGCAGGTCGAACACCGCCCTGAGCACGCTCAGGCCGCCGCCGATGACCGGCCGCCGGTCGTCCCGGATGCCGTCGATTTTCAGCCGATCGGCGCTTTGCGCCTTGAGCAGACGGTCGAGCAGCCAGTCCAGGCCTTCGCGCGTCACGACGCCGGCAGCGCCTCCCGCGGCGGCGAGCACATCGCCGACCGCGCCTATCGTTCCCGACGAGCCGTAGGCCACGTCCCAGGCCGACGAGCGATAGGTCTCGACGGTTTCATCGAGAACGGCTTTGGCGGCGATTTCGGCGGTTTTGAAGGCGCGAACGCTGAACTGCCCGTCGGGAAAATAGCGCATCGACCAGGCAACGCTGCCGACCCGGCAGGACTCCATCGCGACCGGATCGAGCCCGTGGCCAAGGACCATTTCGGTCGATCGGCCGCCAATATCGATCACCAGACGACGTTCGTCGGACTGCGGCAGCAACTGCGTCACGCCCTGGTAGATCAGGCGGGCCTCCTCGCGGCCGGAAATCACGTCGATCGGAAAACCGAGGATGGTTTCGGCGCGTGCCAGGAATTCGTCGCGGTTGCGCGCTTCACGCAGGGTTTGCGTCGCAACGGCTCGCACCTGCGCGGCTTCGAAACCCGCCAGCCGTTCACCGAACCGCGCCAGGCAATCCCAGCCGCGCTGCATCGCGTCGAGCGAGAGCTTGCGGTCGGCGTCCAGCCCGTTGCCCTGCCGCACCGTTTCCTTGAGGTATTCGATGCGGTCGATGCGACCATGGTCGAGGCGGCCGATTTCGAGGCGAAAGCTGTTGGACCCGAGATCCACGGCGGCAAGAAGAAGTCCGTTTTGCATGGCTGAATTTTTTCCAGGTATCAGCATAGCATCGGCGCAAGACGTGTTCCGGCATGCCGGCGTCCTCACGGCGTTGACCGCCATCAAGTATCAAGCTGGTTTTTGTCAAGCGGGCCTTCCGATGGCTTCACTATCAAATAAATAGCTGCTTACGCTCGTCCTGTAAGCGTCAGAAGCCTAAAACATGCACTAAATACACAGCGCCCAGCCTATGCGCTCCAGATGACAAAGCCATGACAAAAATTCGAACTTTTCGTGACACGGCCGCGTCATCGCGCGGTGCTTTTGTCGATCCCGGCTTGTCACGGATCTGTCACACAAGGCCACTACAGTTTCCTCATCTTTCTTACCAACCACAAAGGTGTTCCGATGAAATCAATTTTCAAAGTTTCCCTGACGATGACGCTGGGTACGGCGCTCATGTCGTTTGCTTCGCTGTCGCAGGCGCAAGAGGTGACTGGCGCGGGTGCGACATTCCCGGCGCCGCTTTATTCCAAATGGGCCGGCGATTACAACAAGGCCACCGGCGTAAAAATCAACTACCAGTCCGTCGGCTCGGGCGCAGGGCTTCGCCAGATCGAAGCGAAAACTGTCGATTTCGGCGCTTCGGACATGCCGCTGAAGGATGACGAGCTTGCGAAAAAAGGTCTGATGCAGTTCCCGACCGTGATCGGCGGTGTCGTTCCGGTGGTCAATATCAAGGGCGTTGCACCGGGCCAGCTCAAGCTGACCGGCCAGGTCCTGGGTGATATCTACCTCGGAAAGATCACCAAGTGGACAGACCCGGCCATCAAGGCGCTCAACCCGACGCTGGCCTTGCCAGACGTGGCGATTGCGCCGGTGCGGCGTGCCGACGGTTCGGGCACGAGCTTCATCTTTACCAACTACCTGAGCAAGGTCAACCCCGAATGGAAAGCCAAGGTAGGCGAGGGCACGGCCGTAAACTGGCCCGTGGGCGCCGGCGGCAAGGGCAACGAAGGGGTCGCCGCCTTCGTCGGCCGGCTGCCGAATTCCATCGGCTACCTGGAATACGCGTACATCAAGCAAAACAAGCTTACTTTTGCGCAGGTGAAAAACGCCGCGGGCAATTTCGTGTCGCCGGAAGACGCCACCTTCAAGGCCGCCGCTGGTGGCGCCGACTGGTCCAAGAGTTTTTACCAGATCCTGACCGAGCAGCCTGCCAAGGACGCCTGGCCCATCACCGGTGCAACCTTTATCGTGATGCATAAATCGCAGGACAAGCCGGCTCAGGCTGCGGCGACGCTCAAATTCTTCGAATGGGCTTATAAGAATGGCGACAAGACCGCTGATGATCTGGACTACGTGCCGATGCCTGCCGTTGTTAAGTCGACCATCGAGAAATCCTGGTCTGAAATCAAGGACGCATCGGGCAAACCGGTCGCTTTCAAATAAATCGCCGTCAACACGGCAATTTCGCTTCGGTTTTGCATTGCGGGAGGTTTTAACGTGTCCTCTACACTTCCGGCAGCAGGCGGCGCCTTCGAGTTGCCGGCGTTAGCGGCTAAAGCGAACCAACGTGCCATGACCAATCCTCCTCCCGTCAAACCTGTCAAGCGCAGCCCCTTGCCCGACCGGCTATTTGGCTGGGCGGCGCTGGCGGCGGCACTGCTGACGCTTGGTCTGCTGTTCGGCATTCTGGTGTCGCTGGTCATCGGCGCCTGGCCGGCGATCAGCGAGTACGGCCTCGGCTTTCTCACCAGCAGCGTATGGGACCCGGTGAAGAACGAGTACGGCGGGCTGGTGATGATTTACGGCACGCTCGCCACGTCGTTTATCGCTTTACTGATCGCGGTTCCGGTGAGCTTCGGCATTGCGCTGTTTTTAACCGAGCTGTCGCCGGCCTGGTTGAAAAGGCCCCTGGGCACCGCCATCGAACTGCTCGCCGCCGTCCCCTCGATCGTTTACGGCATGTGGGGGTTGCTGGTGTTCGGGCCGATCCTGGCCACCTATGTGCAGCAGCCGCTGCAAAACGTTTTTGGCGGCGTTCCCTACCTGGGTGCGCTGTTTTCGGGGCCGCCGGTCGGTATCGGCATCCTGTCGGCCGGAATCATTCTGGCGATCATGATCATCCCGTTCATCGCCTCGGTGATGCGCGATGTGTTCGAGGTCACGCCGGTACTGCTCAAGGAGTCGGCCTACGGCCTGGGGGCGACGACCTGGGAGGTGGTTTCCAAGGTCGTACTGCCCTACACCAAGGCGGGTGTCATGGGCGGCATCATGCTCGGTCTCGGGCGCGCCCTCGGTGAAACCATGGCGGTGACGTTCGTGATCGGCAACTTCAACCAACTCGATTCGCTCAGCCTCTTTCAGGCCGCCAACAGCATTACGTCGGCGCTGGCCAACGAGTTCGCCGAGGCGGGCGAGGGCCTGCACCAGGCGTCGCTGATCTACCTTGGCCTGGTGCTGTTCTTTATCACCTTTGTGGTGCTTACCCTGTCGAAATTGCTGCTGTCACGGCTGCGAAGAAATGAAGGAAGCAAGTCATGAGCGCCGTTTCTCCGTATGAGGCGCGGCTGGCCAAGTTCACCCAGCGCAAGCGTGTCAACCAGGTGGCGCTGATGCTGTCGCTGGCGGCGATGGCTTTCGGCCTCTTCTGGCTGTTCTGGATCCTGTGGGAAACCGTCAGGCTGGGAATCGGCGGCATCTCATTGGCGACATTCACTGAAATGACACCTGGGCCGAACGAGCCGGGCGGCATTGCCAACGCGCTTTACGGTTCGTTTTTAATGGTGATGCTGGCGACTTTTGTCGGCACGCCGATCGGCATCATGGCCGGGATATACCTCGCCGAGTACAACACCAAAGGCGCCTTGGCGTCGTTGACGCGCTTTGTCAACGATATCTTGCTGTCGGCGCCGTCCATTGTGATCGGCCTGTTCGTCTATGCCGTCATCGTCTCGCGCTTCCACTCGTTTTCCGGCTGGGCTGGCGTCATGGCGCTGGCCTTGATCGTGATTCCGGTGGTGATACGTACGACTGAAAACATGCTCCAGCTGATTCCGCCGGGCCTTCGCGAGGCCGCTTATGCGCTTGGGGCGCCGAAGTGGAAGGTCATCACCAGCATCACGCTGCGCGCTGCGCGCTCCGGCGTGGTCACCGGCATTCTGCTGGCGGTGGCGCGAATCGCGGGCGAAACCGCTCCCCTGCTGTTCACCGCGCTGAGCAACCAGTTCTGGACGTCGAACCTGAGCCAGCCGATGGCGAGTTTGCCGGTAACGATTTTCAAATTTGCGATGAGCCCCTATGAAAATTGGCAGCAACTGGCATGGGCCGGCGTCTTCATCATCACGGTGGCCGTGCTGGGTCTGAATATTCTGGCGCGTGTGCTGACGCGCAAGCAACACTGAAACCGGGCAGAGACTGGCCCGGCTTCCAACACATACAAGGTAAATGATGAACGCCCTTGCTTCCGCAGAAAAAAAGTCGAAGATTTCGGTCAGCAACCTTAATTTTTATTACGGAAAATTCCATGCGTTGAAAAACATCAATCTCGAAATTCCGGAGCACAAGGTGACCGCTTTCATCGGTCCGTCGGGCTGCGGCAAGTCAACGCTGCTCAGGATTTTCAACCGGATGTACGAGCTCTACCCCGAGCAGCGCGCCGAGGGCGAAGTGATGTTCGACGGCGCCAACCTGCTGACGTCGAAGGACGACGTCGCCCTTATCCGCGCCAAGGTCGGCATGGTGTTTCAAAAGCCCACGCCGTTTCCAATGTCGATTTATGACAACATCGCCTTTGGCGTCAAGCTGTTCGAAAGCCTGAATTCCGCCGACATGGACGAACGCGTCGAATGGGCCCTGCGCAAGGCCGCGCTCTGGATGGAGGTGAAGGACAAGCTCAACCAGAGCGGCTCCAGCCTGTCGGGCGGGCAGCAGCAACGGCTGTGCATCGCGCGCGGCATCGCGATCAAGCCCGAAGTGCTGCTGCTCGACGAGCCGTGCTCGGCGCTCGATCCGATTTCCACCGGCAAGATCGAGCAACTGATCGCCGAGTTGAAAAACGACTATACCGTCGTGATCGTGACGCACAACATGCAGCAGGCCGCGCGCTGCAGCGACTACACCGCGTACATGTACCTTGGCGATCTGGTCGAGTTCGGCGCGACCGAGGACGTGTTTTTCAAGCCCCGGCGCAAGGAAACCGAAGACTACATCACCGGCCGTTTCGGTTGAATGGAAAGAACAAAGCGATGGCCGACAAACATTTATCGACCCAGTTCGACAGCGAACTCAACGGCGTGTCGTCGCGCGTCATGGAACTCGGCGGGCTGGTCGAGTCGCAGCTGCGCCTGGCGATCTATGCGCTTTCGCAGTCGAGCGTGGACAGCGCCACCGAGGTCATCGAGACCGAAAAGCGCGTCAACAGCATGGAGCTCGACATCGACCGGGAACTGTCGTCGATCATCGCGCGCCGCCAGCCGACAGCGCGCGATTTGCGCCTGCTGATCGCGATTTCAAAGACCACCGCGAACCTTGAGCGCGCCGGCGACGAGGCCGACAAGATCGCGCGCATGGTCAAGTCGATCATCCACAGCGGCGCGGCGCGGGCGTTGCCGTCGTCCGAACTGCGCGTCGCCGCCGATCTGGCTTCTGCCCTGCTGCGCAAGGCGCTCGACGCATTCGCCCGGCTCGACACGACGGCGGCGCTGTCGATTCTTAAGGAAGACGACCAGATCGACGAGGAATTCGACGGCTTCGTGCGCAAACTCATTACTTACATGATGGAAGACCCGCGCACCATTTCATCGAGCCTGGACCTGCTGTTCGTCGCCAAGGCGATCGAGCGCATCGGCGACCATGCCAAGAACATTGCCGAATGCATCATCTACATCGTCAAGGGCGCCGATGTGCGGCACACGTCGATGGAGCATATCGAGTCGACGGTCAAGTCCTGAGCAAGCGAGCGATGTCGCACCAGCCGCGTGTCTTGATCGTCGAGGACGAACCCGCCATCGCCGAGCTGATCGCGGTGAATCTGCGTCATGGCGGCTTCATCCCGGCGGTGGCCCGCGACAGCGTCGAAGCGCAACGCGAGCTTGAGGCCGCGCTGCCCGACGTCATTTTGCTCGACTGGATGCTGCCCGGCCAAAGCGGCCTGAGCCTGGCGCGGCACTGGCGCAAGCAGGCGCGCACCAAAAGCATCCCGATCCTGATGCTGACAGCGCGCGGCGACGAGCCCGACAAGATCGCCGGGCTCGACGCTGGCGCCGACGACTACATCACCAAGCCCTTCTCTACGCAGGAACTGCTGGCCCGCATTCGCGCGGTGCTACGCCGGCGCGCGCCGGAATCGGGCAGTGACAGCGTCGCGCTGGGCGCGTTGTCGCTCGACGCCGGAACGCACCGCACCACGTTTGAAGGCCGTGAACTCAAGCTCGGCCCGACGGAATTCAAATTGCTGCATTATCTGATGACGCACCCCGAGCGGGTTCAAAGCCGCGCCAGCTTGCTCGACAAGATCTGGGGCAACCATGTGTTCATCGAAGAGCGGACCGTCGATGTCCACGTCAAGCGGCTTCGCGAAGCGTTGGGCGCTGCCGGCGCCATGGTCGAAACGGTTCGCGGCGCGGGTTACCGGCTGACGGCCAGGTCGCCCGTGGCATCCGGAGCGCCTTCGGAACAATGACCCGGAACTGGGTGTTATTCGCTTCCACCACGCTGACCGGTGGCGTGCTGGGAGGCTGGATCGGCTCGCGCGACGGCATCGGCTGGGGCATGCTCGCGGGGGCCACGGCCTGGCAGTTGCTCGATGGCCTGTTCGCCCAGCGGCTGCTGGCGTGGCTACGCTCGGAGCAAAGCAATGAAACGCCGGTCCTGATGGCCGGCCCTCAGCCCCGGCTGCCCGGCGTCTGGGGTGACGTGGCCGACCGGGTCCGGCGGCTGCTGAAAATCCGCGACGAGCAAAACCGGGATAGCCAACGGCAGTTGGACGACTTTTTGGCGGCCCTGCAGGCTTCACCCAACGGTGTGGTACTGCTCGACGCGCAGGGCCGTATCGAATGGTGCAACCAGACAGCGGCGCAGCATTTCGGCTTCGACGCGAGGCGCGATATGCAGCAGCATATTGCCAATCTGGTGCGCGATCCGGCTTTCAACGCCTACATGAGCAAGCTTGAATTCGCGCTTCCCGTGGAGATACCCGGAAACTTCAGCACGCCAGCCCGGCCGGTCAAATTGTCGGTGCATGTGCATGGCTACGGCAACAACCGAAAACTGCTGCTGTCGCGCGACATCACCGCCTTGGAACAGGCCGAGGCGATGCGCCGCGACTTCGTCGCCAATGTGTCGCATGAAATCCGCACACCGCTGACGGTGGTGGCCGGCTTTATCGAAACGCTGCAAACGCTGCCCTTGAAAAAACCCGAGCGCGACCGCTACCTTGAGATGATGGCGCAGCAGTCGCGGCGAATGCAAACGCTGGTTGATGATTTGCTGACGCTTTCGCGGCTCGAAGGCAGCCCGCCGCCCGGCGTCGGTGAATGGACATCCACCAGCGGCCTGTTGCTCCAGGCGGAGCAGGACGCTCGGGCGCTGTCGGCGTCGATCGCGCCCGGGTTCGGTCACCATTTCACCTTCGATTCCGGTCCGCCCTGCGAGATAGCCGGCATCCCCAGCGAGATTTTCAGCGCCGTGTCGAACCTGGTGACCAACGCGGTCCGCTATACGCCCGAAGCCGGGTCGATTCGCGTCGCCTGGGCGGTGCTTGCCGATGGACGCGGCGAATTCAGCGTTGGCGACACCGGAGCGGGCATCGCGCCGGAGCATTTGCCGCGCTTGACCGAACGCTTCTACCGGGTCGACCGCAGCCGCTCGCGCGAGAGTGGTGGAACCGGCCTTGGCCTGGCGATCGTCAAGCATGTGGTCCAGCGGCACGGCGCGGAATTGCGTATCGAAAGCGATCTTGGGCGGGGCTCACGCTTTTCGATCGTCTTTCCGGCGGCGCGGGTGCGCGCGGCAAGCCTGGTAGCGCTTCAGGCGGCCTGAATCGCGGCGTCCCCGGCACACTGGCCGCGCCGCACCGCCGCCACCAGCAAGCCGAGCATGCAGGCCGCGACCAGCGCGATCGCGACCGTGCTGGCGGCCCAGAAACTGGCGCTCGACTGGCTCGCCGCCCGGCCCGCGACGCCGATATAGGCCAGCTGGTAGCCGCCAAACAGCCCCATGCCCCAGAGCAGCACGCCGTACAAGGCCAGCGGCGCGATCGTAATTCGGTAACAGCGCAGAAGGAAGGCGCACAGGGCCTGAAGCGAGTCGGCCAGATGGTAAAAAGCGACCCACATCAGCAGTGTCCTTGCCGTCTCGATGATCGCCGGGTTTTCAGAGTAGGCGCCGGCAAGTTGACGGCCTGCTACGAAAACAATAGCGCCTAGCGCAAGCGCGGTGAGCGTGGTGACCCTTAAGCTCATATAAACGACGCGCGCGGCGACTTCCGGCCGGCCAGCCCCCAACCAAAAGGAAACCCGTGCGCTTGAGGCGATGGCCATCGAAAGCGGCATCATGTACAGCACCGCCGCCACGCTCGCGGCGATCTGGTGGCCGGCGGTCGCGACCGTGCCTAACCGCGAGATAAACAGCGCCATCAGCGTAAAAGAAGTGACTTCGACGCCGTAGGCCAGCCCGCCCGGAATGCCAAGCCGGAGGAAGGCGCCGATTTGCCGCCAGTCCGGGCGTTCCATGCGGCGCCAGATCGCGAACGGCTGGTAAAGCTTTTGCGTGCGCAGCATCGCCAGCGCCAGCAGCAGCAAGAGATAGTTGACGATGAGCGTCGCCCACGCGCAGCCAGCCACGCCCAGCGCCGGAACGTCGCCGCCGCCGGCGACCAGCCAGATCGACAGCGGAATCTTGACGGCCAACGCGCCGAGTTGAAGCCACGTCACCAGGCGCGGCTTGCCCAGCGACTGGTTGAAGGTGCTGTACAGGCGAAACAGCAGCGCCGGCGCGAATGCCAGCGCCAGCACGGCCAGGTAATGCCTGACCTCGGGCTGCATGACTTCAGGAACCTGCGCCCAGCGCAGAAGCGTGCCCGGATTGAGCAGCACGGCCATTCCGAGAGCGCTGATCACGGCGCAGAGGTAAAGGCTTTGCCGCAGCGACGCGCCGACCGCCTCGTGCCGGCGCGCGCCGAGCATTTCCGCCCAGATCGGCAGCAGCGCCTGAACCACGCCTATCAGGCCGACGAACACACTGATGTAGAGCGCGGAGCCAACCGACAGCGCGGCCAGCGCCGTGTCGCTGTAGCGCCCGGCGATCACCGTGTCGGCGACGCCGAACGCCATCGCGGCAAGTTGTCCGACCAGTACCGTGCCGGCATGCCTGACGACGATCCGCACCTCGCTCATGGAAGCGCCAGCGGCGCGGCCGGCCGGGCCGTGCTTGTGGCGCCGACGCGTTTGAAAACCAGCATGTTTTCGGTCTTGTCCGTCGGCTTGCGAACGGTTGCCAGAAAGGCCCAGTCGGGCAGGTTGACCGCGCCGCCCAGCGACGGCTGAGCCTTGACATCGACCACCAGATAGGCGCAGCCGGCCTGCGGCGTTGCCTGGCGCAAGACCAGCCGGCCGTGGTACTGAAGCGCCGCCGCCTGGGCGCTTCCAATGCCGAAAATCTCGACGCAAGCGTTTTTGTCGACCAGGCTGGCGACCTGGCGCGACAGCGGCGCCAGGCTGCGCGCATAGTCGAGCAGCGGCAGCCACAGCGTCATCAGCAACAGCCAGCATAGCGTTGCGCCGCCCGCCGGCAGCACCAGCGACTTCCAGACCGCGGCGCGCTGGGCGCCGGTCCGCCATCTGACCAGCCAGGCCCAGGCGAGCGTGGCCATCGCGGCCGCAGCAAAAGCCACAAGCGAAAAAGACGGCTCGAAACCCGGCGCCAGCTTGGCGACATTGGCTGCCGGCTGGCGCGGAACACCGGTTTGCATCGCGATCCAGATCACCCAGATGGCGATGGCGCAGCCGGTGAAAAAAACAATCGTGAACCAGTCGATCATCGAAGCCACGCTGCGCTGGAGCGTCGGCAGCGCAAAGGCTGCCAGCGCGGCCAGCGGTGGCAGGGCCAGAAGCAAGCTGCGGTCGGAGGCTGAAGTCGTCAGCGTTGAGGCCAGCGCCATGCCGGCAAACCACAGTGGCAGCGCTACATGGCGGCTGCCCAATTGCCTGCGCCAGCGCCACAGCGTCCACAACGCCAGCGGCCAGGCGGGCCAGGTAAACCAGATCAGCAGACGCGCGAGGCTCGCCCAGTCGTCCCAGGCCTGGCCGTCCGCGCCGGGCAGGTCGATCCGCCAGCGCCACAAATCCAGGGCAAAGCTCAGCAGCGACACCGCCGCCGTCACGCAGGCGATCAGCAGCGTCCATTGCCAGGAATGGCGCCTGACGGAAGCATCGGCGCCGTAGTTGCCCCAGCGCATGTGCGTCCACTCGACCAGAGTGCCGCCCACGCCAAGCAGCAGGGCCAGCGTCGGCGCGCCGCTCAAAGCCAGACCGGAAAGGCCGGCAACCAGACCCAGTGCTGGCCCGGGGATTTTGGTCGCGCGTCGATACGGGCTTGCCGCCATCGCGTAGAAAGTCAGCGCTGTAAAGCCGAGCTGCGCCAGCGCCGGCGTCGTTTCATGCGAAAACTGCGCCAAGCCCAGGCTTGCAATAAGCGCCAGCAGGCCGGCGTCGGCGATTGCCCGGGCATAGTCCACCGGCTCCGCCTCGCCACCGAAGGCGAAAGCCACCGGCTGCGCCTGCGGGCTGCGCGCGAGGTAGTAAACCGCATACCAACTGGCCAGCAGCGTCAGCGCCAACAGTGCGATAAAAGGCATTCGCACGGCCAGCGCGGGATCGAGAAAAGGCAGGCTTTTGATCGCGATGGCCCCCAGCCAGTAAGGTACCAGCGCATCGAAACCAGTGACCTGTCCCAGCAGTTGCGGTTGCAGCCAGTTCGAACCGGGCAAGGTGAGTTCGCGCATGACGCCGAACGCGGCGATGTCCTCATTCTTCCAGGGGCCGCGCCCCATAAAGCCAGGCAGGATGTAGGCCGCGCAAAACAGCAGCAGCGCCCGGCGCGGCAGGCGGCGAACAGCGGACTGGGCGATGATGGCGGGCGACGGCTTGTTCAAAACTGAGCTGGAGAAAGAAGGACGGCCGGAAGCGAGGCCAATTTTGCCGAAAAAAAAGCAGCCTGAAATTCAGGCTGCTTTTTGGACAAGCGGGCGAAAACGTCGCTTGCGGCTTATTGGCCAGCGGCCGGTGCGGCTTCGGGCGCGGCATCCTTGGCGCCGGTTTTCCCGAAGCGGTTGCGGAAGCGCTCGACGCGGCCGCCCATGTTGTCGACCGATTTTTGCGTGCCGGTGTAAAAGGGATGCGATTCGCTCGACGTGTCAAGCTTGTAAAGCGGCAACTCGCGGCCGTCATCCATCTTCACCATTTCCTTGGTGTTCACACAGGATCGGGTGACGAACTTGAAGTTGTTGGACAGGCCCATGAAACAAACTTCGCGGTAGTTGGGGTGAATGCCCTCTTTCATGATCGTTCCTTTTTAATTCGTTTCGGCAGCCACTCGAAACGGTTTCGAGCACTTTCCGTGAAGCCTTCGATTATAGCGCGCTTAAGTAAATCGACGTGTTAACGACCACTGCGGACCGATCCAAGTCGGAGCCGCGGAGCCGGCTTCGCCGGGCCGCAGGCGCAGCGGCCCCCTCGGGGGGCAGGAAGCTACACGAAGTGAGCGACCGTGGGGGCCCAATCAGCCACCCCTTCTCATCATGTCGAAGAATTCGTGGTTGTTTTTGGTCGCCTTCATGTTCTTCAGCATCAGTTCCATCGACTCGATCTCGTCCATGTTGTACATGAACTGGCGCAGGATGCGTGACTTTTGCAAAATCTCGGGCGCCAGCAGCAATTCTTCCTTGCGCGTGCCGCTGCGGTTCAGATTCAACGCCGGAAAAACGCGCTTTTCATAGAGGCGCCGGTCCAGGTGAATTTCGCAGTTGCCGGTGCCCTTGAACTCTTCGAAAATCACCTCGTCCATGCGGCTGCCGGTGTCGATCAACGCGGTGCCGATGATCGTCAGGCTGCCGCCTTCCTCGATCTTGCGGGCCGCGCCGAAAAATCGCTTCGGCCGCTGCAGCGCGTTCGCATCGACACCGCCGCTCAGCACCTTGCCCGACGACGGCAGCACATTGTTGTAGGCGCGCGCCAGCCGGGTGATCGAGTCGAGCAAAATGACAACGTCCTTGCCGAGCTCGACCAGGCGCTTGGCGCGTTCGATCACCATTTCGGCGACATGCACGTGGCGCGCGGCGGGTTCGTCGAAGGTCGACGAAATTACCTCGCCGCGAACGCTGCGCTGCATTTCCGTGACTTCCTCGGGCCGCTCGTCGACCAGCAGCACCATCATCACGATTTCGGGGTAATTGGCGGTGATGGCATGGGCAATGTTCTGCATCATCACCGTCTTGCCCGACTTGGGCGGCGCCACCAGCAGCGCGCGCTGGCCCTTGCCGATGGGCGCGATGATGTCGATGATGCGGCTCGTCAGGTTTTCCTCGGCCTTGATGTCGCGCTCAAGCTTGAGCTGCTCGCGCGGAAACAGCGGCGTCAGGTTCTCGAACATCACCTTGTGCTTGTTGTCCTCAGGCGCGCCGTCGTTAATCCGGTCGAGCTTGTTGAGCGCGAAATAGCGCTCGCCGTCCTTGGGCGTTCGCACTTCGCCTTCGATCATGTCGCCGGTGTGCAGGTTGAAGCGGCGAATCTGGCTCGGGCTGATGTAGATGTCGTCGGTGCTCGCGGTATAGCTCGAATCGGGCGCGCGCAGAAAACCGAAGCCGTCGGGCAGCACTTCCAGAACGCCGTCGGCGACGATCGTCTCGCCGGTCTTGGAGCGCTTCTTGATGATGGCGAACATCAGCTCCTGCTTGCGCATCCGGCCGACATTTTCGATTTCAAGCGCTTCAGCCTGCTTGAGGACTTCGGACACATGCAGTGCCTTGAGTTCGTTTAAGTGCATGGAATTACTCCTGAGCGGAGTCGATGAAAGAAAACCGGGAGAGGTTTGCCGGAAAGCCGCTCGGGCACGATGGCTTGCAAACCGGGAATTCGAACCCGGCGGCAGGCGCCAACGGGTGAACAGGGCGCATTATGACAGCATTCGGTGCGGAAAACAGAGCGCTACCGGTGGCGGTCGCTTGACGCGCGACCATGCGGTTCGAAGACGGCGGCTACGGACTCGGCGGGTGCGTAGCGCGCGGGACCGGCGCGCTCAGGCCAGTTGCTGGTCGATGAACGC
>Ga0136611_10000468_pt1 | contig 26374 bp, 35 predicted proteins | sample AntDrymUQ2232306_2_FD_106645 | JGI IMG/M metagenome (GOLD analysis project Ga0136611, IMG submission 106645) | Polar desert sand microbial communities from Dry Valleys, Antarctica - metaG UQ223 (23.06) | ecosystem: Environmental > Terrestrial > Soil > Desert | place: Antarctica: Dry Valley...
CGGCAAGATCGAGCCGCGCCGTCACCACGGCCGACGTGACCTGCCCGGGACCCAGCTGCACCTCTGCCTTCACCTCGCCGATACGGCGCAGACTTGCGTCCACGATGGCGTCGGGCCACCAGAGCCCGTAAGCCTTGTCGGCGTCCACGCCGCAGGCTGCCTCCAGGAGCCCGAGCGATGCCGCCACCCACACAAGACCGGCCCGGTCCGCCCCTAGCAGGGGGCGCCAGACCATGGCGATCACGGCGGTCTGGTCCTGCGGGCTGGACCACAGGCGGCCGAGGCGGCCGCGCGGGCTGATCTCATGGTCGACGATGACCACCGCGCCGGCGGGCGCAGCCTCCTGGCGAGCCCACGCCAGAGCCTGCGCCTCCGCATTGACCGCGACCTGGAACCGGCGCACAGGGGCAACGCTCATCGGATGGCGTCGAGCCGAACGACCGACCAACGATCGGGCTCCTTCACCAGCTCCATCCGGGCCACGGGGACGAGCTCGCCGAGCTCGGCGGGCACGTCGATCACGAGCAGGACCACGACCGAGCCGGGAAGGGTGCTTCCCGTCCCGCCCCGCACGAAGCGGAGGGTCTCGAGCTCCAAGCCAAGGAGCTCGGACTGCAACCCGTGCAGAAGGTCGGCAAGGAAGTCGTCTCGCTCGTCCGTCGACGCCGTTCCTTCTCGGAGGCGGGCCGAGAGCAGAGCGTCCATGCCGCGCCGCGTCGCCACACCCAGGACGGCCAAGCGGGCGTCACTCGACAGCAAGTCCCAGACCGTCGTGTGCTCACCCCACGCTATTGCCGCGACGAATTGCTCGGCCGTTGAGGTGGGGGCGCCGCGGTCGCTCACGGACGTTCATAGCCTCCGGCGACGAGGTGGTCGCGCACGAAGACACGCTGAGGACCGTTCAGTGCATCACCGATAGCCCGATCGACGAGGCGGTCGAGGGCTTCGCGCTCGTCGACACCGCCGGCGTTGCGAGCGGCGAGCAGCGCGTCGAGCACCGTGGACTGGGCCTCGACGGGCAGCTCCATCACCGTGGTGAGCAGCAGGGCCAGAGCGGCTTCGCCCGCACCATGGGGCTCAGCCCAGCGCGCGCTCGCACCGACGAGGTCGATGACCGCGCTCTGGCGCGCAGGGCCAGGTAGCACCAACCACCTCGTCAAGCGCCGACGCATCAGACGCAACGCACCCTCAGGGTCGCCGTGCAGCAACGCGACCAGGTGATCGGTGCGATGCCAGCCGGGATGGCTCACGGCCAGGCGCCCTTCCGTCGCCGTCAACGAGTCGAACGACCGGCGCCACGGGGCGTTCTGCTCGCGGGGATCGAACGCCGTGACGGCGTCCTCGAAGTTGACCATGGCCTGTCGCAGGTCGTCGATCGAATGACCGGCGGCCCACATCCGGCCAAGGTTGAAGCTGACCATGCCATGGCGCACGGCGTGCTCAGGCCAGACGAACACGTCGAGGGCGGCGGTGAAGGCGTCGAGGGCGAGCAGCCGCCACGTCGCCGCTGCCGCCGGATCAGGAGAGGTGGTCGAGAGGGTGGACGCCACGACGCCTCGGCTGTGTTGGACGAGGCCGTGGTGCAGGGCGGCCTCGTCGAACCCGACAGCGGCCAGCGCCCCATCGTGATCGGCGAAGGCGGCCACCAGGTCGTCCAGGTGACCCGAGGTGGCTCGGGCGAGGCCACGGTTGTGCAGCGCCGAGGCTCGCCCACGACGGCCCTCGGCGCTCGTGGCGTCGAACCTCTCGACGGCCTGGTCGAACCGCTCGATCGAGGCGGCGACATCACCGCGCTCGAGCAGCGCGAGGCCGATGTTGTTGGCCATGGCGGCCGACTCGTCGGTGCTGACCCTTCCGGACGCGATATCGGCGGCGGCGCAGAAGAGCTCGAGCGCCTTGGCCGGGTCACCGAGGCTCCGGCGCACCGAGCCGGCAGCGGTCAGAACCCGCGAGTGCTCGACTGGATGGAAGCGCGGGTCGAGCAACGACGCCGCCACATCGAAGCAGGCGAGCGCGCGCCTCAGCTGGTCCTCTGGCTTCCCGAGGACCGTCTCGGCATAGGCCAAGCCCAGCCGATGGGCGGCGAGAGCATGCTCGTAGGGGTCGCTCTGCCTACGGATGCCGCCGAGCTCCGCTTCGAATCGGGCTATGGCGGCGGCGGCGTCAACCACTACCACCGGCCGAACCGGTCAGGGTCTCCACCTCTACGAGGACCTGGCGGACGGCCACCTGGACCGCGCTGCTCACCACGGGATCGAGGCCCATGCCGAGCCTCTCGGCCTGGCACGGCTGGCATCCGACGAGACGCACGACCGGAGGGAGCACGCCCAAGGCACGAGCCAGCATGAGGGCCCGTCCCGGCGTGGCCAGGTGCATGTCGGCCAGGCGGTCGTGACGCTCGCTCCAGCTGAGGTCGGCGACGTCGACGATTTCCGGATCGATGACGAGCACGCTGCCGGGCGGCCTCCCGCGGTCGACCGTGTCCACGACGATGAGGGCGTCCCAGCCGTCCTGCAGCTCCTGAACCAGGGCGATGCCCCCGATCCCTGTCTCCACCACGCGCACGCCCTTCGGAAGCTCGACTACTTCGAGGCACCGCGCCACCTCGACCCCGAAGCCATCGTCCCCGAGCAGGACGTTGCCGACACCGGCGATGAGCACCCGCATCACGGCGACGTCTCCGCCAGCCGCAGCCCGTACCCTTTCACCACCCACCAGGTCAGGTAGCGACCGAGCTCGGCCCAAGTGGCGTCGTCCAGCTCGTCGCGCCACGGTTCGAGGCGGTTCTCGACCTGCGAGCCGACGATGAGGTCGAGCGCGGCGACGGTCACGTCGTTGCCCTCGCCGGCACGCAGCTCGGCCGCGTGTGCGTCGGCAGCAGAGTCGAGGGCGTCGTCGTCCCCGTGACCCGCTCCGACCTCGAGGTCACCCGCCTCTTGCACGCGCCGAAGGCAGTAGCCCTGGGTGAGGGCGGAGCCAGCCCACACGCCGAGCTCCGGCCGGGGCTGGGTCTTGGCTTCCTCGGCCACCGCCCGGTTGACGATGCGCTGGGCGGCGGCGCTCAGCGCATGGGCTTGGGCGAGGGCCCGCGCTCGAAAGGCGAGCGAAACCGGGTCGTCGGCATCGGTCACTTCAGCTCCCGCCCACGGATCTGGATGAGGGCCGGCTCGGGGGTGGGGGGTGGTGTCGGCGCCACCGGCATCGGTACCGGGCATGCGAGGTCGAGCTTCGCCGGGTCGAGTGCTGCAGGCTCGGCGACCACGAGGCGTCGAAAGCTCACCCAGTGGCGGCGCAATGCCTCTTCGACGCCGTAGCTCAACGTGCGCGCGGAGCTCGGGCATCCGTCGCAGGTGCCGGTCAACGACACTTCGACCACGCCGTCCTCGATGCGCACCACCTCGATGTTTCCGCCGTGCGACCGAGCCAGGGGGCGGATCTCCGCCAGCGCCCGCTCGACGGCCTTCTCCGCCGATTCCCGGGCGCCGTCGCCCAGGTCGTAGGCGGCCAGCAGGCTGCCGGCCACCTCGTCGTTGGCGACCGCCTCGAGGAAGATCTCGCCCCGCCATGCCCGCACCATCTCGACGAGGCGCCCGAGGCCCTCGCGATGGTAGGCATCGACCCAGTCGAGCAGCTCGAGGACTTGCGGGCCGACCTCGGGATGGCCGGCGAGCCGCTCGGCCAGGGCGCCGATGCGCTCGAGCACCTCGTTGACCGCGAGCTCGTCGCCTGACGACGTCACCTTGCGACTTCCGTGGGCCCGACCGGTGTCGCCCCCACCTCCGCCCGAACGAGGCGGAGCACCTCCTCGACGGCGGCCTCGACGGTGTCACTGAAGTCCATGCCGAACGACCGGTCGTCGGGCTCGACCTCGATCACCGTCGTGTCTACGGGAAGCGCGTTCCAGTAGCGGACGACAGCCAAGGTGTGGTCGAGGTCGATGATGCCACCGACCGCTTCAGTGAGCCGCTCGTGGACCTCCTCGTCCGGAGGCGGCGTGAGATCGAGTTGGTAGCGCCGGATCGTCCCGGGCGGGTCGACGTCGCGGGGCATGGCGCACACCAGCACCACCTTTGTCGGAACAATCTCTTGCAGCCGATGCATGACCCGATGGGCCGCGTAGGAGAGGTCCTCCAAGATCACGCCCTCCGGCCACTCCTCGTGCTCGAATCGCACGATGAACTGCGTGCCGAAGTCGAGGTCCCGCAGCCACGGCAGGCCGATGCCGCCGACGAGGACCGGGCCCGTCACTCGAGCGTGCAACCGCAGGAGTTGACTTCGCGCACGATGACACCCTTCCCCGTGTCCATGTGCGTCGTGCAGGGCATGCACGGGTCGAAGCTGCGAATCGCCCGCAGGATGTCGATGCCCTTCACATCGTCATCGGCGACGCTCTCGAGGATGGGGGTGCCGACGATGGCCTCCTCGTAGGGGCCGGGGGCTCCGAACGGGTCCCGTGGCGAGGCGTTCCAGGTCGACGGGGTGTTGATCTGGTAGTTGACGATCTTCCCGCCGTCGATGTGCAGGTGGTGGGTGAGGTAGCCGCGACCGGCCTCCCAGAACCCCACGGCTACCCGCTCGTCCTTCGGCACCTTGTACGTGGTGCTGACGGCAGTCTCACCGTTGCGCCAGTATTCGAAGGCCTTGAGGATGCAGTTCATGCCTATGGCGGCGGTGAAGCCCATGGCGTAGGCCCGCCCTCGGTTGCGCTCGAGCGCGTTGAGGGTGCGGGGGATCTTCCAGTTGAGCTCGGTCTCGGGCAGCCCGTGACGTGGCAACACGATGCGCAGGCCATCGCCGGTGGCCTCGAGGAAGGGATTGTCCGGGGTCCGGGCGGCGAGGGCCGTGGTCCACATACGCCCGTAGGTGCCGGTCTCCATGACCTGGCGGTCCCAGCGCGGGGCGCAGTCCCAGCTGTACTTCTCCTTGAAGTTCTTGCCCTGCGGTCGAGGAATCGTCTCCTTGTTCCAGGCGTGGTAGGGGGAGATCGGGTTGCCCAGCGGATCCGTGGCAAACCGGGGGGGGCCGCTGGTCGTCCAGTCGTCGTAGTAGGAGTGCTCGACGAACTCCTCGATGCCCATGTTCACGTCGGTGAGCCGTGTGGTACGCAGCTCTCCGTCGAGAATGATGCCCGGCAAGGCCCAGCGCTTGTCGCCCCACTCGTTGCAGTTTGCATAGGTGGCGTCGTACGCCTCCGGATCGTCCCAGATACCAGTCTGGATGAGGTTGGTCGGCCGGGCGCCGACCTGCTCGTACTCCGGATTGGCCTCGAGGAAGAAGTCGGCGATGTCGTCCCACGTCGCCGCCATGACCTTGCAATAGTCGAAGATCTTGCCGAGCTGGGTGTAGTACTCGTTGAAGGACGAGATGCTGATGTTGGTCGACACGCCGCCGGGCACGAGGGTCGACGGATGCGGGTACTTGCCGTACATCTGCATGCACATGATCCGGCCTACTCGGGTGTACTCCAACGACTCAAGGTAGATCTTGCCCGTCAAGGGGTTCAGGGCGTCCATGAGGTCCTTCATCGTTCGGAAGCCGTGGACGTCGGCATGCGGAGCAAGCGTCTTCTCGGCAAGGGTCACCAGTTCGGGATTGGTGACCTGCACGATCGACGTCGAATAGTCGGGGCCGGCGAGCAGGCCGAGGTGCAGTGGGTGGTCGTAGAACATCTCGCCCACCTCGCCAAGGTTGCGGACCAGCACCCCGAGCGGTGGAGGGCAGATGCCGAATGCCTGCTCGATGGCGAGAGCCGAGACCGTGGAGTGGACACCGCCGCAGACGCCGCAGGCTCGCGAGCTGATGTCGATGGCGTCCCGGGGATCGCGCCCCTTGAGGATGACCTCGTAGCCGCGGAACAACATGGCCTGAGAGTGAGCTTCAACGGCCTTGCGGCTCTCCAGGTCGAGGACGGTGTGCACGGCCAGGGCGCCGGCGACGCGCGTGACCGGGTCGATGCTCCACTCGCGCAGCCGGGGCGGAGATGCGAGCTGCGCCCCCGGGCCATCCGCCGTTCGCACGTACCCCTGGGGCGCAGCGACGGCTACTGCGTAAGGGTCGGACACGCCTTCGCGTAGCCGGGCTTTGCCCTCGCTGTCGAACTCGATCGGCAGGTTCTTGAAGCACATTGCAGAGGCCTCCGGCCGTTAGTTGTAGGACTCCTTGGAGTGCTGGTACTTGGAGTAGAAGCGGTGCAGGGTCTTCACGGCGCCTCGGGGGCCGGTCCGGGAGCGGGCCCAGCCACTGGGCGCGTCTTCCGTCCAGCGGGTCGACATGTTCTTGTCTGACTTCGAGGTCTCGCGCATCCGCCGGATGAAGCTGCCGACGACCCGGCTGGTGGTGCTCGAGAGCAAAGATCCCGGCGGCGCCTCGTAGAACGGGGAGAACTTGTCAGGGAAGCCCGGCATCGTGCAGCCGATGCAGATCCCCCCCATCTGCATGCACCCGCCGTGACCGTCGATCATCCCGCGCTCGGCGATGTTGCACTGCACGACCGGGCCCCAGCAGCCGAGCTCGACGAGGCACTCCTTGTCGCCGTAGGCCTCGGCGAACACGCCTTCTTCGTAGTACCCGGCACGCGGGCAGTGGCGGTGCACGGTCTCGCCGAACAACCACGCCGGGCGGCCGAGCTCGTCGAACTCCGGCAGCGGAGCGATCCCGTTGAGGAAGAGGAGCACAGCTGCCGCCGTCTCCAGATAGTTGTCACCGATCGGCGAGCAGCCCGGCACGTTGACCACCGGAACTCCGAGCGCAGACACGTAGTCCTTGCCCAGGTGGTCCATGACGCCCATCGCGTTGGTGGGGTTCCCCCTCGCAGCCGGAATACCGCCCCACGTTGCACACGTGCCGATGGCGATGACGGCGGCTGCTCCCGGCGACAGGCGGTCGAGCCACTCGCGGCTGGAGATCTGACGCCCGGTCTCGGGGTCCTCGCCCAGGCCCATCCAGTAGCCGTCACCTGCCAGGTCCTCGTCCATCACCGAGCCCTCCCACGTGATGACGTAGGGGGCGTCGAGCTCACCGGCTTCGGCCATGAACAGGTTGGCGACCCATTCCGGTCCGGACTCCACCGAGAGCACGGTGTGGATGATCTCCACGCGCGGCAGGCCGGGAATGATGCCGGCCAGCAGGTGCTCGACGCGTGGGTGGGTGGCACCGGAGACGGCGACGGTGCAGCCATCGCACGACGCCCCGACGAGCCAGATCAGGTAGATCTTGCGGAGCGGCCCGATGCGCAGCGTGTCGTCGGGTTCAACAAGCGAGCGGCTTCGAATGGCGATTGGAGCGAGCGGATCGACGGACGACTGGGCCCACTGCCCCATCTCCGCGCCACCGGGCATGGCCCCGCCTTGGCCCAGTGACACGCCCTCGGGCGTTGCCTCTGTCGGAGTGACCCCGCCTTCGGCGTGATCCGCAGGATCACTTTTGTCACCGGCCATCGAAACCCCCTGTCCGACGTCTAGGTGCAACGTACACCTATCGCCGCGGCCCAGTAGGTGTACCTTGCACTCATCGTACGAACCGGGGGGGGATCCCGTGGCGAGTGGATGGGTGTTGGGCTGGCTGATCGGGGCTGGCGTCGTGGCCGTCGTCGTCGTCCTGCTGCTGTTCATGATCAGCGGAGCGGCGAAGACGGCGAGAGCGGCGGAGGCCGTGCTGGCTGCGCTGGACGACGCCAAGGTCAACACGTTGCCCCTGTGGGCCGTCGACGACACCAACCAGGTGGCGGACCGCATCGTGGCTGCGGCCACCTCCGCCCGCCAGCATCTGGCCTCCCAGGCGGGTGCCTGATGTCGACCAACGCCTACTGGGCCATCTCGCTCGCCCTCGGCCTCGTGGTGGCCGTCGTCGCCGTGGTGCTGCTGCAGCTCTTCTTGAACCAGGTACGACGCATTGAACGCGGCGCCGGGCTGATCTGGGAGTCGGGCAAGCTCGTCACCCGCAACACCGCTACCACGTGGATGCTGGGGACGTTGTCCAACCGGCTAGACGCGTTGACGGCGGAGGCGCTCCGCCACGACGAACTCCTTCGAGGGAAGGCTTGACATGCGCGGCTTCCTCATCGTCGCCACGCTTGTCGAGATCGCTCTGGTGGTCGGTGCCCTCGCTGTCTACCTCGTCAAGATCGCCAAGTCCCTCCAGGCGACTGCCGCACTCCTGGCCAAGGTGACCTTCGGCGTGCGGGCCATCGAGACGCAGTGCGAGCCCATCGGCCCCTCAGTCGTGCGCATCAACGAACAGCTGGCAGTCATCAACGGCGCGCTGGCCGGCATCGCCACCCTGGCCGAGGGGGCCGCAGACGCACCCCAGGCCGGCGCCGTGCAGACCCGCACCCGTCGCGACGCAAATGGCTGACCTGCGCGCCCCGAAGTCCGAGGCGCTGCGGGCCATGTACTGGCGCAGCGAGATCCTGCAGGTCATGTACTGGCTGCGGGGCGAGGGCTTCGGCGACTTCGTCGACCCAGCGCTGATCGAGCGGTTCTTGGGCGTCGATGCACGTGTCGGCATCTCCTATCTCGATCGCCTCGTCGAGGAGGACTACCTCCACCGTGACGGCACCTACTACACGTTGTCCGACCGGGGCCTGCAGGAGGGTGCCATGGAGTTCGCGATGGCATTCGACGACCTCATGCGCCCGACCCACGGCGAGTGCAGCGACGACTGCTGGTGCCACATGTCGGCCGACGAAGCGGAAGCTTGTGTGGCCTCGCGCCGCAATCACGATCACGACGACGACCACGACGACGACGGAGGCCGATGACCGCCACGGTGCCAGGCCTCGATGGGTTGCCCCGCACCTACCTCCGTGCCGTGCTCCTGGTCTTGGTGGGCGAGGGCCCGACGCACGGCTACGAGCTGCTGGAGGCGACCCGGAGATACGGCATCAGGCTGACCGATCCGGGGGGCCTGTACCGCACGCTGCGGACGATGGAGCGCGACGCCCTGCTCGAGTCCTGGTGGCAGGACTCATCCTCGGGCCCCCCCCGTCGGACCTACGTCCTGACCGGCGCCGGGCGGGCGGCTCTGACCGAGGAGATGCAAGGCATCCGTAGCCGCATCGACCTGCTGTCCGAGCTCGTCGACCAGGCCGACCGGCTCGAATCGATCCAGCGATGAGGGTCGCCTTGGCCGGTAAAGGTGGGGCCGGCAAGACCACCATCGCAGCCACGCTGGCGCGCGTGGCGGCCCGCCGCGGTACCCCCGTCGTGGCCATCGACGCCGACAGCAACCCCAACCTGGCGGCCGCCCTCGGGCTGGCGCCAGAGCGGGCGACCCGCCTCGTCGGCATCCCGGCGACGGCGGTGTCCCGCAAGCTGGCGGCCGGCCCGGGCCTCACCCTCAGCGTCGACGAGGTGCTGGCGTCGTACGGAGCGGTGGCGCCTGACGGCGTGCGTCTTCTGCTCATGGGAGCCCCCGCCCATGCCGGCGAGGGCTGCCTCTGTTCGGCCCATGCCGCAGTCAGCGCCGTGATGGCCGATCTCGGCGAAACACCGTCGACACTGGCCGTCGTCGACATGGAGGCTTCGCCCGAGCACGTCAGCAGGGGGACGGCCCGCTTCGCCGACCTGTTGGTGTTGGTGACCGAGCCCTACTACCGATCCCTCGAGGCCACTCGTCGTCTGGCCGACCTGGCGGCCGAACTGCCCTCGACCAGGGTAGTAGTGGTGGTGAACAAGGTTCGCTCCGCCGACGACGCGGTGGCCGTGGCCGACTTCTGCGAACGCCACGGACTGCCGAGCCTCGGCGAGGTACCGTTCTCCGAAGGCGTGGTCGATGCTGACCGCAGTGCCCGACCACTGCTCGACGCCGACCCCGCCGGAGCGGCGGTAGCAGCCGTCGGCCGCGTTCTCGATGCGATGGGAGCGTATTCCTGATGTGCCTCGGACTGCCCGGTCAGCTCGTCGTCTACGACCCTGAACGACCCCACGACGCGGTGGTAGAAGTCGACGGCGTCCGTCGCAGCGTCAACGTCGAGCTCGTCGCCGGCGACGAGGGTGGCATCGCCGTCGGCGACTGGGTGCTCGTGCACGTGGGCTTCGCCATGGCCAAGATCGACGAGGAGGAAGCGGCACGCACCCTCGACTTCATCAAGCTGTTGGGCTCCGTCTACGACGAGGAGATCGAGCAGCTGCGCGAGACCGGCACGTGACGGCGGCGCCGGGCGATGCGCTGGCGTCGGCCGCCCTCCGGCTGGCTCGACGGTTCCACGCTGGCGCCACGCTCTGGTGCTGGTCGCCGGTGTGGCCCAGCCACGCCGAGCACATCGCCGTCGAGTTCATCCACCCGGTCATCGTCGGTAAGCCGGCGCTCCCCGCAGTGGCCCTGCCCGCCAACGATGCCGCTGCTCGACTGCGCCGGTCGGCCCGCACCGGTGACGTCTTCCTGGCCATCGGCTCGGGCACCGACGCCGGCACGGCGGACATCATCGCTCGCGCCCCGGCCTGGGGGATCGAGCCCATCTGGTTGGCCCACGGCAACGAGCCACCGGGCGGGACCGGCGCCTGCGTGGTCTGGCTCGGCCCTGACGCCGAAGCCGCCGATGTCGTGTGCGCGTACCACCTCCTGTGGGAGCTGACCCACGTGTGCTTCGAGCACCCCGGCGTGCTCGAGGTGGCCGACCAGGGCTCGGTGTGCCCGGCGTGCAGTGACGCCGGCGACCTCGGGGAGGTGCAGAAGGCCACCGACGGGGCGAACGCCAACGTCATCGTTGCCGGCCGCCGTCAACGTGTCGACCTCACCCTTGTCGGGCCCTGCGAAGCGGGTGAGCTCGTGATGGTCCACGCCGGCGTGGCCATCACCAAGCTGGCCGGGGCCGCTCGTGGCTGAAGCGACGGGCTTCCTCTACCCGTTCCTCGATGCCGCGCCCGACGACCCCGCCGCACTGCTGGGCGACCTCTCTCGATCTGCCGTGGAGAAGTGGGAGGTGAGCGTCGCGTTGCGCCGTACGACAGTTGAAGACCTGGAGGGCGACTTGGCGGCGACCGCCGACGCCATGGCGACACTCGTCGCCGCGGGCGGGCGCGTCCTGGCCTTTGGCAACGGCGGCAGTGCGGCCGACGCGGAAGCCTTCGTGCAGTCGTGCGCTTCGGGACCCGAGCCGGTGCCGGCGGTATCGCTGGCGGCCGACCCCGCGGTGCTGACGGCGCTGGCCAACGACATCGGCGTCGATGCCATCTTCGCCCGCCAGATCGCGGCCCACGGCCGCAGTGGTGATGTCGCCGTCGCCTTCTCCACGAGTGGCGGCTCGTCCAACGTGATCGCAGCCCTCGACCAGGCCCGCTCCGCGGGTCTCCTTACCATTGGCATCGTGGGATACGGCGGTGGAGCCCTGCGAACGCACGTCCACCACTGCTTGGCCGTCCACTCCGACTCCGTGCACCGCATCCAGGAGGCGCAGACCGCCGTTGCGTCCACCCTGGTCGGTGCCGTCAGCCGACGCCTCGAGGAGCGGGGACCATGAAGTTCGTCGACGAGTTCCGCGACCCCGTGGCGGCGCGGCGGGTCCTCGAAGAGATCACCGCCCTGGCCGGCGACACGCCGCGCTCGTTCATGGAGATCTGCGGCGGGCACACCCACACCATCTACCGCCATGGGATCGAGCGTCTGCTCCCCGAGACCATCGACTTGGTGCATGGTCCCGGCTGCCCGGTGTGTGTCATCCCAATGGGGCGCGTCGACGACGCCATCGCCGTCGCGCGCCGCCCCGGCGTGCTGTTCACCACCTTCGGCGACATGATGCGCGTGCCCGGTGGCACAGGAACCCTGCTCGAGGCGAAGGCTCTCGGCGCCGACGTGCGCATGGTGTACTCCCCCCTCGACGCGCTACGGCTGGCGGAGATGAACCCGGAGCGTGACGTCGTGTTCTTCGCCGTCGGGTTCGAGACCACGGCACCCTCGACCGCTCTCACCGTGCTCCGCGCCCGCCAGCTCGAGGTGACCAACTTCGCAGTGTTCTCCAACCACGTGACCATCGTCCCGCCCCTGCGCGCCATCCTCGAGTCGCCGGATCTGCGCCTCGACGGCTTTCTTGGTCCCGGTCATGTGAGCACCGTCGTCGGCAACCGTCCCTACCGGTTCGTTCCCGAGCGGTACGGCAAGCCGCTCGTGACCGCCGGGTTCGAGCCCCTCGACATCCTGCAGTCGATCGCCATGCTCCTGCGTCAGCTCGACGAGGGTCGCTGCGAGGTCGAGAACCAGTACACCCGCTGCGTGCGTGACGAGGGTAACCCCCGGGCCCTCGCCGTGCTCCAGGAGGTGTTCGAGCTGCGTCCCCACTTCGAGTGGCGAGGGCTCGGCTTCATCTCCCAGAGCGCCCTGAAGCTCCGCGCGGAGTTCGCCGCGTGGGATGCAGAGGAGCGCTACGAGATCCCGGGCGTCCGGGTGGCCGACCCCAAAGCCTGCCAATGCGGCGAGGTGCTCAAGGGGGTCATCAAGCCGTGGGAGTGCAAGGTGTTCGGCACCGGCTGCACTCCGGAGACACCCATCGGCACGTGCATGGTGTCGTCCGAGGGCGCCTGCGCCGCCTATTACAACTTCGGGCGCTTCGCCGGGCGCGGCCGCATCCCGGTCGCCTCAGGATGACCTCGGCCGACCGGGCCTTCGCCGAGGCGGCGGTCCAGGCCCGCATCGAGGCGTTTCGGCGACGTCGGCCCAAGCTGAACGACGCCCACATCACCACCGCCCACGGTGCCGGCGGGAAGGCGTCGGCTGCGCTGTTCGACTCCGTGTTCCTCCAGGCGTTCACCAACCCCGTGCTCGACCTCATGGCCGACTCGGCGGTCGTACCCGTCGCTGCCGGCCGCCTGGCCGTCACGACCGACTCCTACGTGGTCACGCCCCGCCGTTTCCCCGGCGGATCGATCGGCGACCTGGCCGTGAACGGCACCGTCAACGACCTGGCCATGGTCGGCGCGCTTCCCCAGTGGTTGACCGCTGCGTTCGTCCTTGAGGAAGGGCTGCCGGTGGACGAGCTGCGGGGCTACGTCACCGACATGGCTGCCGCAGCTTCGGCTGCCGGCGTGACGATCGTGGCCGGTGACACCAAGGTCGTGCCCCGGGGTGCGGCCGACGGGCTTTACATCACCACTGCGGGCGTCGGACTGATCCCCGACGGCCGGCGGTTGTCGCCGAGCTCCCTGCAGCCCGGCGACAGGGTCGTCGTGTCGGGGCCAATCGGTGACCACGGCATCGCCGTCCTCCTGGCCCGCGGTGACCTCGCCCTGGAGGCCGACGTCCGGTCCGACACCGCCGCGCTCAACGGGCTGGTCGAAGCGCTGCTGAGCGCAGCGCCAGCCACCCGCTGGCTGCGCGACCCAACCAGGGGTGGTGTCGCCAGCGCGCTCAACGAGCTGGCCGTCGCCGCCGCCGTCGGCGTCGCGCTCGACGAGGCGTCGATCCCCGTCCGACAGGAGGTCACGGCGGCGTGTGAGCTGCTGGGCATCGACCCGTTGTACGTAGCCAACGAAGGCCGACTGGTCGCCGTCGTCCCGGACGCAGAGCTCGATGCCGCGCTCACCGCGATGCGATTGCACCCGCTCGGCACCGCGAGCGCGGCCATAGGCGAGATCGTGGTGGAACCCCCGGGCATGGTGACGCTGGTCACCGGCTTCGGGGGAGCCCGCATCGTCGACCTCCTGGTCGGCGATCCCCTGCCCCGCATCTGCTGAGTGGCGCCGTTCCAGCGTCGACGGCTCGTCGTGCGAGGCACGGTGCAAGGCGTCGGGTTCCGTCCGTGGGCCGTCCGCCAGGCTCTTCAGCTGGGCCTCGGCGGCTTCGCCGGCAACGACCGCACCGGGTTGGTGATCGAGATCGAGGGCGAACAGCAGGCTCTCGAGGCGTTCGGCCGACGCCTCCGCTCCGCTCCCCCGCCATTGGCGATCGTCGTCGACGTGGAGGTCGTCACCATCGAACCGACGGGTTCCCCGGGCTTCGCCATCAAGGCCAGCGCGCCGGGAGAAGGCCCGGCCGTAGCTGTCCCCGCCGACGTCGCCACGTGCGACGCCTGCTTCGCCGAGATTCGCGACCCCGCTGCCCGCAGGTTCCGCTACCCCTTCACCAACTGCACGAACTGCGGGCCCCGCTACACAATCATCCGCTCGCTGCCCTATGACCGTGCGGCGACGACGATGGCCGGCTTCCCGCTCTGTGGGGACTGCGCACGAGAGTACGCTGACCCAGCGGATCGCCGGTTCCACGCCGAGCCCATCGCCTGCCCGGCGTGCGGCCCCACACTGACCTGGGAAGGTCACGGTCAACAGGGGGAAGCGGCGCTGACCGAGGCGGTCGCCTGCCTCGTGGGCGGCGGCGTCGTCGCGGTCAAGGGCGTCGGCGGCTATCACCTTGCGGTGCTGGGGGATGACGACGACGCCGTCGGGCGGCTTCGGTTGCGCAAGGCGCGCGACGACAAGCCCTTCGCCGTGATGGCGGCGTCCCTGGCCGATGCCGAAGACCTCGTGGTGCTCGATGCTGACGCCCGAGCTGCGCTGGTGTCGTCGCGCCGCCCCATCGTCATTGCACCGCGGCGGAGAGGCGTGGCCATCGCCGGTGGAGTCGCACCAGGTTTGCCCGACCTCGGCGTCTTGTTGCCCTACAGCCCGCTCCATCATCTCCTCCTCGAAGGCGTGGGGCACCCCCTCGTCCTGACCAGCGGCAATCGTGCGCAGGAGCCCATCGCTTGCGACGTCGTCGGATCCCGTCGGCAGCTCGCCGGTCTCGCCGACGGCTTTCTCCATCACGACCGTCCCATCGAAGTTCGTTGCGACGACGCCATCATCCGGGCGGTTGGTGGACGGGTGCAGGTCGTGCGGCGGTCACGAGGGTTCGCGCCCGAGCCGATTCGCCTGCCTGTCAAGGGCAGCACCAAAGTTCTCGCGGTAGGCGCGGAGCTGAAGAACACGGTGGCCATCGCCGCCGGTGGGACGGCAGTGACCAGCCACCATCTGGGAGATATCGAGCACCCGGCTGCCTACGCAGCCTTCGAACAGGCCATCGTCCAGCTCCAGGCGCTGACGGGAGTGGAGCCCGAGATCGTCGCCCACGACCTCCACCCGGAGTACCTCTCGACGAAGTGGGCCGTGGACTCCGATCGTCCGACGATTGGAGTGCAGCACCACCACGCCCACGTCGCCTCTTGCCTCGTCGACCACGGGCGTTCTGCACCTGTGCTCGGCATTGCCTTCGACGGCCTCGGGTTCGGCTCCGACGGAACGCTGTGGGGGGGTGAGCTCTTGGTCGCCGACCTCCACGGGTTCCGGCGCGTAGGTCACCTTCGGCCGGTGCCGCTGCCCGGCGGCGCAGCCGCCATCCATGAGCCATGGCGAATGGCCTTGGCTTGGGTGGCCTTGGCCGTTGGCCAGGAGGCAGCCGAGGCCCTCGGTCCTTCGCTCGACCACCGTTGGCAGGCGGTGCTCTCCCTGGCGGCATCGCCCACCACGCAGCACACAACGAGTGGCGGGCGGCTCTTCGATGCCGTCGCCGCCCTTGCCGGGCTGCGTCACACCACCACCTACGAGGGCCAGGCCGCGGCCGAGCTGGAGGCAGCGGCCCGATCGGTTCTAGATGATCGACATGGGCGTCAGGCGCAGGCCGACTGGGTGGGCGACCCGCCGCTCAGCAGCGCTTGGGTCCTCGATCCGTCGCCGCTGGTCGCTGACGCCTTGGCCGGCCGGCTCGCCGGACAGCCGGCGGGCGCCATCGCGGCCGCGTTCCACGAAGGACTGGGCGCCGGTCTGTCGGTCGCCGCGCTCGCCCTCGCCCGTCGTGAAGGGGTCGATGCCATCGCCCTCACCGGCGGTGTGTTCCAGAACGCAGTCCTCACTTCGATCGTCGCCGAGGCGGTCCGTGCCGCCGGGCTCGAAGTGCTCGTCCATCGACACGTGCCATGCAACGACGGTGGGATCAGCATCGGCCAAGCGGCCATCGCTGTCGCCACCAGCGGTCGTTCGGTGCCAGGGTGGTAGCGATGCGCATCGCGTTCATCGGCAAGGGCGGAGCAGGGAAGTCGGCCATCGCCGGCATCTTCTGCCGACTTCTTGCGCAGGAGACGGGACAACCCGTCGTAGCCATCGACAGCGACCCCCTGCCCGGGCTGGCGATCTCGCTCGGCCTCCCCACGTTCGACACTCCGCTCCCACCCGAGCTGGTCGAGCAGGTGGGCGACGACCCGGCCACCGCGACGTGGCAGCTCCGGCCCGGCACATCAGCTACGGCGGCGGTCGAGCAATATGCGCCCGAGGGAGGCGACGGCGTCCGGCTCCTGCAGTGGGGCAAGCTGCACGGGCGCGGGAACGTGCAAGTGCTCCTCCAGTCACAAGAAGCATTTCGGCTCATCGTGAACGGGTTGACCGAGACCGACCGTCACATGGTCGGCGACCTCCCTGGAGGTACCCGCCAGCCCTTCTTCGGCTGGGGAGACTTCGCCGATGTCCTGGTCGTGGTGGCCGAGGCGACGCCAGCCTCGATGCTGTCGGCCAAGCGCTTGGCCAATCTGCGTGGGCGAACAGGCCGGGGCCGCGACCAGGTGATCGTGGCCATTGCCAACAAGGCCGTCGATCCAGATGACGGCGAGCGGCTGAGCCGGTTCAGCGGCCTGCGAGTGCTCGGCGCTGTGCCGCATGACGCGGCCATCGGCGAGGCCGAGCGCGTAGGGGTGTCGCTGCTCGACCACTCGCCGGCCGCGCCTGCGGTCGAAGCGGTACGCTCGCTGGTGGTTGCGATGCAGGAGGGGGCTCCATGAAGATCGCAGTGGTGGGCAAGGGCGGCGCGGGGAAGACCACGACGTCTGCGATCCTCGCCCGAACGTTGGCGCGGGCGGGTCACCGGGTCGTCGCCCTCGACTGCGACACGAACCCGAACCTCGGGCTGTCGCTTGGCCTGGGCATCGAGGCCACCGAGGCCCTGCTGTCGGTCCGTGACGCCGTGGGCGGTGACGTCGAGCACGCGAAGACGTGGCACCAGATCGTCGAGCGCTTCGGTGCCGACGCCCCCGACGGGGTCCGCCTGGCCATGGTGTCGAAGATCGACCAGCCCGAGTTCGGCTGCCCCTGCTGCGGCATCTCTCCAGAGCAACTGTTGGGACTCGACATCCCTGAAGGCACCGTTGTGGTGGCCGACTTCGAGGCCGGCCTAGGCACGCTCACGCGTCTGGGCGAGACCAAGGTCGATGCCGTCGTAGTGGTGACCGACCCAACGGTGAAGTCGCTCGAAGTAGCTGTGCGGGCGGCCGGCCTGGCCGAGGAACACACCTCGGGACCGGTCGTGATCGTCGCCAACCGGGTCATCGACGATGCTGACCGCCAGTCCGTCGAGCGAGTGCTTCTGGGACGAGTGTTGGTGGTCGTGCCCGACGACCTCGCCATCCCCGCGGCTGACCGTGCCGATGTCGCTCCCCTCGATGCCTCGCCAGACGCGCCGGCCGTGGTCGCGCTGTGCGGCCTGGCCTCGTTGCTACCTGCCGGCTAGGTCGATCGCCTCGAGGCGGTCGACCAGCCGTGAGACCGCCTCCTGAGCAGCTCCGGCCTCCACGCCCGTCACCGCGGTCCCCGCCCGGTCCGCCGCCGGAATGGCGGCATCGAGGGGGATGACCCCGCCCAGCTCCACGCCTGAGCTGGCGCAGGCCTCGGCGAAGAACTCGCCATCTTCGGGCATCCGAGCCTTGTTCCCGATGCCGAGGCACCGTGGGATGCCGAGATCCTCCGCGAGGGGAACGGTGCGGGCGGCAGTGAGGATTGACTTGCGGCTCGGCTCCATCACCATCAGCAGCACGTCGGCGTAGGCCAGGGTGCCCCCGGAGCGGCTGAGGTGCTCCAGACCCGCCTCCATGTCCACGATGGTCACGTCCGACTCGTCGTCGAGGACGTTGCGCAACATGCTCCGTACGGAGGCGTGGCTACTGCAGGTACACCCTGCGCCGGCCTGGTCGACCCGCATGGCCGACAGCAGCGTGACGCCTGCGGGCGTCAGCCGCCCGTAGGTGGACAGGAGCTCTCGTCCGTCCATCCCGGCGCCTGGACCGGTTGCGACGCTCTTCGGTACGACGGGGACGGCTTCGGCCTCGTCGATGCTGAGACCGAGCGACACCCCCAGGTTGGGGTTCGAGTCGGTGTCGATGGCCACCACCCGCCTTCCCCGAGCGGCGAACGTCGCAGCGACGAGCGCTGACGTGGTTGTCTTGCCTACGCCACCCTTGCCCACGATGCCGAGCTTCATGAGAACCTCCCCGCCGTCAGTATCGCGCCACGATGCGGCTCGCGGCCGGTCGCGCTTGCGAGGCGGGTGCTCTCAGCGCGTGCCTGTGTCGCGGACCGTCGTCAGCGCGTAGTCCACCAGGGTCTCGGTGAGATCGACGCCGTGGACCTTCTTGGCGTGATGGGCAACCTTGGCCACCAGCTCATCTTTGGTGTCGGCCCTCGTGGACGCCTTGCAGTCAACACCGACGTCGGCACATCGGAACTCGAGCGCCATCAGGATGCTTTGCCCACCGGTGCAGACACGTCAGCCATCAGTTGCTCTAGCGCGACGGCAACGGCCGAGAGGTTGGCGTTCACGTCGCCCAGAAGCTCGCCGAGGGGCTCCGTCCGGTGCGCGATGGCCCGTACGCCGAACGTGACCTTTCCCAGGGTGTCGACGGTCCGTCGCAGTATCAGGATCACCCAGATCAGGTAGAACGCGAGGGCGGCAACCAGCACGGCGACGATCACGAGGCTGGCGATAGCGGCGAGCGACATGGTTCTCCTCTCTACACGAGCCGCCGGAGGGCGGTGACGTAGCGGACAGCGTGACCCGTGATCATCCGGACCTCGTCGCGAGTGATGATGAGGGCGGGTATGGGATCGAGTGCCTTGGTGAGCAGGACGCCGTGCTCGAGGACGTCGTCGGCATAGGCCGTGATCTCGCCTCCGGAGCGGATCACCCGGTTGGCCAGGAAGATGACGAGCGGCGCCACCACCAGCAAACCGACGGCGTTGACGATCCACCAAAGCACCATGTGCACGACCCCCGTCCGCTCATTCTGACCCGGTAGATGCAATTTGCCAAGCGGGCCCAGTGTGGCCGAAAGTCAGGCGCAGCAGGTGTCGGCGAGCGACTCGGCGAACCAGGTTCGCCTCGCCTCGACCGCGGCGAGGACGGCGATGGCCAGCGCGGCCACGGGGTCGGCCCACCACCAGCCGACCAGCCAGTTGGCGCCCAGGCCAATGAGCACGACGGCCGAGAGCAGTGCACACAAGTTCGTCTGGGCCGCGTCGGCCGCGGCCGCCGTCGAGCCCAGCACCGGGGCCAGCCGGGCCTTGGCCCGGGCCAGGAACGGCATCACCGCCAATGAAAGGGCAGCGAGCAGCACGCCGGGGATGCTCACCTCCGGTTCGGAGCGTCCGATCAGATCGCGCACCGCCTCCACGGCGACGTAGGCGGCCAGGAGGGCGAAGCTCACGGCGATGGCCTTGGTGGCCAGGGAGTCGGAGTCCTGCGTGCAGCCGTCGCGTCGTTCCTGTCGCAGCCGCCAGGTGAGGATTAGGGCGGCGGAGACCTCGATGCCCGAGTCGAAGCCGAAGCCGATCAGGCTCACCGAGCCGGCGGCCAGGCCGGCGGTGACGGCCACCACGCCCTCCAGCCCGTTCCAGACGATGGTGGCTGCGTTGAGCCACCGCGCCCGACGGACCGCCGCGGCCCGGATGTCGCCGCGCCATCCAACCGGGGCCGGGTCGTCCGGCGCCGGGTCGGGATCGTGGTCGTGTCCGGCATGGAGGTCAGGCGCGGCCATCGAGGTCCTTGTGCACGTCGACCTCGACCTCGAGCTCGAGGTCGAGGTCGACCAGATCGGCGAGGGCGTGGGCCAGCCTTGGCGAGGCAAGGTCGTAACGCACCTGGCGCCCCTCCCGGGTGGCCCGCACGAGGCCGCAGCCGCGCAGGCAGGTCAGGTGGTTCGACACGTTGGTGCGCCCGACGCCGAGCTGCACCGCCAGCTCCGCCGGGTAGGCGGGACCGTCGACGAGGACCATCAGGATCCGCCGGCGGGTCGGGTCGGCCAGCGCGGTGCCCACCCGCTCCAACGTCTCCAGCGCTCTTTCCACCGTGTCGCCCATGAGTTCGATGGTACACCTCAAGATGGATTCATGACAGCCTGGACCGACGGCTCCCCGGTAAACACCAGCCGGCCTGATGGGTGTGTAGAGGTGAGATGGCAGCAGCCCCGAGAGACTTCGACGACGTGTTCCGGCGGGAGTTCCCCAGCCTGACCCGCACCGCGTTCCTGATCGTGCGAGACGAAGGCGTGGCCCGCGAGATCGCCCAGGAGGCGCTGGCCCGGCTCTACAGTCGGTGGGACCGACTCGCCGAAACCCCGGGGCCTGGGCCCGTCTGGTTGCCGTGCGACTCGCCCTTCGCTCCCTCAAGGCGCGACGACGTCTGGACATCGGCGCCGCCGCTCCGGCCCGTGCCGCCGCCGAGCCGCACCCCGCGCCGGATACTGCCCTCTGGGCGCTGGTCGCAGAGCTCACCGCGATGCAACGGGCGGTCGTCGCCCTGCGCTATCTCGACGACCTCACCACCGAGGAGATCGCTGCCGCCCTCGAGTGCGCGCCAAGCACCGTGCGCGTCCACCTTCACCGAGCCACCCAAAGGCTCGGCCAGCTCATGAACGAGGAGATCCTCACCGATGATTGACGACGACCGGATGATGACCGTCGTGCGAGCGGCAGTGGACACGCTGTCGTTCGACGATGTCGACGACGAGCTGGCCCGGTTCAAGCGGGGAACCGCCCGACGGACCCAGACACGCCGGCTGCTGGGAGGAGGCGCGGCGCTGCTCCTGCTGGTGGCCGTCCTCGGAATCAGTCTGACCGGCGGTGCCGACCCCGGCGTGTCGGTGGCGGCAACGCCGGGGCGGGTTTGGGACCCGCCTGCGCCGGAGGGAGCACAGCCGCCCGAGCCGCTCCCCGTCGCCAGGAGCGGAGAGCAGATGTGCTCGCTGCTCGACCCCGCCCGGTTGGAGGAGCTCCTCGGCACCGCAGTCACGCTGAATCCGGACTCGAGCACCCGACCCGGCGCCGTCGAGCCGACCGGCTTCGGCTGCGGGGTGACCCGGGACGCCGATCGGAACTTCCGTCTGGGGGTGGTGCGGTTCCACGTCGAGCAAAGTGGCGACCGGGCATCCTGGCCCAATTCCTGCGGTGGGGGGCCAGTCACCATCGAGCTGGTCACCCTCCGTGGACATGACGCGCTTTTCTGCAAATCGGATGCCATGTTCTTCATCAGGATTCGGTCGGGCGAGGCGATCTACGGCATCTACGTGTCCCGGAAATGGCCAGGCATGGAAGTGGTGGAGGAGCGGGACCTGCGCGACCTAGCCGAGGCACTGGTCGGCAACGCCGCCAAGATCCGATGAAGGGGAACTTGGTGTCCGACTCAGCAATCGAGGGGCGTGATATGACCATCCAATGATCGCCGTGCTGATCGGCCTCGGGGCTGTACTCGTCTGGGCCCGCAGCGGTCGATCGGAGGACGTCGAGGACACCGACGAGGTGGGTCAGGACGCATTCGACTACCTCGGTGGCGGGCTGTTCGGGCAAGGGTTCACCCGGCGCCGCCCGGGAGGCCGTGGCCGAAGAGGTCGCTGACATGAGCCTCAGCCGCGCCGAGCGCCCGTGAGCACGGGATCGCCCTACCCTTGGGCCATGGACGCCGAGGGGGCCGACGACATGCCGGTCCCGGCGGTCGCCAAGGTGCAGGGCTGGAGGAAGCGCAGCCTGGCGGGAGCAATGCTGGCCGGGGCCATGCTGGGTCTCGAGGAGGCGCTGACCGGCCACGAGAAGCCGGAGATCGTGCGGGAGATGGACGACTCCGGAGACCCTACGCCCGACGGTGTGGCCCTCGACCTGCACCCCACCGACCCGTCACAGTCGACGGCCCGGGTCCGTCGGCCCCTCTGACACTCCGTTTGCGTCAGGCGGCGCCGGCCGAGAGCGTCGCCCACACGATCTTGCCGCCGTCCGGACGCAGCTCGGTGCCCCAGCTAGACGCAAGCGTGTCGACGATGGCGACGCCTCGCCCGTTCGACGCAAAGTCCTCGGCGGGCCGCGGCGTCGGCACCGTGGCGCTGGTGTCATGGACGGCGATGGTGATGTCGTCTGCCGACCGCCGCAGGAACACCCGAAACGGGGAGGACGCATGCAACAGGGCGTTGCTGGCGAGCTCGGAAGCGACGAGGGCGGCGTCGTGGACCAGATGATCCGCGTGCCAGGCGCTGAGGGAGTCGGTGACGAAGCGGCGCACGGCCCGAGCGGCGACGAGTGTCGGCAGGAAGAGGCGCGACTGGTCGGCGATGTCGTCTGGCGCGTCGGTGCGAGCGGACGCGAACGCGGGTGGTGCGACGACATCGCTGTGGTGCGCGCAGACGTGGGCCACATCAGCGAGCTTCGAGTCCGCCACTGACGAGGCTCGGTACGCGCACCAGAGAGAGAGCCGCTCGTCGGTCAGGACCTCGCCCCACAACCCCTCCAGGGCAAGCGCGCCTACGACTTGGCCCGCCTCCCAAAGCAGATCCACCATCTCGCCGAAGGCCCGCACCCGGGGCCCACGGCCAGCGGCGGAACGCAACACGGGAGTGATGACCGACCGGAACCGGTTCCGGTCGGGCACGCCGTCGACCACCAGGGCGGACAACGTTTCGGCGGCGTCGAGCGCCGTGATCATCCCGTCCTCGAGCAGCTCGGCCACGGGGAGGCCTTCTGCCTGCAGCGCACCGAAGAGGGCGTCAAGGTGACGGTGAGTCGCCAGCAGCACGGCCGGCTCACCGGCTCGGAGGCCCTCACCGATGAACGGGACCAGGTCGGCCACGAGCTTCGCGTCCGTCACGTAGAAGGAGACGATGTGCCGCGCCGCATCTGCGGTCATCACACCGGCACCCCTCACGTGAGCATGGTACCCGTGTGCCTCGCCGCGGGGGCCGAGCGGCTCGGCCTCAGTCGACTTCCGGCAAGATGGACGCGTGCCCACGCCGGAGGTCGAGACGTTGCGCGCCAGCGTCGAACAGGTGGCCGGCCACCGCTACGCCCTCGACACCGACCCGCAGCTGGCCCTCTTGCGCGACGGGAGCCTACGAGGCGCCTCGGCCGAGGCGGCTGCCCACGTGGCACCGTTGATCGACTCCCTCTGGCAGCGCTACCCCGAGCTCCAGGCCGCGGTCGGTGGCGTCCCCGACATCGGGCCGGTGCCCCGGGTCGTGCAGCAGCTGTTGCACGAGGTCGAAGCCGACCTGGCCAAGGTGACCGCCGTGGGCGACCGGTTCGCGACGGCGTGGCGCCAGGTGCTTCCTCAGGTGGACGAAGCCACTGTCACCGTCGCCGGTCTCGAAGCCCAGGCCGGCTCGCTCGGCGTGCCTGCTGACGACACGGTCGTGGCCGCCAGGCGCGCCCTCGACGGTCTCGTTGCCAGCGTCGCCGCCGACCCGCTGGCCGCCGATGCGACGACGGCATCGTCCGCCATTCGGGAGGCCGCGACGCGGATCCGCGAGCTGGTGTGGGCCCGCGACGGCGTAGACGACGGGCTGGCGGCGGCGAGGGGGATCGTCTCAGAGCTCCGCCGGTTGATCCCTGAAGGGACGACGGGGAACGAAGACACCCGCAGCCGCGTGGCCAGTCCAGCCGGCTTGCTCGAGCCCCTGGACGCGGCGGTGATCGAGGGCGATGAGCGTTCCCTCGTTCCGTGGCTGGAGCGACTCGAGGCCCAGGGTGCGGCCGGCGACTGGCTCGCTGCTTCGACCGGCCTCGAGCGGTGGCGAGTGGTGGCCGACGGACACCTGCGCAACGCCCGATCGGTGGTCGAGGCCAACCGCGCACCCCTCGAGCGACGGGACTCCTTGCGAGGGCTGCTGAGCGCCTACGAAGCCAAGGCCGGTGCCTCTGGCGTGGCTGAGCATCCGGAGCTCATCGACCTCCATCGGGCCGCCCGAGCCGCATTGTTGGCCCGTCCGTGCCACCTCGACGCCGGTGAGGCAGCCCTTCGCGAGTACGTGAGCGCCATCTCCCGACTGGCGAGCGCGGCCCGGCCGGCACGGCGTGAGGGGCCATGACGGCGTGCACGGCGCCGGGTTGCGCCGGGCAGATCCTCGACGACGGGTACTGCGACACCTGCGGCGCCAAGGCCGGCGCCCGACCAGTCGCGCCGACCGCTCCGCCCGAACCGGCGCCGGCTGCGCCATCGGTAGCGCCCGCTGCGGCCGGTGCCCGTACCTCGGAGTCGTCGCTAACCGGCCGTTCCCTCGTCACCGGCTCGGCCCGGTCGGGTGGTTCGCGCCGCACGAGCACGGCCCGCACGTCGGCCTCGAGCCGCCGGTCGAGCATCGGTGCCGGGCTGCTGGATGTGCCGCCCGCCCCGGCCGTCGACCCGTCATCGGTGATCATGGCCGTTCCGGAGGTGGCCGAGGAGAAGCGGTTCTGTGCCGGCTGTGGCGCGCCGGTCGGCCGCTCGAAGGGCAGTTCCCCGGGGCGCCAGCAGGGCTTCTGCGGCCGGTGCCGCACCGCCTACGACTTCGTTCCGAAGCTCCGGGCGGGTGACCTGGTCGGCGGCCAGTACCAGGTCGTCGGGGCCCTGGCCCACGGCGGTCTCGGGTGGATCTACCTGGCGCAGGATCGCGCCGTCAGCGACCGGTGGGTGGTGCTCAAGGGGCTCCTCAACAGCGGGGACGAGGCTGCGGTGGCCGCCGCAGTCGTCGAACAGCGCTTCCTGGCCCAGGTCGAACACCCCAACATCGTGAAGATCTACAACTTCGTGACCCACCAGCGCGCCGGCTACATCGTCATGGAGTACGTGGGCGGGCCCTCGTTGAAGCAGGTGCTGAAGCAGCGTCGGGAGGCCAACGGGGACGAAGCCGACCCGCTGCCGGTCGACCAGGCCATCGCTTTCGTGCTGGCCGTGTTGCCGGCCTTCTCCAACCTGCACGGCCGGGGCCTGGTGTACTGCGACTTCAAGCCGGACAACATGATCCAGACCGGCGACCAGATGAAGCTGATCGATCTCGGCGGCGTGCGCCGGGTCGACGACCCGGCCGGCGACATCTACGGCACGGTCGGCTTCCAGGCGCCGGAGGTGCCCGACCTCGGGCCTTCGTTCGCGTCGGACATCTACACCATCGGCCGCACCCTGGCCGTGCTCACCCTTGACTTCCGCGGCTACCAGTCGAGCTTCCAGCACCAGCTCCCCGACCCCGCTGATCATCCCGTGCTGGTGCAGCAGGGCTCCTTCTACCGACTGCTGCTCAAGGCGACGGCGCCGCACCCCGACGACCGCTTCCAATCCGTACCGGAGCTGGCCGATCAGCTGCTCGGCGTGCTGCGCGAGGTCGTGGCCGTGTCCACGGGCCGGCCCCAGCCGGCGGCCAGCACGGTCTTCGCCGGCACGACTGCAGAAGATTCGCTCCCGCCACTTTCGATCGACCCGTCGGATCCAGCCGCTGGTGTGCTGAGCGGCCTCCCGCCCAACCCGTCCGAGGCGCTGGCCACGCTCGACGAGGCGGTGGCCGGAGGATCGGTGGAAGCAACCGTCGAGGTACGACTGCGGCGGGCTCGGATGCTGCTCGACCTCGGCCAACCCGAGCCGGCCGCGGCCGAGCTGGCCGCCATCGAGGCCGCCGATCCTTGGGAGTGGCGGGCCGCCTGGCTCCGTGGGGAGGCGGCCCTCGCCGCCGATGACGTGGTGGCCGCAGCCACGTTCTTCGAACGGTGCCGGACGGAGGTTCCCGGTGAGCTCCCGCCCAAGCTGGCCGCCGCCATGGTCGCCGAGCGGGCCGGTGACCACCATGCCGCCGCCGTCCTCTACGACGTCGTGACCACCGTCGACCCGTCGTACGTGGGCGCGGTGCGGGGCTTGGCCCGCTCCCACCTGGCCGCGGGCGACGTGCCCCTTGCCCTGGCGGCCTACTCGCGCGTCCCGCGGACGCACCGCGCCTACCCAGCGGCGCAGGAGGCGGCGGCCCGCACGCTGATCGGGGCCGGGCGGTTCGAGGACGCCGCCGCGTTGATCGAGACCGTCGACGTTCCACCCCGCCAGCGCGCCGCCCTCGACGTCGAGCTGTTCCGGGCCGCAGTGACCGCGGTCGGCACGAGCCCAGCCGCCCCCGGCACCAAGCTCCGGGGCCGGTCCTTCGACGAGCGGTCGCTTCGAGCCGGCCTGGAATCGGCCTACCGATGGCTGGCCGACCTGACCCCCGACCCTGAGGAGCGTGTGCGGTTGGTGGACTCAGCCAATCGCGCCCGGGCCGTGTCCCTGCTATGACGGCAACCTCACCACCGGCCGTCGTCTGCGAGGCCTGTTTGGCGTCCGTTGCTCCGGGTGACGTCTTCTGCGAAGCGTGCGGCCACCAGCTGGTCGACGCCCTTCCTGC
>Ga0136611_10000469_pt1 | contig 26359 bp, 27 predicted proteins | sample AntDrymUQ2232306_2_FD_106645 | JGI IMG/M metagenome (GOLD analysis project Ga0136611, IMG submission 106645) | Polar desert sand microbial communities from Dry Valleys, Antarctica - metaG UQ223 (23.06) | ecosystem: Environmental > Terrestrial > Soil > Desert | place: Antarctica: Dry Valley...
AATCAAATCGTCCATCGAGTGGGCTGACCGCACCATAGACGTAGGTGTATTGTTGCGTCAGCATGGCACGTACCATGGGACGATGGGGCTTCTTGTCCCAGCAGTGCCGCACATCGTTGATGCGGCCAAAACGTGCTTTGTCCTGAAACATTAGGCGCAGCGGGCGTGGAACCGTAAAAGCCTCCATTTCCCCGGTTAGCCGCTCGGGGAGTTTTTTTTCCACGCCTCGCGCGCCGCTGGGTCAGTTTGTGGATGGTTTTTATCCGGGGCCAGTTTTCGCCAGCCATGCCGTGCCAGCATCTGGTACAGAGTAGACAATGCCAGTGGCTTGCCCAGCCTGGCTTCAACCGCTGGTTTCAAGGACGGAACAATGACCACGCCACCGGTAGCGGCCTCACTCAGCACTTCATCCAGAATCCTGGCTTCCTGCTCCAGACTAGCCTTGGCGCGGTTACGTAACTCACGTTTGCTGCGCGTGGTTTTATTTTCTTCTCCCGTCGCTGGCTCATACCGGGTGCGCATTCTGCAGGTGATTCCTACCGAACGTCCAATGGCAAGCGCCGTCTGCTCTAGACTCAAACCTAGTGCCAATGGCAGCACGATTGCTTGCGCAGCTCGGAGTTCTGCCGCAGTCTTGGCTTTCTTTAACCGTTCCATCGCCGCATCAAGTTGCTCCACACCACTTGCCTTCCGTGCCATGATGGCCCCTGACAAAGATAAAGGCTATATTATTACTGTTTCTATCTGTAATTGGAATTACATACACTCGGTAGTGATTTACTCAGCTTACTGCCTGATTCTATCAAGCGCCTGCAATTGGCACTGCAAGCAAAACCATTTACGCAAGAAACATTACCAGCAACAATAGGCTCGCACTGGCATAGTCACGATAATGCTTATCGTATTGCGGTTTATCCCTCAGAAAATATTAATGATAATGATGCATTACGTAGGTTTGTTCATGTGGTGCAGCAGATAGTACCTAATGCCGCTGGTGCGCCAGTGATTAGCCTGGAAGCCGGCGAAGCCGTGGTGGATGCATATTATTTATACATGCTTTCTCTTTAGCGCTGCTGGGTGTCATATGGACGCTATGGATGATGCTCAGAAGTATCACGGCTACATTGCTGGTATTAATGCCGCTTTTGCTGGCAACTTTATTCACAGTTGCTTGCACATGGTGCACAGGAGTCGTAATACCGGTGTGGTGTATGAGAATTTATTGCATACCAGTACAGCACGTGCAATTTATTACAGTGCATTAACAACTTTGATGGGTTTTGGCAGTCTCGTATTTTCCACACACCAAGGCACCGCCGGTATGGGATTGCTTTTGACGATTGGTTTGTTTCTGACTTTGGTGTGTGTGCTGATTATTCTGCCGGTTTTGTTGCAATCGACCGGTAAAAAGAAAGAAAGCGTTGCTTAATTCTTTATTCCGATTTTGTCGGGTCAGTGCATGTTAAAGCTGCAGCAAAAAATCCGTCAGTTTGATGCAGTTTGGGGGATAGTTGCAAAAATTCCCCCGTATCCAGTGGTATTTTCTGCTGTGACAATAATTCTGAGCAGTTTAACAAGGCAAATTGCGGATGTGCCGCCAGAAAATCATGAATAATGGTTTGGTTTTCTTCAGGTAGAAAACTGCACGTTGCATACACCAGCCGGCCGCCTGGCTTGAGCAAGCCGGATGCTGCTGCAAGAATAGCGGCTTGTTTTATTTTGAGTTCTTCAATGCCTTGTGGGGATTGGCGCCATTTTAAATCCGGATTGCGCCGCAATGTTCCGAACCCACTGCAAGGTGCATCGACTAATACCCGGTCTATTTTTCCCGTCAGTCGCTTGATCTTAATATCATTTTCGTTTGCGATACGTTGAGTATGCAGATTGGACAAGCCTGAACGCTTAAAGCGCGGTTTCAGATTGCTCAATCGTTTCTCGGAAATATCAAAAGCATAAAGACGCCCTTTGGAATTCATCAAAGCGCCTAGCAACAGTGATTTGCCGCCCGCGCCGGCGCAGAAGTCGACAATCATCTCACCTCGCTTGGGCGCCAGCAAGTAGCCGAGTATTTGACTGCCTTCATCTTGTACTTCTATTTTTCCGGACAAAAAGAGTGCATGGCGATTGATTGCAGGTTTTCCGGTAAGGCGGATACCACACGGGGAATAAGGGGTCTCCCGTGCTTCAATACCCTCCTGTTTGAGTATTTCAAGCACTTCAGAACGTTTGGCGAGGAGTGTGTTAACCCGGAGATCAAGTGGTGCGGATTTCTGTAACGAGAGTCCTAGATCAAGGATATCTGCATCCGGCATAAGCTGCTGTAATTTTTCTACCAGCCATACAGGAAACTCTGCTTGAACAGAAGGTGGTAATAAATCGGTTTGAATCGCCTTAATTTCCGACAACCATTTTGCTTCAACTTCATTGGTGAATGAAGCTAATTCACGCAAGTTCATGCCTTGAAATTTAACTTGATATGCTAAAACCAGTGAGCGAGGCGTTGTGACTTCTGCGAGGCTTTCAAGAAAAAAACGGTGACGTAAGATGCCAAAGACGGTTTCTGCAATGAATGCGCGGTCTTGTGCGCCGAGCATAGGATTTTCCCGGAAGAAACGCCGCAGGATTGCATCAGCAGGGTATTCCAAGGGCAGTACGGTACGTATGGCAACAACAGCTGCATCCAGCTGAAAAGGGGTTAATTGCATGGATTTCCTGATGTGTGTTTGATGCTAATAAATCGGATTAATGGCGATCATGACGACCGGCTTTGTAGCTAATGTTGATTCCAGTAACTATTTTCTCGATTTCCCGGCCATTTTCCTCTACCGAGACGATGCGAACAGGCAGCATGTGATTACTTGGCGCAAGCCATAATTTCCTTTTAAGTTTGGAGTTTTTATCTTCCTGCCGGGTCAATACAATGGCTTCCATTTCTCCGATTGGGGTGCTGATTATTTCTTGAGTCACTTTATAGCGCGACAATTGCAGATTATGTCCATTCGTGATGTGCCGCTCTACATAATGTTTAGGTAGTGGAACAAACATAAAGTTGTACGATAAACTCAAGCGATCCAAAGTGCCTTTTGGTAATTTCTCCTGTGTCTGATGTCCTTTATGCTGTAGCGTGATGACATGATTCTCCCAGTCAAAAACAGCCACACTGGATTCTTTCTTGCCGCGTTTCTCATAGGCACGGGTAGGTTGTAATCCCTGTTTGGTGATGATTCCTTCGCTATGACGCACGATGCTGTTGGGCTCTATAAGCTTGTAGATACCGGTGGCTTGCGCTTCGCTGCTAATAGTATAACTATGCCCATTGGCATGGGCGATTTCCATAACCTCATTGATTTCCCCTTGACCGATATCCGTGGTCACGGCATAACTGATTTCAATGCGTGATGGTATATCCGTCGCAGATGCTGAGAAACTAAGTATCCACAGCATAAAAATTGATGCTAGCAATTTCATTCCGGTAATCCTGGCGAATAAAGCGCTGTTTCACTGACGCTGGAATTGATCACTTCCACATGATTTTCATTCAGTCTGATTCGATCTTCCATAAACCAGCGTACAGCTTGAGGGTAAATGCGGTGCTCCTGCTGTAAAACTCTGGCAGCCAGCGTTTCCTCAGTATCGTTGGGTAATACGGGGATGGCGGCCTGAATCACAATAGGGCCATGATCAAGCTGCAGCGTGACGAAATGTACGGTACAACCATGAATTTTGATACCTTCTTGTAGCGCTAGTGCATGTGTTCCCAAACCGGGAAACGCAGGTAGTAATGAAGGATGAATATTTATTAACCGGCCTTGATAACGTTGTACAAAGTGATCGCTTAGTATACGCATGAAGCCAGCCAGTGCAATCAGTTTTGGTTGGCAAGTGTCAATCTTTTCTGCTAATACCGTATCAAATGCCCGGCGATTTGGGAAAGCGTGATGATCAAGAGTGATGGTTTTAACGCCATATTTTCTGGCAATTTCTAGCCCTGTTGCGTGGGGATTGTTACTGATGACCGTGATACGATCCATTTCAAACTCCGCTTCCAACAGTGCCTGCATATTACTGCCACGGCCGGAGATCAGAATAACCAGTGATTTCATGATACTGTCTTACACTAAAACAGTAGCAGTCTGATGAGTCAAACGCTGTTTGATTTCACCAATTTGCGAGACGGTTTCACCTGAAGCCCGTAAACTATCCATGGCATTCTTGGCATGATCAGGAGCGACCACGATCACCATGCCAATACCACAATTAAATACTCGCGCCATTTCATGATCAGCGACGTTGCCTTGTTGTTGTAGCCAGTGAAAGAGTGGCGGCATCTCCCATGATTTTTTTTGTAGAGCTGCCATGACCTGATGCGGCAGAATACGCGGCACATTTTCGACCAACCCGCCGCCGGTAATGTGCGCCAAGCCTTTAACAGGCAATTGTTTAATCAGCTCAAGTAATGGTTTTACGTAAATGCGTGTCGGTGCCATAATGACGTCAGCAAGCGTTTTGCCATTGAAATCAACAGATAAATCAATGCGATTATTTTCAATGATCTTGCGGATCAATGAATATCCATTGGAATGTGCGCCACTGGATGCAAGACCTAATACAATATCACCTTCCTGTATCGTGGCACCATTGATGATACGGTCTTTCTCGACAACACCGACTGCAAATCCGGCAAGATCATATTCCCCGTATGGATACATGCCGGGCATTTCAGCCGTTTCACCGCCAATCAACGCACAGCCCGCCAGTTCACATCCCCGGGCAATACCACTAATCACTGCGGTCGCTGTTTCCACATTGAGTTTACCGCAAGCGAAATAATCCAGGAAAAATAAGGGCTCCGCGCCTTGTACCAGGATATCATTAACACTCATCGCCACCAGATCAATGCCAATGTTGTCATGCTGACCAAGCTGAAATGCCAGTTTCAGCTTGGTGCCAACGCCATCGGTACCGGAAACCAGAACAGGGTTCTGATATTGTTTGGAAATTTCAAACAATGCGCCAAAACCGCCAATCCCGGTGAGCACTTCGGGGCGTAAGGTACGCTTGGCAAACGGTTTGATATTTTCAACTAACCGGTCTCCCGCGTCGATGTCCACACCGGCATCACGATAGGATAGTTGTGTTGCATCAGGGTGATCAGAATTTAATGAAGTCAAGTTGAGTTCTCACGCGCGGTTACATACAGAATAAGTGCTGCTTATGACTTACAATTTTACCGCAAATGAGCGATGTGCATGATGCGGATATTAGCCGCTCATAAAAAATCCGCTTTTTTAACTGCTAGATCATAGGTTTTGCGTATTTCCAAACATCAGCCGATAAGAGTCGATTCCGAAATAAGTGTACAGGAACGCTAACTGGCCAATCAAGTACTTGGATTGGGCAGTTGATCCGGATAAATTATGGGGGAAAGCGCCAGATCACAAAAATTTTGCAAATAAATCGAATGGATATTGAGTATTTGTACTGTCTCTATTGATTTTCATTGTCGATGTGTAGACAATGGCGGCCATTGGGGATAAAGCAGCCTCCCCGCTTCAAGACGACCCTTCGTCCAAGGACTGCTCTATAATTGGATAATTCCAAGGAGGAGTAATGGACGTACCGAAACAACAATTTCCTGACAGCACAGAACCCCCTCAGCAAGTTACGCTAGCGCAGGCCTTTTGGTACTGGCTGAAACTAGGTTTTATCAGTTTCGGCGGGCCAGCGGGACAAATCGCTATCATGCATCAGGATTTGGTCGAGCGCATGCGTTGGATTTCAGAGCGGCGTTTCCTGCACGCACTCAACTATTGCATGATGTTGCCTGGCCCGGAGGCGCAGCAGCTTGCTGTGTACATCGGCTGGCTGATGCACCGCACATGGGGTGGGATCATCGCCGGAGTCCTGTTCGTATTACCTTCTTTGTTTATTTTAATTGCGCTTTCATGGATCTATCTGGCTTTTGGGGATGTTTCTCTGGTAGCCGGTATGTTTTATGGCATCAAGCCTGCAGTGACTGCCATTGTGGTACAGGCAGCGTATCGCCTCGGTTCACGAACACTCAAGAATAATCTGCTATGGGCAATTGCAGCCGCTTCGTTTGTTGCGATCTTCGCGTTTAACGTTCCGTTCCCGATCATTGTTGCCAGTGCGGCATTGATAGGTTACCTCGGTGGACGTATCACTCCGGATAGTTTCAAAGCGGGTGGCGGACATGGAAAAATGCATAAATCCTTTGGTCCGGCATTGATTGATGACCACACACCAACTCCGGAACACGCGCGCTTTCGCTGGCCCAGACTGATTAAGGTGGCTGTCATCGGTGGATTCCTGTGGTTCCTCCCGATGGCATTGTTGACGGTAAACTTCGAATGGGATCACACCTTGACACAGATGGGCTGGTTTTTTACCAAGGCGGCCTTGATGACTTTCGGGGGTGCTTATGCAGTGTTACCTTATGTCTATCAGGGTGCGGTTGAATCTTACGGATGGCTCACGCCGACACAGATGATTGATGGTCTGGCGCTCGGTGAAGCCACGCCGGGGCCGCTGATCATGGTAGTGGCTTTTGTTGCATTCGTGGGTGGATATGCAAAAGCATTGTTCGGGCCGGATATGCTATTTCTGGCGGGAGCGATGGCTGCAATCGTGGTGGTATGGTTTACATTTTTGCCATCTTTCATTTTTATTCTTGCTGGCGGCCCACTGGTCGAATCGACGCACGATGACCTTAAATTTACAGCACCGCTGACTGCAATCACCGTGGCAGTTGTGGGTGTTATCCTGAATCTGGCCATGTTCTTTGGTTATCATGTGCTGTGGCCGCAGGGTTTTACAGGCGCATTCGATTGGATGTCGGCGTTGATTGCCTTGATGGCTGCTATCGCACTGTTTCGTTTTAAACGCAATGTCATTGAAGTAATCGCAGTCTGTGCGGTAATCGGGCTGGTTCTAAAAACTTTCCTGTGAGGTGATGTTATGAAATGGATTACTCGTGAACGCCCAAAAATTGATCGGATTGCTTGCCCTTGGTTGATTACCCGTTTTATCGATAAAGCGCCTGAGTTCCTGTTTGTGCCATCCGATCGTGTCATGGCTGAAGCAGGAGCTACTGGCGCCATTCCGTTTGATGTGCCGGATGTAGAGTTGTCTCATGTTGGCGACGAATGCAGTTTTGATACGTTTCTCAAAAAATATAATCTGACCAGTCCAGCACTGCAGGATTTGGCTGTTATCGCGCGCGGTGCAGATACCGATCGTCTTGACCTGACTCCCCAGTGTGCCGGCTTGCTGGCTATATCATTGGGGTTGTCGCACAATTTTAAAGACGATCATGAAATGCTTGCACATGGGATGGTGATGTATGACGCGCTCTATGCATGGTGCTGTCATGCTCGTGGTGAACGGCATAACTGGAATTATTGAGATTTTTAGTATCTGATAGCTTTAAACGCTCACCTAAGGCGGATAGTAACCAGTACAAGATGAACAGCATTGCTGATTATTCGCCTTTGAGATGTTAATAAACGTTCTACAAACAGAAGCTTCATGAATTCAAGGTAATACTAGTCTCATCGCGTATGTAGTCTTGCTTCAGCAGTTGAATTTGCCACTTCTTTGCATCAGAATGCCGCCGAAACATCTGAGCGGTTTTAGTGCGTCATGACAATGATAAACAACACAATCATTGCGTATTTTTAGCAGCAATGAAAGGTGGATGAGTGGTATGATCAACGCTAATTTTACTTGCAGTGATACCGCCGCTGAGCGGTATTAGTTTTTTCTCTTGCCGGGAAACGATGGATTCCAGCTTCCAGTTTTACTGGCGGTTTTTCAAATGCAGAGGTCGTTAATGTCTTTCAGTATAGCCAGCCTGTTATCACAACATCGCACGGATAAATTTGACTTGCACGAGCGGTATCTGAATGCTCAGATGGTCAGGGTTCTGAAAACCATCGGTTATGATCGTAATTACCAGCGCGCTATCGGTCAGTATCTGTATGATGAAAATGGTAATGAATACCTGGATTTATTGAGCGGTTTCGGTGTTTATGCGTTTGGTCGCAACCATCCGACTATAGTCAATGCGTTAAAAGAAACGTTGTCTTTGGAATTGCCGAATTTGGTGCAATTGGATGTATCCGTTCTGAGCGCTTTGCTGGCGAAGGAGATTCTGACTACGACACCGGATAATCTGGACAAAGTTTTCTTTTGTAATTCCGGCACAGAAGCGGTTGAAGCGGCAATAAAGTTTGCCCGTTATGCCACCAAGAGAAATAGGATTATATGCTGTGATCATGCCTATCACGGCCTGACGATGGGCGCGCTTTCGTTAAATGGTGAGCAGATTTTTCGTGAAGGCTTCGGTCCGCTGCTGCTGGATTGCGGTTCTGTTCCTTTTAATGATCTGGCAGCATTGGAAAATGCCTTAAGCAATAGGGATGTGGCCGCTTTTGTTGTCGAGCCGATTCAGGGTAAGGGGGTGAATATCCCGGATGATGATTACTTGCCTGAAGTCGAACGGCTGTGTAAAAAATATGGCACCTTATTCGTGGCGGATGAAATTCAAACCGGTATGGGCCGCACCGGAAAATTCTGGGCAATTGAGCATTGGCATGTGAAACCTGACATGATTTGTATGGCCAAAGCGTTGTCCGGCGGTTTTGTTCCGGTGGGTGCTGTAGCGATGACCCAGCAGATTATGGAAAGTGTGTTTAATCGTATGGATCGCGCGGTCGTGCACGGTTCGACGTTTTCCAAGAATAATTTGGCGATGGCTGCCGGTTTGGCCAGCCTGGAAGTGATCAGAGCCGAGAATCTGGTAGAGAACAGTGCAAAAATTGGTGCTGATATTATTAACAGATTAAATGCACTGACCGGTCAATTTGAATTCCTGAAAGAAGCTCGCGGTAAAGGCTCCATTATTGCGGTTGAATTCAAATCACCCAGCAGTTTGTCACTCAAGGCTGCATGGGTGATGCTGGAGGCCGCTAACAAAGGGTTGTTCTGCCAGATGATCACCATTCCACTATTCAAAGAGCACAGAATCCTGACGCAAGTGGCAGGGCATGGCATGAATGTAGTTAAACTGCTACCGCCATTGATACTGACGCAAAAAGATCTTGATCATATCATTCGTGCATTTACCAAGACAATTGCAGATACACATCAAGTACCGGGTTCGATTTGGGAGCTTGGTAAGAATCTCGCAGGTCATGCATTAAAAGCAAAAGCCGGGTAGAAGAACAAGGTATGAACACTGAACACTCCGACGGTATCCATTATCTCTGGTGGTTAATACTGGCTTGCGTGACAGGTGGCTTGATTTATCTGCTCAGTCCGATACTGACACCTTTTCTGTTGGCTGTCGTGATTGCGTATATCTGTAATCCGATGGTGACGCAGATGGCCGACAGAAAGATACCGCGCACAGTAGGTGCAGTATTAGTGATGCTTTTGTTGCTCGGTGTATTTGCGGCGTTAATCTTGATCATGGTGCCTCTATTTGAGGAAGAAGCAAGGCGGTTACTGGATAAGATGCCGGTTTATCTGGATCTGTTCAAGAATCATGTGGTTCCCTGGCTGGAAACAAGATTCAACATCAGTTTGCAGCCGGATATGAATGTGCTGAAACAAGCCATATCAGAACACTGGAAGAGTGCAGGGGGTGTGGCGGCAAAGATTCTGCCTTCTTTAACCACCGGCGGGATGGCGATTGTTGAGTTTCTGGTCAATCTGTTACTGGTGCCGGTGGTATTATTTTATCTGCTGCGTGATTGGGATGTACTGATCAAGCTGGTCGATGAAATGATTCCGCGCTATTGGCATCATCAATTCTCTCTATTAGCCCGCGAGACGGATCGGATTCTGGCGGAATTCTTGCGTGGGCAGTTATCCGTCATCATACTGATGAGTATTTGCTATATCACAGGTCTCTGGCTGGTGGGGCTGGAATTTGCCTTACCGATCGGATTAGTGGCTGGTATTCTGGTGTTTGTGCCGTATCTCGGCATGATTGTCGGTTTGACGCTAGCGAGTTTTGCGGCGTTGATGCAATTCCAGGGGTGGAGCGGAGTCATTCCGATATGGATTGTGTTTGGCATGGGACAATTGCTCGAAGGTATGTTGATTACACCTTGGCTGGTGGGCGATCGCATCGGATTGCACCCGGTCATGGTCATTTTTGCGTTACTGGCGTTTGGTCAGTTATTTGGATTTTTTGGTATCTTACTGGCGCTGCCGGTAAGTGCCGTGCTGCTGGTTTGGTTGCGTCATCTGCATCAGCGCTATCTGGGGAGCAATCTCTATAATTCATAGTCACTTGCAAGGCTGGGCTATGCATATTGAGCGATTACCATGCAACAGTTGCTGTTAGACATTAAACCCCTGCCATCCCCAACATTAGTAAATTTCTTGCCGGGACACAACACTGAGCTGCTGCAAATGTTGACAAATATTTTGTCGCAGCAGGAAAAAGAACGTTTTGTTTATTTGTGGGGCGGTGTGGGGTGTGGTAAAAGCCATTTGTTGCAGGCAACTGTCGAGGCCTATACCCAAAGAAACTTAAAAGCGGTATATTTCTCCGCCAAAAAACATTGCGAATTTTCTGTGGATAGCGAGTTAGATTGTGTCGCGATTGACGATATCGATTCCCTGGATGCATCAGCTCAGATTGAATTATTTAATCTTTATAACCAGGTGCGTGATGAAGGTCATGCATTTCTGCTGATGAGCGGGGTAGCTGCACCGATGTATCTGGATATGCGACAAGATTTGGTTACACGCTTGGGATGGGGACTGGTGTATCAAGTTATTGAATTAACTGAGGAAGAAAAAATACAGGCGATGAAAAGCCATGCTGCTGATTGTGGTTTCAATTTATCACAGGAAATTTGTCTTTATCTGTTGCGGCATGGTCGGCGTGATTTGCCGTCATTAATGATGACACTCGATGCGCTGGATCGTTACTCTCTGGTGAATCAGCGTCAAATTACCATTCCTCTATTACGAGAATTATTACAGGTGGCTTCATGAATTTAGCATTATTCGATCTGGATAACACATTGATTACCGGTGATAGTGATTTCCAGTGGGCGCAATTTTTAATTGAAAAGAAGGCATTGGATCGTGAACTGCACGAAGCCAAGAACATCGAATTTTACGAGCAATATAAAGCGGGAACGCTGGATATTCATGAATTTCTGGATTTCCAGTTAAAGCCATTGGCGCGCCATTCACGTGTTCAGCTGGAAGCATGGCGTAGTGAATTTATGTGCAAAAAGATTATGCCTTTGATTGCGCCGGGTACACGTCGATTGATCGAGCAGCATATGCTGGATGATGATCTGTGCATCATTATTACTGCCACTAACAGTTTTGTCACAGCGCCTATTGCACAGGCGCTGGGCATCAGTCATTTAATCGCGACTGAGCCGGAAGAAAAGGATGGTGAGTTTACCGGACGAGTGTCTGGAACGCCGTCTTTCCGGGAAGGAAAAGTTGAGCGGCTGGAGAAGTGGTTGGATGCGCATAATTTAACCTGGCTTTCCTTCTTGCGCAGCTGGTTTTATAGCGATTCGCTCAATGATTTGCCATTGCTCAGCAAAGTGACACATCCTGTGGCGGTCGATCCCGATCCGACGCTGAAAAGCCATGCGGAGCGGAATAACTGGCCAATTATCAGTTTACGTTAATCAGGTGGATTGGCGATTCAGGGAAGTCCCTTTGTCAGATTGCCCAGAGGAAGGTGTGCGATATCAAGATGCGTCCCCTGTGACTTGCTTATTTTCTTAATCCGCGACCTGACCCCTTATATTCCCCACCTAATGAAGCGCCACAAGGTCAAGGATCGCGGGATAGGTCTTGGCCGTTTCCCGAGTCAGCAGCTTTATACGCGCTATGGGCTATACAAGATTCCGACAACGGCAGGCTGGAATCAGCGCATGCCTAGTGTGAAGAACATCGGAAAGCCGCACGCACGGTTTGATGAGGGAGAGCAGGTGAGAGCCTGTTCTCTACTCTACCCCCTTATACTCGTTGACAACCGATATAGCACGTATGCGCCAATGGTTTCGATGTTATTAGTCACGTATTTTGCTTAGTTTAATGCGCACAGGAGTTCCGCACTTTATTGCTAAAATTCCTTTGTTCAGCAGCGGTTTGTCAATATACGGAGTGAAGGCCATCCCAATATTTTGTGGGCGCACTCTGGATTTTTCCTCTAGGTCTTTCAGCGAAACCTCAGTTGGCAATACACGCACCCCATCACCGACCTCCTTGAGTATTATATTAACAATCTTTGCGCCGTCATCGCTTAGCATGGTGGACTCTCTTTGGCATAACTAAAATTAGCCAGATAGCTAAAAAAGCAAAATATCTTCATAAAACTGTTCATTTCCATAAAATTCATTAAATATCAATCTATTAAACCGGATAATCTTTTTATCGCCACCTGAAATTTCACGGATCATGCTTTACTTGGTTTTTTCCGTGCCCTCTGCGATAATAAAAATTCCAAGTTAAGTCATATAGAACTCAACCTTATATAAATGCTGAATAACCCGGAAAACCAGGGTCAGGTCGCGAATCAAGAATTCAATAGATTGATAGAGTCAACTTCGATTGATCCTGCTGCCATTGCGCAGTCCTAATCCAAGCTCAATCAATAAACGGATTCTCAATTACCAATCCATCAATTTTCTGACCGTGCTGCAAGTCTTCCGTGTATAAACGCGTGCAGCCAGATTCGAGAGCTGCAGCAACAATCAAAGCATCGTAAAAACTGAAGCCATAGCGCGATTGAAGATCAAGGCCGCGCCGGTAAAGTGCCAGGCTGGGCATGATTCGCCATAAGGGCATCAAGATCTGTTCCAGAAATCGCTGGGTGTTTTCTGCGCTCATGGGAGATGGCAGTTTTCGCGTCACAACGTTGAGCGTCTCCTGCACAACTTGATGGCTGATGCAAGCACTGCGAGTTTCCAGCGCTTTCTGAATCAGTTGTTCTGCAATAGTACGTTTGTGCTCATCGGTTTCGTCGAACAGGTAGATGAAAACATTGGTATCGATAAATTTACCGCTCATTCATTTCGTCTCGCGTGAATTTGCAACCACCTGTACGTACTTGTCCACGTAATTCATTGATTAATGCCATTGCCGACTCGGTTTGATGCTCCTGTCGCACATAATCTGCCAGCCAGCGGCGGAATTGCTCGTTGAGGGTGGTCTGTTCGGCGCGAGCCCGTTCGCGAGCGGCTTCAATCAGCTTATCGTCCGCACTTAAGGTGATATTTTTCATACGTTGTATCCTTCCTTAAAATAGTGTACACGATAATAGTGTACACTATTTATGCTGGATGAATCAGCGGCAGGCACAAAAGGGTCTTGACATTATTCCTCCATAAAAACCCCGTTGCATAATCATCGGTGAATTATTCAGCGTTCCCCTAATCTTCCCGTCTTAATTGCGGAAACAGAATCACATCCCGAATACTGGGGCTGTCGGTCAACAACATGACCAGACGGTCAATGCCAATGCCTTCTCCGGCTGTGGGCGGTAAGCCATATTCCAGTGCGCGGATATAATCGGCGTCATAATGCATGGCCTCGGCATCGCCGGCATCTTTGGCTTTGGCTTGTTCCTGAAAGCGTGCTGCCTGATCTTCCGGATCGTTGAGTTCAGAGAATCCATTGGCGATTTCACGCCCGGCAATATAGAGCTCAAAGCGGTCAGTGATGTCGGGATTGTTGTCATTGCGTCGTGCGAGGGGTGAAACTTCTGCGGGGTAATCGACAATAAATGTGGGCTCAAACAGTAAATGTTCCGTGGTTTCATCAAACAGTGAAAGTTGCAAGCCACCGATGTCGTCCTGCGGATTATAGTGAATATTGAGTGTCTGCAATTTTTTGACCAGGAAATCACGATCATGCAATTGCGCATCGGAATATTCCGGATGGAATTTTTGGATGGCTTGGGTAATGGTCAGACGCCTGAATGGTTTTGCCAGATCGATGGTTTTACCTTGGTAAGTGATTTGAGTGGTTCCCAGAGCTTTCTCAGCAACACTGGCGAACATTTTCTCTGTGAAATCCATTAGATATGTATAGTCCTGATAGGCTTCATAGAATTCCACCATGGTAAATTCAGGATTATGTCGCGTGGAAATGCCTTCATTGCGGAAATTACGGTTGATTTCAAAAACTTTCTCCATGCCGCCAACCACCAGCCGTTTCAAGTAAAGCTCGGGCGCGATGCGTAAATAGAGCGCCATGTCCAATGCGTTATGGTGCGTGGAGAAAGGTCTTGCAGATGCACCACCGGGAATCGGGTGCATCATCGGAGTTTCAACTTCCAGATAATTCCGCGCCACAAAGAATTCACGGATCGCTTGAATCACTTTTGAACGCACGGTAAACACCTTGCGGGTTTCTTCGTTGGTAATCAGATCAAGGTAACGTTGACGGTACTTCTGTTCCTGATCGGTCAAACCATGAAATTTTTCCGGCAGCGGACGCAGAGATTTTGTCAGTAATTGCAGATCCGTGACGCGAATCGAAAGCTCACCGGTTTTGGTTTTAAACAATGTGCCTTGTGCACCGAAGATGTCACCGAGGTCATGATGCTTGAATGCGGCATGCATTGCTGCGCCGGTATGATCATCCGAAATATATAACTGAATCTGCCCACTCATGTCCTGAATCGTGGCAAAGCTGGCTTTGCCCATGACGCGCTTCAACACCATGCGCCCCGCTACTTTTACGATTGCTGCCTGTTCTTCCAACTTTTCTTTAGAAAACGCGTCATATTGTTGATGGAGTTGCGCGGCTACATGCTCGCGCCGAAAGGTATTTGGGAAAGCATTGCCTGCCTGTCGTATTTCAGCCAGCTTGGCGCGACGTTCGGCAATGATTTGATTTTCATCCTGAGGCGTGGTTGATTGATTTTCCTGGGTCATATTAGTTTTTTTGTTAAAAATTTTAATTTGATTCTGATTGATGCTGGATTTGTAATTGTTTTCTTAAAATTGGTCGGCTGATTATACGCTTCATGCCTGAAATGTATGTTACAGATACTTTTTAAAAGCTGATTATCGGTAGAACTTATCTTGCGCTGATAATGTCAGTAGGTGTACTAAGGTATACTGTTTCCGAGTAAGATAATCACGGATAATAAGGCAGTTATGGTGAAATACCTGTTCATAGTGTGAGTGCAAGATGAAGCAGGTGTATTCAGGAAGCAAATGGTTATAACGTCGTTTCTCGGGATTGGCGTCTGAGGAAATTTGACGAAGCAGACTAACTTCAGGATCGTCAGTCCTGGCATTAAGGAAACAATCATGTCGATAATAATCAATTTAAATACCGCCGGTATTAATTACACAGAGAATGAAGGTGATCTGATTCTTTTTGATTCGGCTACAGTCTTCTCAGATGGTGACAGCCTTGTCGACACTGTAAAAATTACCCTTGATAGCGCATCTTCAACTGAGTCTCTTGCAGTTTTTCCTTTGCCAGCCGGATATACCTCTTTCTATGATTCAAACACCGGTTTGCTGACCATTAGCAGTGGCACGGGTGATATATCAGATGCCAACTGGGAATCGGTGCTCAGGTCAGCACAGTATAGCAATTCGTCAAATAATCCTTCTGGAGCCCGAATAATAACAGTTGTTGCGTCAGATACCGTTGGTGCGGAAACGTCAGACAGCAATGCTGCTATTGACACAATTACTATCACAGCAATCAACGATGCACCAGAGATCATAGGTGATTTGCTGGGCACAGCAGCGGAAGGCAGCACTTATCTATTAAACACGGATGATCTGGGAGAAGCGGACCCGGATGATGAGGGTGCGGAACTGACTTATACGGTGACATCGCAAACCCATGGGACAGTTAAGCTCGATGGTTTTGCCACTACGTTTTTTACAGCTCAGGATGTGATGGATGGTAAAGTAAGTTTCTCTCACGATGGTTCTGAAACGGTTAATGCTGATTTTAATTTTTCATTGGCGGATGGTGGTGAAAATGGTGCTCCACCAGCGACGGGTACATTCAATTTTACGATCGTACCAGCCAACGACATCCCAACCGGCGCAGTGACGATAGACGGCACCGCACAAGAAAACGCAACCCTGACTGCCAATACCGGCACCATTGCTGATAACGATGGGCTGGGCACATTGAGTTATCAATGGTTGCGCGATAACGTGGCGATAGGCAGCGCTACCGACAGCATCTATATGCTGGAAGACGCTGATGTGGGCAAACAGATCAGCGTGCAAGTCAGCTACACCGACGGGCACGGTACGGCGGAAAGCCTGACCAGTGCACAAACAGTGGTGGTTGCCAACGTTAACGACATCCCAACCGGCGCAGTTACGATCAGCGGCACTGCACAAGAAAATGCAACCCTGACTGCCGATACCAGCACCATTGCCGATAACGATGGGCTGGGCACATTGAGTTATCAATGGTTGCGCGATAACGTGGCGATAGGCAGCGCTACCGACAGCATCTATATGCTGGAAGACGCTGATGTGGGCAAACCGATCAGCGTGCAAGTCAACTACACCGATGGCCAAGGTGCGGCGGAAACTCTGACCAGTGCACAAACAGCGGTGGTTGCCAACGTTAACGACATCCCGACCGGCGCAGTTACGATAGAGGGCGCGGCACAAGAAAATGCCACCCTGACTGCCAATGCCGGCACCATTGCCGATAACGACGGATTAGGCACATTCAGTTATCAATGGTTGCGCGATAACGTGGTGATAGACAGCGCCACCGACAGCGCCTATATGCTGGAAGATGCCGATGTAGGCAAACAGATCAGGGTTCAAGTCAGTTACACCGACGGCCACGGTACGGCGGAAAGCCTGACCAGTGCACAAACAGCGGTGGTTATTAACGCTAATCAAGCGCCGGCGCTCATAGCTGCATTAGTGGATCAAGCAGTACAATACGATACGGTTGGTTGGAGTTACGATGCCAGTGCATCTTTCAATGATGAAGATATCTCCGATTCTCTGAGTTATGGCGCCACACTTGCCAATGATGACCCTTTGTCCATCTGGATTCATATTGATGCTACGACTGGCTTGATTACCGGGTCACCTGGTTTTGGTGATCGTGGCACCTATGCGCTGAAAGTAACTGCGACGGATACCCATGGGCTCTCTGCTGATGGAACTTTAACGGTTGCAGTCACTGCATTTGATGCGGGTCGATTACTGGTTAGCACGAATGGAAGTGATATGCTTGCCGGTACATTGTTCAACGATACCGTAACCTATGCTTATGCGGCTGATCCAGTCGCAGTTTCCTTGGCGATTACTGCTTCACAAAATACCGGAAGTGCGGGATCAGATACTTTGACTAACATTGATAACCTGATCGGTAGTGACTTCAATGATAATTTGACAGGCAATTCAGCGGCGAATCAACTGGATGGGGGAGCTGGTGCTGATGCACTGAGGGGTGCGGCGGGCAATGATACTTACATTGTTGATAATACAGGTGACATCATCACTGAAACTTTCAATGCAGGCAATGACATCGTCAATAGCAGCGTGACTTATACGCTATCAGGTAATGTTGAAAATCTCACATTAATAGGTGTATCGAGTATAAATGGTATAGGTAATAGTTTAGCCAATACTATTATTGGAAATATGGCGAACAATACACTGAATGGTGGTACTGGTGCGGATACCCTGTTTGGTGGGCTGGGTGATGATAATTATGTCGTTGATAATTCAGGTGATAGTGTCACTGAAAGTTTTGATGAGGGCACTGATAGAGTCAGCAGCAATATGGCTTATATACTTCCTGATAATGTTGAAAATCTCACCTTGACGGGAACATTGGCTATTGATGGCACTGGCAATAACCTGGCTAATATTTTGCTAGGCAATTCAGCGGCGAATCAACTGGATGGGGGAGCTGGTGCTGATGTATTGAAGGGTGCGGCGGGTGATGATACTTATATTATTGATCATACAGGTGACATCATTACTGAGACTCTCAATGCAGGTAATGACATCGTCTACAGCAGTGTCACTTATAAGCTATCAAATAACGTTGAAAATCTTATTCTGACGGGCACATCAGCGATTAGCGGGACTGGTAATAGTTTGTCTAATCTGATTATTGGAAATGCAGCAATCAATACATTGAATGGTGGTACCGGCGCAGATACGCTAATTGGTGGATTGGGTAATGATATCTATACCGTTGATAATGTGGGTGACATCATTATGGAATATCTTGACGAGGGTGTTGATAAAGTCAACACCAGTGTGAGTTATACGCTACCAGCTCATGTTGAGAATCTTACCTTGACGGGCACAGCGGCGATTAATGGAGCCGGTAATGATCTGGCTAATATTATTGTTGGCAATACAGCCAACAATCAGTTGAATGGCGGAGCTGGTAACGATACTCTCAATGGCGGCGCGGGCAATAATATTTTAACGGGTGGGACGGGTAAGGATTACTTCCAATTTAGAACAGCCGATCACATAAATGGTGGTCGCATGGACACAATTATTGACTATAGCGTGATTGATGACACCATCAAATTGGATAAAGCGGTATTTACGGTATTTACGAACCCGATTCCCAGTCCAATAGCTGCTGGCGAACTTATCATCGGTTCACAAGCATTGGATTCGAATGATTTCATCATATACAACAGTGGAACGGGCGCGCTGCTTTACGATGCTGATGGCAACGGCAGTGATGCTGCCGTGCAATTTGCCATGGTTAGTATTGGGTTGGCGATGACTAATGCGGATTTTCATGTGATCTAGGATCAAGCGGATCTGCTAAATTAAATCCTATCATTCTTCGGTTATTTAATTCCCAGATAAATTCTGCGTGAGAATTTAGTCGTAAGCGATATTCAGAAAAGTAGAAATATGGAATTCCTACTTTATTAAGACTTTTCTAGTTGTTTAGATCCGATGATTTTTTGCCATCTGCGCAATCTTTCTTATCATGAATGCTCGCCAATTCAACTCGATTCCTGCCTTTATGCTTGGCTAAATAAAGCGCTTCATCGGCTCTTTGTAAGAGCACATTTTCGTCCAATGTTTCCTGATCAGTACTGATGGCTACGCCCAAGCTGATAGTAACAGGGATAAGTGTCTGATTAGCATTAATCTCTTGGCAGGCTATGGCATTGCGGAATCTTTCGGCAGCTTTTAAAGCACCAGCCTGATCATAGGGTGAGACAATAGCTAAAAACTCTTCGCCACCGTAGCGTCCAATGTATTCATGAGAGCGCGCTGATTTGGTCAGCCGATTAGCGATTTCGCATAACACAGTGTCGCCTGTGAGATGGCCGCAGGTGTCATTGATTGTTTTGAAGTGATCAATATCAATCATGATGATCGCAATGCCAAGCCCCCCCCGTTTTGCACGCAAAATTTGTTTATGCAGGATATCAAATATGGCAGGCCGGTTGAATAAGCCGGTTAACGCATCATGGGTGACGCGTTGTTCTAATGATTTTTTCTGCGCGATGAGTTGTTTATTCAACTTTACTCCCTTGTATAGCTGAGTTTTCTCAATGATAAGCGCCAGATGACTAGCGATTTGCAGCGATAAATCCTTGTGTGGTTTTTTGTAAATATTTTTTTTACGGCACGAGAAGAAAATAAATCCAATCGGTTTTCCGGTGGCAATTAAAGGGCAGACCAGACAAGAATGAATACCTTCTTTAAAAGCGATTTTAGCAAGAATGGATTCTGAATATTTTTCCAGATGTGTGCTTAAATCGTCAATGATCAGCATTTCACGGGTATCTAGGATTTGCTGCAAACAATTTTCCGCCATTGGAATAGAGTAGCCTGTGTCCAATTCAAGTTCATTGTAGTTGGCGCGCATCCAATACAATTTAAGTTTGCTTTTGCTGCTTTCAAGTAAAGCCAGACTGATCCGGTCATAAGGTAAATGATCCTGAAACGACTCATAAATATGATTCAACACGTCAATCAGACGCAGATTAAGATTACTCTCAACCATAATCCTGTAGAGAGATTGGTTTTTATCAAATTGCTTTTGTAGGGAGGATGATAATTTCTTGAGTGATTTTCCCAGCTGGCCAATGTCATCGTCACCGATAGGAATGCTGGGTGCAAAATCACCACGCACCATAGCTTCAGCCGCTTTACGCAAGGCGAGGATTCGATCACTTTTTTTCATCTGTTTGTTACCGGTCCGAATAATGATGCACGTTAGATTATATCTATACAGGTATTCATAGGATACGCTTCTAGCGTACTGACTGATTTGCAGATTATTAATTCAAAAATTGAACAGAGTTTATTGGACAGTTTGCTGATTGAATAAAGCAGATAATAAGCATTTTTGAGAATTTTCATGTCAATACGTAATAACTCTAAGATATTTAAGCAATGTCAATGCTAAAATTCTTAAATTGATTCTTGAAACCAAAGAACAGGTGAAAGCAGGATGATCGGGATTTTAATTCTCACACATGAAGACTTAGGGGATCATTTGATTCGTTGTGCAAGTCATGTCGTTGGTATGAAGCCGCCGCAATTGATGCATTTGAGTGTTTTTCCACAAGATGACCCCGACACTGTGTTGTCTAGCGCGAGCGCATTAATCAAGCAACTGGATAGCGGTGATGGTGTGCTGGTACTCAGTGATATTTTTGGCGCGACGCCGTGTAACATTGCCAGTCGATTGGTACAACCCGGTAAAGTGGAGTGTGTTGCAGGAGTTAATTTACCTATGTTGGTGCGTGCACTGACCTATCGTAATGAGCCGCTGCCTGTAGTGATCGAGAAAGGACTCAGTGGCGGCCAAGGTGGGGTGGTACATATTAATGATTAATGCGGAATTTTGTTATGCAAATTAGAGAAGTGGAGATTGTCAACAAACTGGGACTGCATGCGCGCGCATCTGCAAAATTGACCAAACTGGCCAGTCAATTTAAATGTGAAGTCTGGGCAACGCGTAATAACCGTCGCGTAAACGCGAAAAGTATTATGGGGGTTATGACGCTGGCGGCCAATAAAGGCTCGCGCATACAGATCGAAACAACCGGTGATGACGAGATTGCAGCAATGACGGCATTGGTTGCATTGGTTGAAGATTATTTTGGTGAAGGCGAATGAGTTTTATCCTGCAGGGTATCGGTGTATCTGAAGGCATTGCCATAGGGCATGCGCATCTAGCTGCGCCCGCCGCTTTGGAGGTGATGCATTATTTAATTCCAAAGAATCAGGTGGACAAAGAGATTGCACGCCTGGATAGTGCTTTTTCTGTCGTTCGTAAAGAATTTGAAACATTGCAGCAATCTGTTACCGATGGTTATGCACGCGCAGAATTTAGTGCATTCCTGGATTTGCACCTGATGATTTTGGATGATCCGATGCTTTCCGAAGCGACGCATAGCATGATTGCGCAGACGTTGTGTAATGCCGAATGGGCGCTGACACAGCAGATGCAAGAGTTATTGGCGCAGTTTGAAGAGATTGAAGATGCTTATTTACGGGAACGCAAAGCTGATGTGGTGCAAGTGGTTGAGCGCGTCCTGAAAGCGATGCTGGGACATTCCGGCTACCTGCCAATTGCATTGAAACTTACTGGCGATAGTATTCTGGTTGCGCATGATTTAAGCCCTGCCGATGTGATGCAATACAAGCAGCATCAATTCACCGCTTTTCTCACCGACCTGGGCAGTCAAACGTCGCATACCGCGATTGTTGCGCGCAGTCTGAATATTCCTTCGATCGTGGCATTGCACCACGCGCATCAGTTGATTCTGGAAAATGATTGTCTGATTGTCGATGGTACTCATGGCATCATTATCGTTAATCCGGACAAGTACGTGCTGGATGAATATCGCTTGCGGCAAGGCCAGCTGGAGCTGGAGAAAAGAAAGTTACAGCGTATTAAAAGCGTTGCGGCAGTCACATTGGATGGTATGCCGATTGACTTATATGCCAACATTGAGCTGCCGGAAGATATCGCGCAAGTCAAAGAAAGTGGTGCCACCGGCATCGGTTTGTTCCGCAGTGAATTTTTGTTTATGAACCGCGATGATTTGCCGGGCGAGGATGAGCAATTTGAAGCTTACCGTACCGTCGCCGTCAAAATGCATAAACAACCCGTTACCATTCGTACATTTGATCTGGGTGCAGACAAAAATCTCAGGGGTGCCATACAAGTTGCGGCGAATCCGGCGCTGGGTCTGCGCGCGATTCGCTGGAGCCTGGCGGAACCCAAAATGTTTCATACGCAACTACGTGCTATCTTGCGTGCCTCCAAGTACGGTAATGTTCGTATCCTGATCCCGATGTTGTCAAATGTGGCGGAAATAGATCAAACCCTGCATCTCATTGAATATGCAAAGAAGACGCTGCACGATGAAAAAATTCATTTTGACGAGCATATTAAGGTGGGCGGCATGATTGAAATTCCGGCGGCTGCCTTAAGTCTGGATACTTTTATGCGCAAACTGGATTTCTTGTCCATCGGTACCAATGACTTGATTCAATATACCCTGGCAGTTGACCGGATTGATGATGCGGTGGCACACCTGTATGACCCATTTCATCCGGCCATTATATGGCTGGTCTCGCATATTATTCAGAGTGCCAATCGTGCCAAAGTACCGGTATCGGTTTGTGGTGAAATGGCTGGGGATAAGCAGTTTACGCGATTGTTGCTGGGTTTGGGTTTGCAGCAATTTTCCATGTACCCGGCCCAGCTGTTGACCGTGAAAAACCAGATATTAAAAAGCCATTTGCCTGATATTATTCCGTTGGTAAACAAGATCATCAAGACGGATCATCCGGAAAAGATGGCTGCATTACTGGCTAAATTGAATGACTAGGGAAATTTTGAGTAAATTATGGTTCAATGGTCTCATTGGCCCTTTGCGGTTTGCTCTGAGCTAGTCAATCGATTTAATCAGAGTTTTCCCTAGTGTGTGCCAGTTTTTTTGGCGATATAATTGTTAACCAAATATTCGGTCCTTTCTTCGGAATTCCCTTTATATACATGCAAGATTCAAAAACAGTGGGTGTGGTAACCCCTCAGTATGTGCAGATCGGCAAACCATTGCAGTTGAAAAGCGGATTGATGCTCGACAGCTATCACTTGGTGTATGAAACATACGGACAGTTGAATGCGGCACGATCCAATGCGGTATTGATTTGTCATGCGCTGTCAGGTAACCACCATGTGGCCGGCGTTTATGCGGAGGCAGAGAAAAGCCTCGGTTGGTGGGATAACATGGTGGGTCCGGGTAAGCCAATTGATACCGAGCGCTTTTTTGTCATTGGCGTAAACAATCTGGGTGGTTGTCACGGTTCTACCGGTCCTGCCAGTATTGATACCAAAACCGGCAAGCACTATGGTGCCAGCTTCCCAGTAGTCACCGTAGAAGATTGGGTGGAAACCCAAGCACAATTGGCGGAACATCTGGGGATTGAACAGTTTGCGGCGGTGGTTGGCGGCAGCCTGGGCGGTATGCAGGCAATGCAGTGGACGCTGGATTATCCGGAAAAAGTCCGTCATGCGCTGGTGATTGCAGCGGCTGCCAAATTGACCGCACAAAATATTGCATTTAATGATGTTGCCCGCCAGGCGATCATGACCGACCAGGAATTTTACGGCGGGAATTATTATGCGTATGACACTTTGCCGAGGCGCGGCTTGCGATTGGCCCGTATGCTGGGGCATATTACCTATCTTTCCGACGATTCGATGGCGGCGAAATTTGGGCGCAGTCTCCGCAATGGGGAGCTTTCCTTTGGTTTTGATGTGGAGTTTGAAATTGAATCTTATCTGCGCTATCAAGGTGACAAATTTGCTGATTTATTCGATGCCAACAGTTATTTGCTGATGACCAAGGCATTGGATTATTTTAATCCGGCCGATACGTATGACGGGGATTTGAGTGCGGCCTTCCGGGCTGCGAAGGCGGATTATTTGGTTTTATCGTTTACGTCCGATTGGCGCTTCTCACCGCAACGTTCGCGGGAGATTGTCAAGGCATTACTCGATAACAAGATTAACGTGAGTTATGCAGAAATCACTTCCAGCCACGGCCATGACTCATTTTTGATGGAAACGGATTATTACCATCAACTGGTACGGGCCTATATGGACAATATTTTTATCTAAATGATTAAGCGTATAAATTAGCCATGAGTGATATAACAGTGCCCTCAACCATTGCATTACGCCCGGATTTTGCTGCCATCGCCGAGTGGATTAAGCCCGGTGCAAAAATATTGGACTTAGGCTGCGGCGATGGCTCATTGCTGCGCTATTTGCGTGACACGCGACGTGTCTTTGGTTATGGTGTAGAAATCGACGATGACAAGCTGCTCAGTTGTTTTCATAATGGCATTAATGTGATTCAGAATGATTTGGAAGCGGGATTATCTAGCTTTGAATCGGATTCGTTTGATTATGTCATTTTGTCCCAAACCTTACAGGCCATGCGGCACACTGAAGGCATTATCCAGGAAATGCTGCGGGTCGGTAAAGAAGGTATCGTCTCATTTCCCAATTTTGGTTACTGGAAAAACCGTATGCAGGTGATTGCTGGTCATATGCCTGTCTCAGAAGTACTGCCGTACCATTGGTATGACACCCCCAACATTCATTTATGCACATTGGGCGATTTTGAAGCACTGTGCCAGCAATGTAACGCGCGTATCCTTGAACGCCGAGTGATGAACAACGATCACCCGGTAAAATTTTTGCCGAATCTGATGGGCATGTTGGCGTTTTACCGATTTGAAAGGAAGGGGTGATTGAATATACATCCCTATGGTTTATTTCCATTAGAAAACTAGGTTATTCAGGAACGGCTAATCAGTACTTTCCTAGCGAGCTATAAATATCAATGACCAACATACCCAATAATCCGGTACTTTATGTTTCTTTGCCTGAAGGGCAGCCAATATTACGCATGGTGCCGATGCCATCGGATACTAACTATGCCGGCGATATTTTTGGCGGCTGGATCATGTCGCAAGTCGATATGGCTGGCAGCATCCCCGCTATCCGGCGTGCACACGGGCGGGTCGCGACGGTGGCCGTCAATTCCTTTGCATTCAAGCAACCCGTTCTGGTGGGCGATCTCGTTAGTTTGTATGCCGAAATCATTAAGGTGGGACGCACTTCGATCACCGTCGGTGTGGCAGTATATGCCCAGCGTGGTGCGCGGGAAGGCGGTGAGGAGATTTGTATCAAAGTGACCGAAGCCGTGTTGACGTATGTGGCTATCGATAACAACCGACGGCCAAAAATGGTGCCGCAGGAATGATTTTGTTGGATGAAAGCTCACCTGACCGCTAGCGATGAATATCAGGGAGCATTGGGTTATATTGTGTCTTGCTCGCTTTACCCGGAATTTTTTGGGAATAAGTAGCTGATAATGGCAACCAGCGTTACCCCTACTTGCACAACAGTTGGGCCAATTAACGACATGAATACGTTTTCCGTGATCAGACGTTGATTGTTCTGAATAAGTTGTTCTCTAAGCAGCGATATATCTGCGTTAAAAGCATTCCAGATCAGAAAAATCACTGCTGCGTTCAGCAGGATAAACAGCGAACTGATCACTAACGCCATCCACAGGCGCACACGCGTATTGGTATCCATACTACGAATGCGCGCCTTAGCTTCCTCGTTGATTTCACCGAGCTGGGCAGTCTCTTGATTGAGTTCGCGGGTCGTCATGACGGAATGTTATTTGATGATTATTTTCTGATCCTCGTCATCTTTGCGGATAGTAATCGATCCATCAGCCGCCTCAGACTCCTTGGCAATCTTCAGCAGCGCAACCGCTTTTCGTAATACCTCAGCTTTGGAAGAGGCACCAAAATGAGCCTGCAGCTCTTCAAGCGTTTTTCCCATTTTTTCATCAATATTGAAAGTTGTGACCGGCATGTTTAACTCCTGTTTTGAGAATGATATATAAAATATATATAACTATTATATAGAAATCAAGTTTTATCTATATATTATTAGCTGTTAGCAGCAAGTCGAAATGTTTGTTTTTATGCGCGTTGAGTTGTTTTCAATGCTGCTTGGAATCACGGTCTTCAGTATTGTAGGGTGCCAATAAACAGAGTAAATTGCACCGGAATTTTCATTCGGTACAATAATATAATCGATATATTCTATTGATTTTATTTGTTATTAATTTATTGGTGGTTATTCGTGATTTGTAATGCTCTTTCGATTCGTACAAAGGCTCTTGTTAATTGAGCAATTATAACGGCATCTTCCATTGTAATTTCTGGTAGCTTGGTGCTTCCATGACCCGCTAACGGTTCTGTATTTCTTCGCTTATATATTGACT
>Ga0136611_10000470_pt1 | contig 26349 bp, 20 predicted proteins | sample AntDrymUQ2232306_2_FD_106645 | JGI IMG/M metagenome (GOLD analysis project Ga0136611, IMG submission 106645) | Polar desert sand microbial communities from Dry Valleys, Antarctica - metaG UQ223 (23.06) | ecosystem: Environmental > Terrestrial > Soil > Desert | place: Antarctica: Dry Valley...
GTGCCACAACAGGGCGGGAACTTCGACGGGGCGTCGTGTTGAACGGGAACTCCGGTCCGGCGAGTTGCGGCGGTCTCGCGGGCACCGGGTCCTTCGACTGCGCTCCGCCCGCCTGCGCCCGCCGTCGCTCCGCTCAGGATGACTCGCGCTTGCGGCGCACTTTCAGTTCAGCAGATCTGCGACGTCCTCATTCTTCTTCCGACGGCGATCCAGGAGCCAGACGATCCAGATGCAGCTCTCGTAGAGAATCACGATCGGCACCGCGAGAAAGAGGAGCGTTGCGGGGTCGGGCGTCGGTGCGATGACCGCCGCGAGGATGAAGATCAAGGTGATCGCGTAGGAGCGCGTCGCAGCGAGGAGCTTGTAATTGACGATCCGGAGGAGCGCGAGGGCGATCACCACCACCGGCAGCTCGCAGAGCAGGCCGAAGCCGATCGTCAGCCACGTGAACATCGAGGCGTAGGAAGTCCACGTCCACATCTGCTGGAGGCCCATCGCCTTGGTGTAGTCGTAGAAGAACCGGATCGTCTGCGGGAGGATGTAAAAGTAGGCGATCGCGACGCCGGCGCAGAAGAGCAGCGTCCCGGCGGCAATTCCGGGAAAGAGATACTTTTTTTCCTGCCTGGTCAGCGCGGGCAGCACGAAGTCCGCGAGAAAGAACACCAGAAAGGGAAACGCGATCACAATCCCCGCTTGGAAGGACATCTTGATCGAAAGCATGAATGCCCCGGCGATATCGTGAACGACCAATTGGCGTGGCAGGTCCGGGTCTACGTCCGCAAGCGGCGCCTGCAAAATCCGCATCAGATCATTGCGATAGAGGAACGCGATGATCATCGCGAAAATGAGCGTTGAGCCCATCTTCAGCAGCGTCCACCGCAAGTCTTCCATGTGTTCGAGGAAGGGCTTGATGACATCTCCGTCGGAGTGCTCGCGGATTTTGAAGACCTTGCTGAGCAGTTTGGAGAGCCAGTTCATCGCGAGAAGTAGAGCGTGGAAAGAAGCCCGCTGGGTGCGGGGCGCGGAGTGTCGGCATGCATCGGCAAACCCTCAACCCGGAACTTGGACGCGTGGTAGGGAGAGTGTGATCGGTGATCCGTGATCGGTCGGCGGGCGCTACAGCAGGCCCATCGCGACGAGTCGGGCGAACGCGGCGAGCGTGTTGGCGTCGCGCACGGTGCCGCTGGCGATCATCGCGCGCAGCTCCTCGCCCGAAAACTCACGACATTCTGAGATCGCTTCGTTCGTGTCATGCGCGGCGCCGTTCGCATGACGGATGACGGGTGAGGCGAGCAGCAGGTGGCTGTGCTCATCCGTGAAGCCGGCGCTCGGGAAAAAATAGCCGAGCGCCGTCACCTCGCCGTCGGGCGCAAGTTCGTAGCCCGCTTCCTCGCGCAGCTCGCGCAGCCCGGTTGCACGGACCGCTGCCGGCTCCTCGTGATCATCGATCTGGCCGGCCGGAAATTCCCAGATCGTCGCGAGGATCGGGACGCGCTCCTGGCGGACGAGCACAAACTTCCCCTCCCCCGTCCGCGCCGCGACGACCACAGCTCCTTTGCGGTGCGTGACGGTCCAGGTAAACGGCTCGGGCCGCATCGGCGAGGTCACGGTGACGCCGTGCACCTCGAGATACGGATTGGCAAAGAGGGTCTGGTCGCCCTGCGTCTTCCAACCCTCTTCCGCTTCGATAAAATCATGAAACCGCATCGCCGGGTGCATCGCCCGACAGCGATGAATTGTCGATTCCTTGTCGCTGCTCAAGCGACGCGATGCTTCCTCACTTGCTCCTCGTCCAACTCAAGGCCGAGGCCGGGCGCGTCGGGAATGGGGAGAAAGCCGTCCTTCATCCGGACGTGGTCGCTCGTGAGGCGTTCGCGGAGATCCGTGTTTTCCTGGACCACGAACTCCGCGATGAGCGCGTTGGGAATCGCGTTCAGCCAGTGCAACGCCGCGTGGACGTTGATGTAAGTGCTGAAGCCATGGTTCGCGACGCGCAGGCCGCGATCGGCTGCAAGGCTCGCAATCTTCATTGCTTCGGTGAAGCCACCGCAGCGCGTGAGATCCACCTGCACCACATCCACCCGGCCGCGATCCATCAGCTCCAGAAACGAGGCGCGGTTGCTCTCCTGCTCTCCGGCGGCGATGTGGACAGGGCTCGCAGCGGCGAGCTTCGCGTAGCCTTCGTAGTCGTCGGGCTGGAGCGGTTCTTCGAGCCAGAAGATTTCGAAATCCGCGAACGCTTTGGCGCGTTGGATCGCGGTGCGCGCATCCCAGACGAGGCCCGCATCGATCATCAGATCGGCATCAGCTCCCAACCCTTTGCGGGCTTGGCGGACGAGCTCCACGTCCGTCTTTGCGTTGTCGCCCATTGGCGCCCAACCAAATTTCACCGCGTTGAAACCCCGGTCGCGGATGCGGCGCGCGAGTTCGCCGGTCTTCTTCGGTGTCGCCCCGAAGAGCGAGCTGGCGTAGCAGCGGATCTTCTTGTGAAAGCCGCCTCCGAGGAGCTTCCAAACGGGCAACCCAAGCGCCTTCCCTTTGATGTCCCAAAGCGCGAGGTCGATCCCGCTCATTGCGTGTAAGCCAATGCCGCGCCGCCCCGAGTAGATGGTGCGCTGATACATGCGGTGCCAGAGCTGCTCCGTCTCGAACGGGTCCTCGCCGATCAGGAGGTGTTTCAGCCCGGTGCTGATGGTGTGCGAAAACGGCCCTTCGATGACCGCCTTCGCGGCGAGCGGCGCCGAGTCCACTTCCCCAAGGCCCGTGATGCCTGCATCCGTGCTGACTTTCACAATGAGCGCGTCCTGCCCGCTGTCACACTGCGCACGCACAACCTTCTGCGAAACGTAGATGGCCTCGACGTCGGTGATTTTCATGGGGCTACGGGTCTACCGGGTAAATTGACGAAGCGCCATCGTAAGCGGCGCCACCGCCTGCGAAGCGATGGAAAGAATCGGCAACGAGCTGACGCCGATACGAAAGAATTATCGCCAGGTGTCGCCGCAGTTGAGATACGCGCGACACTCCAGAACTCTTTCTACGCGCCCATGAATCTCCACCTCTTCCGGGCCGCCTTGGCGCGCCTGATTGTTCTTCTCTCAGCGGCATCTCTCGATCGCGCTGACGCAGGTCCGAACCTCGTCCCTGACGCTTCCTTCGAAGCGCCGGTCGCGGGATGGTTTTCCCAAGCGGGCAAAGGCAGCTACTTCGCGGGCAAAGAGCATGTGCCGGGAGCGGCCGAGGGGAAGGCGGTGCTCGCGATTCACGGGTGGGAGAAGAGTGGGAGCCGGATTCTGGCACCAGCGTTCGCTTTATCGGGCGACACATGGAGCGCGACGCTCGATGTGCGCAGCTTCGGGACGGCTCCGAGCGCGGCGGTGGAGCTCGCCTTTTACGACGAGAAAGGTGAGGCGAAGCTCGCCTCCTTTGGAACGCTCAACCTGGATGACAAGGGCGAATGGCGCACGCTGAGCGCGGCGGGCGTGAAGCTTTCCGCGCCCGCCGCGCGTGGGCGGCTCGCGATTGTGGTCAGCGGGCCGCAGAAGGGGGCACGCGTGGAGATCGACAGGCTTGGCCTTTTCGCCGGATCGACCTTGGGCGCGGTGTCCGAAAACGCCGATTTCGCGTGGTTCGACGCCGAGGAACTGGCGGATGGGCAGGCTTGGAAGGTGGTTGACCACTACACGGGTTGGTATGGCGACCTGCCGGTCGGGATGAAGATGCTCGCCGGCTTCCACACGGTGCCGGAGCTGGAGAACAAGGAGGTGGCGAAAACGCTGACGGCGCGACTCGCCGGCCCGCACCGGCTCTGGGCGCGTGTCATGCATACGAGTGCCGCGTTGCGCGCGAAGTTCACGATCGCGCTGCGTCAGGGCGGCGCAGTCGTCGCGAGCCGGGAGATCGATAGCGGCGATCCGGCGCTCGGGCCGGACTTCTCGTGGGTCTTCGTGCCGCTCGATGCAACGCTTGCCGCCGAGCCCGTCGAGGTCGTGCTGACCCGCCCGCCGGGGGAAGCGTCGTGGGTCACGCGCAAGCTCGACCTTTTCGCGCTGACAAACCTGCTCGATTACCAGCCCGACCCGCAGGATTTCCGTTCGCCCGGCTTCATGCGCTTCACGAACTTGACCGCGGGCGAGGAGCCGCTCTGCCTGTATGCGTTCGTCCACCGAACCGGCGGACCGATCTATTACGTCACGCCCGGCATCCTCAGCGCCGCGGGTTTTTCGCGCGCCTACGTGGTTCCGGAGGATCGGGAAAAGTGGTTGGCGGCGGGCAAGTCGAGCCCGTGGGTGAAGTTGTCCAACGATCTGCTGGCAGGCACTCGCAACAACGTCCAGTTCGTCGCCACGCGGGCGACGCACACTGAAGGATTTCCCAAGGGTCGGATTCGCGGGCGGCTGGAGTTCGCGGTCGGCGACGATCGGCGCATCGTGAAGAGCGTCGAGATTGACCAGGAAGCGCCCCGGCTGCGTATGACTCTTCCGCACGACTTCGCCCAAGCCGCTGAGATTCGGACTGCGCTGGAATACGCCCAGGAGGCGGAAGCCGCTGTCGCGAAACTGCCTCCACTGCCTGGGCCGGTGGCTCAACATCTCCATCTGACCACGATCGTCGCTCTCGATGCGCGCGTGGACGATCCCCGCGTCGTCGAGCGCGAGATCGCGACGATCAAACGCCTCGGATTCAACGGCACCTTCGAGCCGTTGACCGACCCGAAAGAAGCTCCGGGCTTCTATGAACGTCACGGGCTGCCGCCGCGGCTCGGCACGTTCACCGGGCTCTGGTATCTCATCCGCAACGGCTGCCCGCATCAGCCCGACCTGGAAAAGATGGAGGCGATGGCGAAAGACGTGGCCGAGCGCTTCGGTCCGGCCGCCGAGAAGCTCGTCCGCTTCAAACTCGCCGATGAGCCGGGCGGAACACCTCACGAGCACTTCCCCGCGTGCAATGTCTGCCGCGAGAAGTTCGGAAGCGAGCTCCGCGCGCGCGGCGGGCAGCCGCAGGATTTCGGTGTCACGACGTGGGAGCAGGTCGTGCCCGTCGCCGCGGACGCACGCGAAAAGCAGCCGGAGCTTTTCTATGAGACGGCGATGTTCCGGCTCCGCGCCTTTGCTGAGCAGCTCAAGGCGAGCGTTGAAGTGAAGCGCCGTCATTTTCCTGCAACCGCGAAGACCTTCGTGAACTACTCGCCGCCGGCGAGCTGGGTCACCGCTGGAACGGATCCGTTCTTCGCCCAACGCGACGTCCTGGAGATGAGCTGGAGCGAGGACTGGCTCGGCTACGGTGCCGGTCCGCAACAGGCCTCGGACACCTTTGCCTTTCTGCGCGCAGCGGGACGCGGCCAGCCGATCGGCGCGTATGCCGTGCCGATGGCGGGCGGCCCATTGCTGCAGCGCATCAAGTGGTATGAACTACTCGCCGCCGGAGTGCGGACGATCGACGCGTTTGCTTACGGACCGATTTACGCCGGCGGCGATTCCTGGAGCACGCAGCACGAGCTTTACCCCGTGTTGCACGAGGTGCTGCACGAGTTTGGCGCGATCGACGAGGCGCTGCACGGCACGAAGCGGCGGAAAGCGGAGATCGCGATCCTCTATAACCGCACTGCAGGCATCTGGGCAGGTGCAGGATCGACTCCGCAACAGGATGCGTGCTTCACGCGGTGGGCATTAAGCCATGGCGGCTACGATGCCGATTACCTCCCGGAAGAGGACGTCATCGCCGGAAAGCTTGCCGATTACAAAGTGCTCTATCTCGGTGGGCCGCAGCTCCGGCGCGATGCGGCAGGGGCGATCGCGGAGTGGGTGCGTGCAGGCGGCGTGCTCTTTGGCAGTGCGGGCGCAGGATCAAAGGATGAGCACGACCGGCCGCTCGCGACGTTGAATGCAGTCTTCGGTGCCGAGAGCCGCGACCTGAAACTCGAGCACGACAGTGGCCGGCCGCGATATGAACTGCGCGGCCTGCCAGTGCTTGACGTGCTCTCCCCCGTCGACGAAACCGACGCTCCGAAGGTGCAGCTCGATCAACTCTGCTACCGCGAGCACCTCGCACCCGCGCCGGGCGCAACGGTGATCCTGAAGCGCAAAGCCGGTGAGACAGCCGGTGTGCTCAACCACTTCGGCAAAGGCCGCGCGGTGCGCATCGCCGCGGCGCCGGGCATTACATACATTCACGACGCAGTCTCCTCGCGCGATTACGACCCGGAGACTTACCTGCCGCGCGACTACCGCCCAGAGCTACGCGAGTTCCTCACCTGGCCCGCGCGTGTCGCCGGCGTGACTCCCGTCGCCACATCAGACGCTCCATTGCTCGAAGTGACTCGCTACGACGCAGAGGATCGCGCCGTGATCTTCATCATCGATCACAGCGCGACACGGAAGCGACTGACCCTCACCTTGCCGCACGCCGCGCAGTTCGGCCGCGCTTTCTCTGCGCGGGGAACGCCCGTCGATGTTAAGCCCCGTCCCGACGGCGCGCTGGAGATCGCCTTTGCCCTGGATGTCACGGACGCCGTCGTCCTCACTCAGAAACCTTAACCGGCCGCTCACAGCAACGAAGGCAGCCTACGCGTTTTTACCTCCGTGCTGCCCGCCTACTCGATCCGATAAAGGTGCGACTTCGTGCGCAGGATGAGCGCACTGCCAACCACCGCGGGGCTCGCCATAAAACCGCTCTCAAGCTCGTTCCTGGCCAACACCTTGAAGGTGTCACCCGGCGCAATGACCGTCGTCACGCCCTTGCAATCACAGAAATAGATACGATCGGCCGCATACACCGGCGAGGCCGCGAAGTCGCCCCCGATGCGCTCTTTCCAAATGATGCGCCCGTCCGCAAGATCGAGGCAGGAGGCGATCCCGCCACTGCTGACCATGTAGAGCCGATCCCTGAGGATGAGGGGCGAGGATTGGTCAGGCGCGCCTGCCTTCTGCTTCCACACAAGGTGTGAAGAGGTCACATCGCCATTTGCCTGGTCAAGGCGAAGCGCCCACATCTCCGGCTTCATAAAACCGGTCGAAAACACCACCACCGTGCCGTTGCTGACCGGGAGCGGAACGTTGGAAAATCCACGCGGATAATCGACGTGCCAGAGTTCCTTCCCGCTGTTTGGGTCGTAGGCATAAAGCCGATTGGATGCCGTGGTGAGGCTCTGCGGCTGACCATCAACCGTGAGGATCAAAGGCGTGCCGTAGGCTTTTCGCATGTCGCCCGGGAGCTTGAGCAGTTCCGGCATGGCTGAGCGCTCGGCCTTCCAGGCGACTCGCCCGCTGGCCTTGTCCAGCGCGACCTCGTATTGCTGATCGATGCCATCGCAAGCGATCAGGAGCTTGTCGCCCTGGAGCGCTGGCGATCCCCCAGGACCGTTCTGGTGATCGATCTTCAGCTCGCGATTCTCCCAAACTTTGCGCCCGGTCTTTGCATCCACGCATGCGGTTCCCATGCTGCCGAAGTGCACATAAACCCGGTCGTTCTCGATGATGGGGGTGGGAGAGGCGTAGGAGTTGCGAGCGTGTTTTGACGGGACCACCTCGTTCTTGAAGATCTCGAGGTCCTGCACCAGGCGGCCGCTTTGCAGATCCACGCAAAGCGCGTGCAGAGAGCGGCCTTCATCCAGCGCTGCCGTTAACCAGATCTGCCCATTAGCCACGACAGGCGAGGACCACCCTTCGCCGGGCAGGGCGGTCTTCCATTGGACGTGCTCGTTCTCGCTCCAGTTCAGTGGTGCCTGTGTCGCGTCCGATAAGCCTTGCTGCGTCGGGCCACGAAACTGTGGCCAGGCCTGCCCAGCACTGACACTGACGACGGGGGCCAGAAGCGATAGGATGGTGGTGTGGAGATGTTTGCTGAACATGTTCGTTGAGGTTGACGTGGCGGTAATTTCAAAGTGGCCGCGCGATCGAGATCAGTTGGACGAGTGTGCGAAAACTGCCCTTCGATGACAGCCTTCCCAGGCGAGCAACGCAACGTCTTCCCGGGGACCGTGATGCCTGCATCGGTGCTGACCTTCACAATCAGCGCGTCCTGCCCGCTGCCACACTGCGCCCGCACAATCTCCTGCGAAACGTAGAATCGAGAAGATTCCGAGCTACGGCCGCCGTTGCTCGTGAGCGAAAAGCCAAAACTCTTTTTCGTCCATACCTTGCGAGGGGCTCCAGCGCCCATCGGTGACGACGCGTTTCGAAGCACTAACCCGTCCGTTTCTGATCAAGACTGCCTGCGATTGGGAGCCACGGACCTGCCGGGTCTTGCCATCCGGGAGGAATTCTTCGGCTAGTTTTCCGACAAAGATCACCACCGTCGCGTTGCCGGCACTCCTATAACTGTGCGTCAGCGGCTCGCCGCGATGATTCCTGACCACTGCGCACGGCGGCTCCAAGGCGAGTGAGATCTCCCCTTTTCCGCCGGGTCCTTCAAAATGGACCTTGGTTCGCTTTCCGTCCTCCTCGGTGCGGACCGTCACCCCCACGACTTTGATGACGTCGCCGGAAATGGCCGCTGGGTGGCAGGCGACCAATAGCGCCCCGGCCAAGAGCGAGGAGAGGGAAAAGGTCACGCGAGGTTCCAAAAGATTACCTCCTCCGCGGTGTCCATGTAGTCCGCGCTCCCCTGCGCCATACGCGTTCCATCCCACAGATCGATGTGATCCCCCTGGTTGCCAGCGCCGTAAAAGTTTCGGATCGCGAGGATTCCCGTCTGTCCTGTGACTCGTGAACTCGCGTCACTTCCCGGCTGGAAAGAAACCGCCGTTCCCACCTCATGCTTCTGAGTCTTGAGCCATGCGGCCAGTTCTTCGACGCGCAAGATGTGGCCAGTGTGTCCGAACCAGCAACGCGCCCCTTTGAAAGAAGCGAAGTTCACTCCCGACGCCCGCAATGCGAGGCCGAGTCTGATCGCGCACTGATTCGGGAAAGCAGAATCGCCCTTGGCATCTTTACATGGCGCCGTCTTGCCCTTGTTCGAAGGGTGGTTTGCCCAAAGGGTTTTGAATAGTTGCATGGGGCGGCTGCTGAACGCTGTCCTCAGCGCCAAGAGCGCGCTGATGTGAGGAGTGAGGGAACATAAAGTGCCGCATAGGCGCGTGTCGAGCCGCTCCTCGGCCCGCGCGGTTCAATCTGCCCTGCGGCCGAATGCTTGTTCACTCTTCAGATAAATTGAAGAGTTCGATTCGGACAGGCAGAGGGCACTCAGGCGTTTGCAGAGTGAACGCTGAAACCCGGGATGCGATCGCGCAACCCCGCCCAAACGAGCGGCCACACCATCCACGATTGCGATCTTCGGGCCGGGCTATTCTCCAGAGTCGAAACAGGATTCAGGAAAGTCGCCAGGAGGATCGCCAGGAGGCGCGCAACTTTCGCCAAGGATTTGTCATCTCACGAGCGTCTGGACTGGTAAGAATCGCCTCATGCTTCCTCAGCCCGCCGCGGACGATGCCCCGCTCATCGCCGCTGCACGTGCGGGAGAAAGCGCGGCGTTCGAGCAACTATTTGAGCGCTACTACGCAGTGATCCACGCTTTCGCATACCGCCTTTGTGGCCGCTCGGAGGATGCCGACGACCTCGCGCAGGAGACCTTTGTGAAGGTGGGGCGCGGCCTGGCGGGCTATCGAGGCGGCGATTTTCGGAGCTGGATTTATCGCATCGCCGCGAATGGCGCGCGCGATCTGCATCGCGACAATCTGCGGCGGGCGCGGCTGGAGCGCGAGGCGGCGGAGCAGGCGTTGGCGGAAAATGCCACGCGTCCTGCCGACGTCGGCCCGATTGAGGAAGCGCTCGCGGCCCTGCCGCTCGAATATCGCACGGCTGTGGTGCTCGTTTATTTCGAAGGGCTCAATCACGCGCAGGCTGCGCAGGTGCTGAGGTGCGCGGAGGCGACCGTTTCGTGGCGGCTCTTTCGCGCGAAGCGACAGCTCAAAACCGCACTTTCGACATCCCGGTGAAAGACGACGATCTCAGGGAAAAGTTGGCTGCATTCGTGGTCCCTCCGGCAACCGAAACAGCACGGGACCGCGCACGGTATCGGGCGCTGATCGCCTTTCGGCAACCTGTCGACCACACCTTGCTCGCGCGGTCCCGCAGCACGCGCTGGTCTCTCGCGGCTGGGGTTGCGCTCGCGCTTCTTGCGGTGCTCTTTTGGCCACGCGATACCCCGCTCGCGCAGTTGAGCGCGAACGCCACGGTTTTGGTGGAACTTGCGACGCTTTTCCCCGGCGAACTCGACGCGGTAATTGATCGCCACGGGGAGTTGCAGCTCGCGCTCTCGCCCGCACCCCAGCGACCCTCCGATCAAGCGCTGCTCGTCGAATTCCGGCGCGGTCCGACCACGGTTCGCGTGCTCACCTATAGTGGGCGGTGGGTGTGCGTGGATCTCGCGGGACGTCGCGCCTGTTTCGAGGCACTCGCAAGCGCGCGTGGCGAGGTTGTGATCGCGGGCGAAGACTTCGTCTGGACGGCGCAAGAGCCGGTCTCCATGGACGGTTGGAATATCACCGCTGCCGGTTTGGAGAACGCCTCATGAAACATTACGCGGCCGTTGTTTTGCTGATCGGCGTGGGCGCCTTGCAGGCCGAACCCGCCGTGACGGTGAACGGCGTGGAGGGCCGCCCCTCCGCCACGCCAGCGCTTCATCTCATCGCGGGCGAGCCGGCCGTGATCCAGTTGCAGCTTTCCTCGAAAATGCCCGCGCGCACGAGCATCCGCGCGAGTCTTTATCAGCTCGCGAGCGGCATCGCCGCGCCCGTCGCGAAAGATCTTCCCGTCGCAGACGATGTCGCCCTCGATGGCACCGCGGTCCACGCGCTCGCCTTCAGCATCACTCCGCCCGAGGTGCAACACTCGGCAGCGATGGAGCTGCGGTTCTCGGCGAATGACGGCGGCGCAACCTGGCGGCCCGCCGGTTCTGCGCGACTCGTCGTTTATCCGGCCGGTCTTCTCGCGCAGGTCAAAGCAATGCTCACCGCCGCGCAGCGCACCGGCGTCAACGTTGTGGTGCTCGGCGAAAGCCCGCAGCTCAAATCCTTGCTCCGCGGAGCGAAGCTGGAATTCGAGGAAGCGGATGCGCCTTCCGCCTCCGCGGACACGCTCTCGCTGTCGCAATGCGACGCATCCGCGGCGCGCACGCTCCTCGCACAGAGTCCCGCGGAAGCGCGGCTACTTCTTTTTACCTCCGATCCTGCGCTGCCGGCAGGCGTTTATTGGACGGCGCGCGGGGCCGGATTCACGGCGAAGGTAACGCTCCCCGTGCTCACCGATTTGGACCGCGCGCCCGATCGCCAATTCCTCTTTCTCACGCTGTTCCAGCAAGCGTTCCGCACCTTCCCAAGCTCACCATGAAAATCCTCGCCCTTTCCCTCTGCGCCTTTGCGCCTCTGCGTTTCATCTGCCTGTCCACCGTGCTGCTTTCCTGCCGCGCGACTGCCGCAGAACCGCCGCTCACCGTCGCGGTATTCAACTTCAACGCGGCCGGCGAAAAGCTCGCAAACAAAGGCGCCGAAGCCGCGCTGCTCCTCTCCACGCAGCTCTCCACCGCGGCACACCTCATCCTCGTCGAGCGCCAGGAGATTGAGAGAGCGCTCAGCGAGCAAGAGCTCGGTCTGTCCGGCACTGTGAGCACCGGGACCGCCGCGAAAGTCGGCGCGCTGATCGGCGCCAAGGTGCTCATCACCGGGCGCGTCTTCGAGGCCGGCGCGAAGCATTACCTCGTCGTGAAAATCATCGGCGCCGAGACGAGCCGCGTCTTCGGCGAAGCCGCCACCTTCAACGATCCCGCGACCCTCGACAAAGCCGTCGCGGAGCTCGCGCCGAAAGTCGCCGCGCTCATCGCCGCGCAAGCCGACGCGCTCGTCGCGAAAGTCGAAGCGCCCGAGGTTCAGCTCGCGCGCCTGAAGGGGTTTGTCGCCGGGAAGAAACTGCCGAGCGTCAGCGTGCGCGTGACCGAACAACATCTCAGCCGCCCGATCATCGATCCCGCCGTCGAGACGGAGTTGGCCGCGACGCTTCAGCAAATCGGCTTCGAGGTGATCGATGCCAAAACATCCGCGAAGGCGGCGGACGTGACGATCAGCGGCGAGGCTTTCAGCGAAGCCGCGGGCCGCCGCGGCAATCTCATCTCCTGCCGCGCGCGGGTGGAGCTCAAGGCCACGCGCGCCACCGACGGCAAGCTGCTCCTGACCGATCGCCAGACCGATGTGGCGGTCGATCTCGCCGAAAACATCGCCGCCAAATCCGCGCTCGAGAACGCCGCCCGAAACCTCCTCGATCGCCTCGTGCCCAAGCTCGTCGAGCCATGATCCCGCAAGTCTCAACACTGCTGCTCTGCATTGCACTGCTCACCCTGCTCCCGACGAGTGCCGCGGATGTGCATCGCGTCGCGATCAGTGATTTCACGACCGATGAGAACGAGTGGGAAAGCATCAAGGCCCTCGCAGAGTTCGCGCCGGCGCTGCAAGCGGAGCTCGCGAAAGAACCCGCGGTCGAGTGGGTGGAGCGCTCCGAGCTCGTCGCCGCGCGAAAGGAGCTTGAGCTCTCCGCGGCGTTCGGCCAGCCGGACTTGCCCGGTGCCGTCCGGCGCGCCCGATGGAGCAAAGCTGACTGGCTGGTGACAGGCAGTTTCAGCAGCGAGGACGGCGCGCGCGAGCTGCTCGTGGAAGTGATCGATCTCGCGCACGCGGACGTGCTCGCGCTCTGGCTCGCGCTTGGGCGGGACGGCGTGGCGACCCTCGATCCGGCAACGGGCGAGCTACGACGCTTCGGTGCAGAAGATGGATTGGAGGTGCAAACCGCCTATCGGCTCGCGGCGGCCGGTGGGCGCGTCTTCCTCACTGCGAACATGATGGAAGGGTTCGTATGGAAACCCGACGCGAAGCGGTGGAGTGCGTGGGAGACGAAATTCCCTGGTCACGAGTTCGGGGGCTTTGGCGGCGATCTCCGCCGCGTTGCCGGGGTCGGCTCATGGCTCCTGCTTTATCAAGGATTGATCGGCGTCTGCGATGTCGGGTCGCCGACCTGGACGCGCTATGACGCGAAACTCGCCGACCATGGAGAGGGAGTGTTCCGGAGAATCAATGACGTCGCCGCCGACGCGCGCGGCTTTTGGCTCGGTGGCGACGCGGGGCTGCACTTTATCGATCCGCAAAGCGGCGAAACCGTTGATTACACGCACCCGCTTTATCCGACGCCGCCCGGCTATCGCCCGTCCGTAGCAACCGCCGTCGAAGCATTGCTCAAACGCCGCACGCAGGTTCGTGAGCGCGCGCCCGGCACCCCACATCCCCTCCGGCTCACGAGCCGGGTAGCGGGAACGGTCACCGCCCTCGCAAGCGATGGAGATCATCTCTGGGTCGCGACCACCGCCGCTGACTCTCACGGTCGCGGCGGCCAGGTGATGCTCCTGCACAAACCAACTGACCGCTGGATCGGGCAGTTCCCGACCACCGGGGTCGCGAGCATGGCGGTTGACGAGACGCATCTTTGGCTGGGCGGCCGTCGGCGCTACACAGCGCACACGAACTGCCTGTCCCGGCTGGAAAAGTGCACGCTCTATGACATCCCGCAGGATCGCTGGATGGTGGATACGGTCAGCGAAGCCGAAGCGCGCGCGGCTTTCGAGAAGCTCGGTGTCCGCGAGCAGGCGCTCTGGCATTTCACCGGCGGCGAATACGCGGCGTCGGCCGAATTGCTCGCGAAGATCGAGCCGCAGACCGCCGAGACGCTCTTCCTCCAAGGCCTTTGCTACGACGCTGGCGGGCTCGATCAGCCGGAGAAAACGCGCGCGTTTTTTACGCAAACCATCACCGCGCATCCGTCGGACCCGCTCGCGGAAGAAGCGCGCAAACAGCTCGCGCATGCGGCGGACGCGCCGCTCCGTGAGCCACCCGGACGTGAGTGAAATGAGAAGTCGCTGGAGCGAAGCCGCGCTGGTGCTGGCGATCGCGGTGCTCGGGGTTCTGTGCGGCACCTGCGGGTCCGCGGAGAGTCCCCCCGCGCCAACGCTCGCGATCATCAACAAGCACCGCGATCCTGCAGTCGCCGATTTGCTCTTCAGCAAATTGGCGGCCGGCGGGGAGTTCGCGCTCGTCGAGCGGGATCAACTTGCGCGCGTGCTGGGCGAGCAGGAGCTGTCGTCTTCGGCGCGCGAGAGCAGCGTGCGGACGGGGAAGCTGATCGGGGCGGATGCGCTGCTTTTTGTCGAAGCGGATCGCTCGTTGCTCCATCTGCGACTCGTGGAGACGCAGCGCGGCGAGCGCGTGTCGGAAGCGGTCTTCGCTCTCGAGCATCCCGATTTTCCGGCGATCGTCGAGGCCACGAAAGCGCGCCTCGCCGCGCTCGCGCGCAAGCTTCGCACGCCGCCGCCCGAACGGCTCTACGTGGCGCTCGGGCCGATCGCGACGTTCGATGAAAAGCGGGGCTCGGCGGAAACGCTCGCGACACTCTCGACGCTGCTCGGCGTGCGGCTGGTGCAAAATGAGCGGGTCATCGTCGTCGAGCGCGAGCGTCTGGCGGAGGTGGTCGCTGAGAAGGATTTAGGCGCTGCGCCGGTCGGCGAGTTGTCGCGCGCGGATGCCCTCGTGCGCGGCCGCCTGCTCGCCGCGGATGCGGCACAACTCCGGTTGGAATTTCAGGTGCAATTTGCTCGCGGCTCTCCAGGCGCGACGTTCGATGCGACGATCGACCGCACGAACCTCGGCGAGGGCGCTGCCGCGGTCGCGGTGAAGATTGCCGGGCTGCTCGGGCTCAAAGACGGCGCGCCGGACACCTCCCTCGCCGCGGAGGCACGCGGGCATTACGTCAGCGGCCTCGCGCTGCTCCACGCGCAGTTGTTCGAGCCGGCGCTGCGGTCGCTGGAGACGGCGTGCCTCCTCGATCCCAAAGAGGAGAAGCGCGCGCGGACTTTTGCCGGCGGCGCCGGGCGGTGCATCGGCGAGCGCATCGGGCGCAGCGTCCAAGGCGGAAGCAGCATCCCCGCGGCGGAATACCTCTTTTATATCGACCGACTCCGCACGGCGATGGAGTTGGCGCGCCGCCATGGCATCGCGACGGCGACCCCGCTGGCGGAGAATGGCAACGCGTTTCGCTTTCTCGCGGTGCAGAACGACTCGCTCACTGCGGAAGATCGCGAGCACGTCGCCGCCTGCCGGCGGGAACTTCGCGGCTTTTTCGAGTGGTTCTGCGGGGGCTCCGAGAGCGAGAACCACAAACGCCTGCTGGGTGACTACGCGCCATTGTTTTTCGAGGAGCCGCGCGCCGCCCTCGAATATCTACGGCGCATCCTCGCCGCGGGCGGCTATCCTTGGAGTCGGCTGCGCGAGCACTTCTTTCCGCGCATCGACTATTGGGATAAAGCGGTCGCAGGGAACTTGTGGAGCGAGTTTCTCGAAGAGATCGCGCGCGATCCGTCGTCAGAAAAGCAATGGGCTGCGGTTGCGGAGCGATGTTTCTTCAGCGAGGCCTTTCCGAGCGCCTACTCACAGGGCGTGCGCGGCAAAGGCCAAGAGGCCGCGCAGCGGTTATTCGCGTGGCTCGCGGCGCGGCCGGAGAACCTCGATTGGGTCCTGAGCCACGAGAAGTGGTATATCTTCCTCCGCCTCTGGCACGCGATGCACTCGCTCCCGCTCGAGGAGCAGGACCGCTATTTCCAATCGGTGATGTTGAAGGTGCTGGCGAAGGCGCGCGGGTCGGAACACGACGCGTTCCACTACCTCTCAAGCCGTTACCACCACAGCATCACGAACCGGCACGCTCCGCAGGATGCGCCGCAGATCCGCAAGCTCCTCGACGCTGCGCTGGCGACGCTCGCGGTCAGCAATCCCAAGCTGCACCGGGAGCAGCGGGAGAAACTCCGCGCTGACAAATCGCTTTCGAAGTTGCTCGGCGATGCTCCGAATTCCGAGATACTGATGCCCGAGGTGCCGGGCGGGATTCGGCTCTTCGACTCAGCGAAACCAGGTGTCGGCTGGTTCGACGCGTTCAATGGCCTCGCGGACGGCGAGGTGCTTTGGCTCGCGCACACGAAACCCCAGGCGCTCATCGTGACTCGCGTCGAGATGCGCGGGCGCACGAGCGCGACCATCGAATTCCCCGTCGAAGCGAGCGGCCAGTCGGCTTTCGAGCAGCTGGTGCTCGCCCGATCAGCGCGGTTCCTGTTCATCGCCGACAAATATCGAGTGCTCGCGATTCCGGTCGCGGCGAAGGAGCCATTCCTCAGCGCCTCCTCGTATGAAATTATCGGGCCGAAGTTCGGCGCGGACGAAACCGCCGGAAGTCACGCGCGGGAGGTCACCGCCGGCCGCGACTCGCGCTTCCGCCGCATCACCGCGGTGATTCCCGGCGAGGACGCCGTTTACAACGCGCTCGATCAGCGGACCCATGACTTCAGCAACCGCTACGGCGCGATTTACCGGTGGCGGCCCGGCGCGAACGAGTGCGAGTTCCTCTGCGCGAGCGACTCATTGAAGCCAGGACCGTTGAATGACTGCCTGCCCTACAGCGTCGCGGGCGGCTGCGCTTCGCCGGATGGAAAGGCGATGTATTTTTCCCTCGGCGACGTGCCGCGCCAACCGTCGGCGTGGGCAGATGGCCAGCGCCGGGGCGCGTGGAGATTTATGCCGGCCTCGAACGAGTGGGAAAGAATCCGCGAGCGCCGCTTCGAGGCCTCGCCACTCCGGCCCCGATTCGTTTCCAAAACGGTTTTCGCCATTCCAGTGTCCGGCGGCGGCAACGACCGGCTTAACGTCGAGACGGGCGAGTTCCAGCATGCCCCCGGCGCGGTCAGCGGTACCGACGCTCGCCGTGGCTGGGAAGCGAAGCTCGAAGTGGAGTCCGAAGTTCGCTTCCGACGTTTGTATCGCGTGGACGCGCAGGGTCGCACCCGGCTGCTTTCATTGACCGGTCGCGAGTTCGACATCGGCGCGCTGATCCCGACCGAGCAGGGACTCGCTGTGCTGCTCATGGGGCTGCAGCCCGGCGGCAACGTGCCGACGACGCGCGGGCTGGTTTATCTCTTGCCCGAGGAGAAATAGCGCCGGGTATTCTCTGCACGAACATGAAGCGTCTCATCTCCGTCGCCTGCGCGCTCCTGGCTGCTTTCGATACGGCGGCGCAGCAGCCCGCCGCGCCGCGGCTCGCGATCATCAACCGCGATGCGGACCCGGCGCTCGCGGCGCTGTTGACGGCGGAGCTGTCGCGCGCGGGGACGCTCTTGGAGCGTGCGGAGATCGACCGGGTGCTCGCGGAGCAGCAGTTGTCGGCGGCGGGATTGACCTTGAGCCGATCGCCGGAAGTGGGCGCGCTGCTCGGGGCGGATGGGTTGCTTTTTCTCGGGACGGAAAAGGCGGGCGGGAAGGAGGTCCTCGCGGCGCGGCTGGTCGCGGTGCATCCGGGGGTAATTATCGGCGCGTGGCAGGGAGCTGCGGCGCCTGCGGATGCGGCGGCGTGGAGCCGCGAGACGGCGGCGGCGGTGAAGGGGCTGCTGCCGAAGCTGCAGGTCTCTCGCGAGGCGGCGATCCCGATCTCGGTGGTGAATCTTCGCGCGACGCGGTCGCGGCCGGAAGCGGCGGAGCTCGAGAGCGAGCTCGCGCTGCTGCTGATCCATCGGCTGGCGCACGAGCCCGCTTTCTTCGTGCTCGAGCGGCAGGGGATGGAGGCGCTTTTGGCCGAGGAGCGGGAAGAGGCGAGCGCCTTCTGGACGGGACGGTATCTGGTGGATGGGACGATCGAGCAGAGTGTCACAGACGCGGATCAGCTCACGATCCGCGCGCGGCTGCAGCCGCCGGGCGAGCGCGAAGCAGTGGCGATCGAGCACACCTGCCGCAGGACTGAGCTGCGCCAGGCTGCGGAGTTTCTCGCCCGGGAGATCGCGGGGAAACTCCAGCGCGAGCCGGCGCCGGCGCCTTGGGATGCGGGGGGTGAAGCGGCGCAATTCTGGCGCGACGCGGAGTGGGCGTTCGGGAACGAGCTCTTCGCTCGCGCGGCGACCGCGGCGGAATCGGCGTGGGCGCTCGGCCGGCGGCAGAGGAAGGTGATGGCGCTGCGCGTGCGCGCGGAACTGCTCGCGGCGCGGCCGGAGTTGGTCCTGCCTTACCGGCATCCGAAGAACTACCAGTATCTGCGCGACTACCTCACGGGACGAAATTGGCATTGGCGCGCCCATCTGTCGTTCACTCGCGGCTACCGCACGCCCGATGTGCTCGCGAAGATTTTTCAGGGAATGCCGGAGCCGGAGCGGGCGAGCCGAATGGCGCGGACGCAGCGGGCGCTGGAGCTCTTTCGCGATCACGGCGCCGAGCTGCTCGCGGAGCACACCGCCACTCCGCTCGCCGCGGAGGCGCTGACGATCGGCGGCGCGATGCTCGAGTGGTTCCACGACAGCCGTCCCGCGTGGGATGACGAGATGCGGCGGCTGGCTACGCTGCTGCGGGAAGTCGATGAGGTCGCGACCGGGCGCGTGCGGGAGTTCGACAAACGTCCCGGGCATCCGCCGCCACCGAATTTCTGGCAGAGCAAAGTCGCGCTCACGCCGCTCTGGGCGGCAAGCGCGGCCGAGACGCTCGCAACGTATCGCGCGGCGCTCCGGCAGCCTTTCGACGCGGAAACTGGCGCGACGGTGCGCATCACGATGGTCCACAGCCGCGATCTTTTTCCGGAGCTGACGGCGAGTGGCGACCGCGCGGAAGCAGCGAAACTCTGGTCGTCATTCGTGGATGAGCTGATCGCATCCGACTTTCCCGGGGACCGCTGGACGGGCCTCTGTTTCCAATACGAAGCCGCGGCCAAAGATGCGCAGGAGCCGATCGCGGTGAAGCTGCGAGACTCCTTCTGGGCTGAGCGTGAGCGCTTCGCGAAGCACGAGCTGCCGTTCGACTATTATGAGTTGATTCGGCTGCCTCGGGAGACTGCGACACCAGCTTTGCCCTTCGGGCAGCAGTTCCTGCTTTACCTTTTGCGGGAGAGCACGCCGATCGACCGCGAATCGTTTTGGAAGCTCTTCCATCCGGAGTCATACACCGAGACCCAGGCGCGCGACGTTTACGAAGCGATGCTCGCGCACGAGACGCGGGTGCGTGCAAAGCTGGGCGCGCACTGGATGCACAGCGTGCTCCGCGAGCGCGGGGAGGAAATCCTCCTGCGCTTTCCGAAGCTCCGCCGCGAATCGGCCCGGGAGGGCGTGTTGAGGGTGACGCGGTATTGGACGCCGTATCGCCTTCCGCAGTTTCGCGACGGTGCGCTGAAAGCGGCGGACCTGGAGTTCAAAGACGCCATTTATCGCGAGGGGCGGCTGTGGCTCTTCGCGACTTTTCAGGGCGCGGAGCGCGGCCGCGAGGTGAAGCAGCCGCAGTTCATTTTCCGCATCGATCTGAAGACGTTCGATACGGAGGTGATCCCATTCGAGGAGCCCCCGCCGCTCGCCGTGCCGCGAAAGGACAGTTGGGGCGGCGCCAATCTCGAGATTTCACCGGACGCGGTCTTCGTCTCGAAACTGTGGCAGCTTTCCCGCTACGATCGCCGGGCAAACACTTGGCGGCACTTCACGGAGATGCCCGGCGTGTGGGAGCAGCCGTGGCTGATCGGCGGGCGGCTCTATGTGCGGCTGAACAATTCGCCCGGCGGATTTCAAGGCCAGCACTTCGGCGAAATGGTCGAAGTCGATCCGCAGAGCGGCGCGGCGACGCTGCTCGTGAGCGACCGGCGCAATCCCCCGGAATCGCCGCTCGATACGTGGGGGCTGAGCTGGCTCACGCTGCGGCCTGGCGCAGATGGCCGCGTCCTCTTTCAAGGGATCGCCAGCGACGGCTCATCGAAGCGCCGTTACGCCGCTTACGATCCCGCCGGGAAGAGATGGGAGCCGCTGGAGGAGCAAGCGTGGAAGGAAAGCGTGGGGGCCGCTCCCGCCGCGCACATGGCGACCGCCGATAGCGCGGAGGGCGCGTGGAAGGTGCAGGAGCGTCGGGGCGGCTCCGACATGCTCTCGCTGAAGCGAGGGAAGCTTCGGGTGCCATTCCGGTGCGAGTTGAGCGCGGAGCTTCGCGCGATGCTCGCCCGGAATGGGGCCGAGCCCTCGCTCGACCTGATCGAGCAGAATCTCTCGCCAGGACACGGCAGTGCGCCCGAGAGCTACGATTCGCCAGAGGGAATCGCGATCTGCCAGGCGTTTCGCATGCCCGGATTTTGGTTTATCCCGGCAGCGGATTTGGAGGCGGCGAGCGTCAAATAGGGCGGGCAGCGTCATCGACGAAGAAACCCAAGCACGCGTGCCCCGGAGCCTTTCCAGTTGCGCTCCAGCGGTCGCGCGGCGCGGGCGCAAGCAGCACAAAACCACATCTTCCCGACAACTCTCGTTGTAAGGGCACAACGCCACGCACGAGGTGGGGCTAAGATGAGAATCTGCAGCGATAAACCGCTGAGACCATGCGACGATCGCAGACGGTCCGGGCCTGCATGGGTAACATGCGAATCGATGCTCATGGCCTACGACAACAGTCCGAAAACCAAGATCGCTGCCGAAGAATGGTTCAGCGGGCGCCCCAAGCCCTCGGACGTCGGAGATCAAGCCGATTACCGCCTCTCCGTGACAAACCGTGACAAATCCCGCGTTCCGTTGAGGTGAAAAATCGCGGCGATCGTTTCGAGCGATCCCGCGAAACCCTGCGGCTCACACTGAAGGCGCCTTTTGCCGTCTATCAGAGGGAGCCAGTGAAGGGATTCGAACCCTTGACCTGCGGTTTACGAAACAGTGTTCTCACAGAGGAAACATACTTCTGCTGACAGTATGTTGACAGATTGCGCGCCATTGCGCATCTTTTGCCATGCGTAAGCTCAAGCTCGCCGTCACAAGAACTAACCTCCGCGGCGAGATCAAATGGTGCGTGCGCGTCCCCTCGCTCGAAGGAAAGCGCACCCGCCGTTTCTTCGATTCGAAGTCAGCCGCGGAATCGTTCCTCCAGCTTAAGAAGGTAGAGCAAACCAACTTCGGGGTTCGCGGGGTCAGCCTGACTGAGCAGGCGCGAGCAGATTTGCTGTGGTGCGAAGCGAAGCTCGAACCGTTCGGGCTGGGCTTGCGGCAAGCCGTGGAAATCCTGCTGCCGCAACTCAAGGCGCGCGAGCATGCGCTGAACGTGTCGGATGCCGTGAAGCGGCTGCTCGAAAGCAAGCGCGCGGCTGGCGTGAGCGAGCGACACCTTTATACCATCGAAAACCGCCTCAACCGCTTCGCTTCCACCTATCCCGAGCGTTCGCTCGCAAGCTTCACCCTGCGCGAAGTCGAGCAGTGGCTCAATGCGCTGCCCGTCGGAGCGCAGAGCGCGAACCACTACAAGGCGACACTCCACTCGCTTTTTGGTTATGGAGTGAAGATCGCCGCGTGCGTCGCAAATCCAGTTTCAGGAATCGACTCGCGTAGGGTCGTGCGCGGGGCGCCTTCCATCCTCACGCCCGCACAATTGTCTGCACTGCTCACGGCCTGCGGCAACGATGCTGAAATGCTCGCCTATGTCGCCGTCGCCGCGTTCGCCGGTCTGCGGCGCGCCGAATTGGAACGGTTGCGGTGGGAGGCCGTGAATCTCACGCGCGGCTTCGTGACGGTCGGAGCGGAAAATGCGAAGACCGCAAGGCGGCGACTCGTGCCGGTGTGCGACGCGCTGCGCGCTTGGCTCGCGCCGATGGTGAAAGCGTCAGGACTCGTCGCTCCGACGATCAATTTCCGCCGCCGCTTCCATGCGGTCCGCGCAGCGGCGGGCCTGCTCAGTGAGTGGGAAGGCAATGAGCTTCGCCACAGCTACGCGAGCTATCGGCTCGCCGAGACTCAGGATGCCGCGCGCGTTGCGCTCGAATGCGGCAACTCGCCGACAGTGCTCCAGCAACACTATCGCGAGCTTGCCACGCCCGACGATGGCGCAGCGTGGTTCTCGGTTCAGCCGCGCCGGGCGAGCAACGTCGTGAGCTTCGCGGCTTAGTTGCGGGGCCGGTCGGAGGCACCGCTCCCATCTTCGAGGCGGCACGGCCTCTCTTGCGGGGCTTTCGCCTGTTCGCGATTCGTGGCATGGAAGATCCTGCGAGGCGTTTCTTCCCTGGGGGGTGCACAATTTAGCATTTGTGCGACCAAAGTCGGTAGGTCGAGACTCTTTCGCGGAGGGCTCACCGAGCACGCTGCAGCCGTATATGAGCCTCGCCTCGAGCATCTGATCGCGCAGGAGTTCGTGGCTCCAGGTAAACGAGGCAAGTGGAGGGCGCCTAGATTCAGCCGATCTCGGCGCGACTGCCTCGCTCTCGAACACCTGCGAGGGCGTCTCAAAACCTTAGCAAAACTTAGCAAACGCCGAGCCTCAGCTTGCCTGTGGGTGTTTCAGGACGGCCTCATCGCCCCGAAAGGCTCTTTGTATTTGCCCAACACGTCCGAAGGAATTGAACGAATGGCGCCTCCACAAGGTTTGAGATGAATCGATCTCCGCCACTGTTCAAAAAACCCCCTGGTCCCGCTGCAAAATGTGCCTGTTCAGAAACGGACCCGTTTCTGAACAGGACGCGGCGAAATCCTGCTCCGTAGCCTTCGACGCTTAGGCAGGATGTTGGGCTCGCCACGCAGGCGAATCGTGTTCGCACCGGGTGCATGCAGGGTGATGCGATGCGCAGTTTCAGCGCAGACAGACCCGTTGTGTGGGTAGGCTGACGGCGACGCGAAGCAGCGTGCGAACGTGGCGCTGTTGAGCGAGGGCGTGACGTTATGCTTGCGTTATGACGGCGCGCCTTTAGCCGGCGTCGCCGTGAACCCGAATTCAATCCATGATGCGCAGATCTCAGCCGGCTGCGTGTCTGAAGGCACACACACTGAGAAAGCTCCTCCGCGGCAGAAAAAGTCCGGCGGCTCGCGAAACTGGGTTAGCGGGACAAGCGGTCTGTCCGCAAGGCAAGCGAGCTTCTGTCGTATTTACGCCGTCGGAGAGAGCGCAACCGAGGCTTACGTCCAAGCTTACGGGTGCACTGATCGTAAGGTCGCGAAGGCATCGGGCTCCCGTTTGTTGACCAATGTTAACGTCCAGAAGCAGATCAATGATCTTCGCGAGGCGGCGGACCACGTCGCGGTTCTCCAGCTGCAGGAGAAGCGCGCCTATCTCGGCCGAGTGGTGCGGACGGCGATTGCAGACGTAGATGAGCACAGCACGTTGTGCCAGTCATGGAGCCGCAGGCGCGTCGTTCGGAAGGGGGCAGCGCCTGAAGCGGGTGCGGACACCGAGCAATGGGAGGTGACAGAGATCAGGATGCCCGACAAGCTCAAGGCGATCGAGCTCGACAGCCGCCTCAGTGGCGAGTTGGACGGCCGATCGGCGAATCCTATAGCGAGCGATGGCCTTGCAGAACTCCTCGGCATGATTCGCGCCGGCAGGTGAGTGCCGCGGCACCACGCGCAAACAAGCGCTCTACGCTGGCCGCGATGACCCTCGGAGCCGCCCCTCTTCTCGCCGGCCCCGCCCCGACTGACGGCGCGATCCGAAAAAATGCGGAGTCTTTCCGGGCGGATGCGTAGCCCCGGCCCGATCTGCGCACGAAGCTTCATCTTGAGAGGACAACAGTCAGCAACGTCGCTCCGCAAAATGATGAACCTCAGCACCACCTACCTCGGATTGAAGCTGCGGACGCCGCTGATTGTCCTATCGCTCATCGGCGGCATCGGCGGCTCGCTCACCTTGCTGAGCTACAACTATCTCCTGCGCGAGGAAGGCCTGGTCGATCCGCGCAATCTGCGCGCCGTGCGGCTCGATCGTATGACCTTCTCAAGGTAGGGATCAAATGAGATTTGGCCGAAGTTAAACGACGAAGTGCCAGCGAATCCCAAACGCTGCGCCAATTCCCAGCGCGCTTAAGTTAGCGCTTACGGGGAAAACCCCCTACTCTCACGACATGAAAGCCAAGACTCCAAAACCCTCCCGCAAGCTCGGTGCCGACCGCAACGAAACCGCCGCCAAGGCTCTTCCCCTCGACAAGAACTTCAAACAGTCCCGTGACCTCCATGAAGATCGTGGGACTCGGCAAATGAAAACGGGCACCGCCCCGCGCTCGACACACGGCAAGTAACGCCCTCGCGGCGGGCGTGGCTTTCGGCATCGCCAAGACGGTCAATAACCGGACCAAGCGCGGCCTGCCGGAGCAAGATTTGGGCAGTGATTTTCAATGCGTGGGCAGCGCCGGATCGCGGGCGCAGATAGTCTTCACTCAGGAAACTCCCATGAAGACTTGTGAATCAGTTCCGTGTTCGCGGCTGCTCTTCTTTTGTATAGCGCTGCCGCTCCTCGCTGGTGCGCCGATCCCGGCGAGCACGCCGTCGGAGGGCGAGCTTCCCGTGCAGAGCGGTGCGCGCGACGTGGTTGCGGTCGCCGAGCTGCACCGCGGCCCGCGCGGCGCGCATCGCCTCGCAATGACTCTTGATGCGGGTGGCGAAGCCGATGCCTTCCCAGCGCTCGTCGCCGCGCTCTCCAGCGCGGGTGTTCGGAGCACGTTTTTTCTCACCGGAGAATGGATGCAAAAACATCCAGAGCTCGTCGCCGTGCTGGTTCGCGAGGGTCACGAAATTGGCAATCACACCTGGAGCCATCGCGATCTCACGCGGCTCGACGAGGCGCAGATTCGCGCCGAGTTCAAGCAGACCGCTGCGTTGCTCGCAAAACACAGCCCGCGGACGGCGTGCCGGTGGTGGCGTGCTCCATTCGGTGAGCGCGATCGGCGCGTGCTGCGGATCGCCAGCTCGCTCGGTCTAGTTTCGGTTTATTGGACACTCGACAGCCTCGATTCGGTCGCGCCACCGAAAAGCCGCGCGTTCCTGATCGAACGCATCACGGGCAAGTCCGACGCGCAGCTCGATGGCGCGATCATCCTTATGCATGTCGGCGAACCCGCGACGGCGGCGGCGTTGCCGGAAATCCTGCGCACCTTGCAGCGGCGCGGGTTTGAAGTTGTGACGGTTTCAAGTCTGCTCAGCCACGCCAACGCAAGTCGCGCAGGCTCCTCTCGAGCGCCATGACTCTCACTCAATCGGAGCGGCGCACTTATTATACCGACGGCCACGTGCGGAAGCGCCTCGGCGAATTCCTGGGCGGCGCGTTTCCCGATCAAGGATCGGCGATGTATTTTGCGGCGGGGACGGAATTCGCGTCGCGGCACCACGACGCGCTGCCGCTCGAGGAACTGCCGAGCTGGCTCGATCAAGGCGCGGAGCTGAATCGGTCGCTCTGGGATCGGGAGTCGCTCATCTGCCATCTCGACATCGAGTATGTGAATTTCGATCACCCCTCGTATGCATTCGTAAACACCGAACGCGTGTTTCGACTTCAGCAACCGGTCGCCGCGGCGGTGGAGGACGTTCTCTCTGCCTTCGGGATTGCGCCGCTGCATCTCGTGACCGGACGCGGGCACCATTTCGTCTGGCGCGTGGACCAAACCTCCAGAGCCTTCGCGCAGCTTGCGGCGCTCGGGCATGTCCCGGCCTCGCTGCGCCACCTTTACGCCACGGCCCTGGCGCCGACGGGTGAGTGCGTTTCGCCAGAACTGGGCGCGGCCTTTGCCGGGCTGGGCGTCGTCATGGAGTTCGTCGCGCATCAGGTGAAAGTGCGTGCGGCACCAGGGTCAGGATGCGGTCCCGGAGGATCAGCGCGGACCGCGGCGCAGTGTTCTTGCGTAAGGCTCGGCTATTTCAACCGCCACACCAGCGGCACTAACGTGATCGCCACGGCATAGATGAGCAGCGTGAGCAGGGAGCCGATTTTCAAAAAATCCGCGAAACGATACCGGCCGGGGCCATAGACCATGAGGCACGAAGGCTCCAGCGGCGTCAGGTAGGAGCAGCTCGCGGCGACGGCGACCATCATCGCGAAGGTGCGCGGGTTGAGCCCGAGCTGGAGCGCAGTTTGTATCGCGATCGGCAAGACGACGATTGCGGCGGCCTGGTTGGACATCGGCTGGGTGAGGAAGACCGTGAGCGCGAAGAAGACCGTCAGCAGCCAAAGCGGATGCGTGGCGCCGGTGAGCGAGATAAGCTGCGCGGCGAGATAGTTCGCGGTGCCGGTGTGCTCCATCGCGACGCCCAGGCTGAGCATGCTGCCGATGAGGATGATCGCCTTCCACTCGACGCGCTCATAAGCCTCCTCGGGGGTGATGCAGCGCGTGACGAAGACAAGCACCGCGCCGAGCATCACCGCGAGCGGGAGCGTTATGACGCGGAATGTTGCCAGCGCGAGCACGCCCACGAAGATCGCGACGGCGAGCGGCGCGCGTCCGCGGCGCGGGCGCACTTCTTCCATCGGCTCCATCGGGCCGAGCACGCGAAAGACGTTGTTTTGATCGGCGCGCACGATGTTTGCGCGGCGGCCCTGGA
>Ga0136611_10000471_pt1 | contig 26319 bp, 20 predicted proteins | sample AntDrymUQ2232306_2_FD_106645 | JGI IMG/M metagenome (GOLD analysis project Ga0136611, IMG submission 106645) | Polar desert sand microbial communities from Dry Valleys, Antarctica - metaG UQ223 (23.06) | ecosystem: Environmental > Terrestrial > Soil > Desert | place: Antarctica: Dry Valley...
CGAAATCGTGACGCCTTCGGCCTTTGCAATCGCCGCGATTTCGCGCGAGGCGGCGTAGAACATCTCGCGCACGTGCGGGTGTTTCCAGATCTCGCCGATCGGCAGCCGCGCTGCGCCGGTGAACCCGGAGAACGCAGCCAGGTAGACGAACTTGTCCCAGATCGGCACGCGCGCGTCGGGCACCGCCGTCACCTGGATGTCGGCGGAGGCCAGCACGTCGGCGATCGCCCGCACGCGCGCGGTGACGTGGCCGGTGATGCCGAACACCTCGCCGAAAATAATCGACCGATGGACGCCGGTCTGGACGATCAGCCCCGGAGCTTCGAGCGCGGTCGCCACATAGGTGGTGCCGCCCAGCACGTGGTGATCGCCGGTCACCGCCGCCACCTCATCAACACTGTCGACGCCGTTCTGCAGCGTCAACACCACGGTTTCTGGACCGACCAGCGGCTTCAGCATCGGCAGGGCCGTGGCGTTGTCGTAGGCCTTGACCGACACAATCGCGACATCGACCGGCCCGACGCGCGCGGTGTCGCTTTCCGCCGCGGCGCGCGCCACAAAATTGCCGAGCGTGGCGCTTTGCACCGCAAGACCGCTGGTACGAATCGCCTCGAGATGCGCGCCGCGCGCGATGAAGGTGACATCCTGGCCCGCATTCGCCAGTTTCGCGCCGAAATAACCACCGACCGCACCGGACCCGAGAATCGCAAATCGCATCCGTAAATGCTGACACGGAAGACTCGAGGAGCGTATCAGCGAAAAGGAAAGTATCGCCATGGCGGACCGACAAACCATTCGAACGTCGAAACACGCTAGAATTTGTCAATGGCCGCCCGCCTCACGGCTTACGCCGTGGCTTTCATTGTCGGGGTAACTTTCATCGCCGGACTGATCGTCGGCGCGCAGCGCGAAGACGATGGCCCGGTCGACCTGATCGTGATCAACGGCAAGGTCTACGCATCTGAAGGCGGCAGCGATCTCGCCGAGGCCGTGGCGGTTCGCGGCAACAAAGTCATCAAGGTCGGCTCCAACCGCGAGATCCAGCGACTCGGCCGCGCGCAGACCACCGTGATCGACGCCAAGGGCGGCGCGGTGACGGCGGGCTTCAACGACGCGCACGCTCACCTGATCAACGGCGGCCTGGCGCTCGACCAGGTCAGTCTCAGCGACGCCGCGACCATCGACGACGTCAAAGACACCATTCGCGTGTGGGCGGAGTCGCATCCCGAACGCGAGTGGATCGTCGGCCGAGGCTGGTACTACCAGGCGTTCAACGGCGCCATGCCGACACGGCAGCTGCTCGACACGCTGGTACCGGACCGCCCGGCGTACTTGATCGCCTACGACGGCCACACCGGCTGGGCGAACAGCCAGGCGCTCAAGCTGGCGGGCATCACCCGTCGCACCAAGGCGCCGGTCAACGGCATCATCGTCAAGGATCCGCGCACCGGCGAGCCGACTGGCGCATTGAAAGAAGCGGCAATGTCGTTGATGAGCGCGGCCGCGCCGAAGCCGACTGACGAAGATCGCCTCGCCGCGATCCGCGCGGCGATCGACGCAGCGCATCGCCTCGGCATCACCAGCGTGCAGGATGCGGGCGGCACCGCCGCCGATCTCGATTTGCTCGACCAGCTCCGCAAGAGCGGCGAGCTGACGCTGCGCGTCTACTCGGCGCTGCGCGCCGACGCCACGCTCGACCAGGCCGGCCTCGACGAGCTCGAGCGCCTGCACACGCGTTTCGCCGACGATCCGCTGCTCAAGACCGGCGCCGTGAAATTGATCGCCGATGGCGTGATCGAATCGCACACCGCTGCAATGCTCGAGCCGTACGCCAACCGCTCGACCGTCAAGGGCGACGCACGATTCACGCCCGAGCAGTTGAACCACGTCGTCGCCATGCTTGACAAGGCCGGCTGGCAGGTGATGACGCATGCAATCGGCGACGCGGCCGTTCGCCTCACGCTCGACGCCTACCAGAGCGCGGCGAAAACCAATCCCGCGCCCGAGCGCGGCCGCCGCCATCGCATCGAGCACATCGAGACCATCGATCCCGCCGATGTGCCGCGCTTTGCCAAGCTTGGCGTGATTGCCTCGATGCAGCCGGTGCACGCCACGCCCAGCCCGACGCCAGGGGACGTGTGGAGCGTCAACATCGGTCACGAACGCGCCGCGCACGGGTGGATGTGGGCCAGCATCGCGAAAGCGGGCGGACGACTCGCGTTTGGCAGCGACTGGCCGGTGATGACCCTCAATCCGCTCGAGGGCATGCGCGTTGCCGTGACCCGCACCACCGGCGACGGCCTGCCCGCCGGCGGCTGGATTCCTTCCGAGCGTCTCGCGTTGCGAAAGGCCATTGATGCCTATACGCGCGACGGCGCGTGGGCCTCGTTCGACGAGCAGCGCAAAGGCACGCTTGCCCGCGACATGCTCGCCGACATTGTCGTCCTCACCGACGACATCTTTTCAGGGCCCGCCAGCCGCCTGACGACCACCGACGTGGCCGTAACGATCGTGGACGGAAAGGTCGTATACCGCCGCGATCCGCCTGAAAACACGACCGCGCCGTAGGGCACCGATTCACACCGATTAGACGCAGAACGAACTGATCGGCGTGGTTGGTCGTCTCATGACTAGATCGCCATGACCAAATCCCTGCTCGCTCTTCTGTGCGCCGGCATCGTCGTCGCTACGGTTTCGCCGTCCCCCCTTTCCGGCCGTTCTGTGCCGTCTGTGCCTTCTGCGGCCCTGGAGCTTTCCGCGGCGCAGTCCGACCTTGATGCCTTCATGGAAAAGGTCCTCGCGCGGCGCGACGACAACTGGAAGAAGCTGCAGCAATATGTCCTCGAAGAGAAAGAGGCATTCGACCTGACCGGTCCGGGCCGTTTCCCGCTGTGGGGTATGCGCCGCGACTACACCTGGTTCATCCGCGACGGCCTCTTCGTCCGCAGCCCGACCAGCACCAACGGCGTGAAGCTCTCCGAAGAGGATCGCCGCAAGGCCGAGCAGCAATGGCTTCGACGCCAGAAGAATCGCGAGGAACGCGAGAAGCGCAATGCGGCGCGCGCCGCGAAGGGCCTGCCGCCGGAGCCCGTGGAACACCAGGTGACCATCGGGCCCACGGGCGTGACCACCTCGAGTTCGGACGACCAGGACACCGGCGTGCCAATCACCAACACCGAGGACATGCTGAAGCAGGTCCGCGAACCGCAGTTCGTGTCGTCCGCATATTTCCTCAAGTTCAGATTCGAGACCGGCCATTACGCGCTCGCCGGGCGGGAACCGATCGGCGACGTTCAGGCGCTGAAGGTCGAGTACTACCCGGAGGCCGGGCTCTTCAAGGACGGCCGCTCGAAGCCTGACCGTAAGGTCAGGGCCGACGACGACAAGATCGAAGAGAAGATGAACAAGGTGTCGATGGTGACGCTGTGGGTCGATCCGAAGACCTACCAGATCCTGCAGTACACCTTTGACGATATCGACATGGACTTCTTTCCGGGCCGCGCGCTCGTGCGGGTCGACGATCTCAGGGCGACCATGAAAATGGCGCAGCCGTTCCCGAACATCTGGCTGCCGAAAAGTATCGAGATGAATTTCGGCATGATGCTGGCGGTCGGCGCCGTCGATGCGACCTATCGCGTCGAGTACGTGAACTACAAGGAAGCCGCCGTCACTTACAAGATCAAATGACGACCAGTCGTTCTCCAGGGGTGCGACGAGGGTTCTGCGTACGTTCTACGGTCGTCGTTCTGGCGCTTGGGTTCGCCAGCTTCGCTCACGCGCAGGCCTCGCCCGGCGTGGTCGGTGAAGTGCGCGTGCACGGTAACCACACCACCCCGAATGCCGACATCCTCGCGCTCGTCGGTGACGTCGTCGGCAAGCCCGCCACCGACGCGCTCGTCGCGGAGATCACCGGCAAGCTCGAACGCAGCCGCCGCTTCGATGGCGTCGAGGTCCGCAAGCGCTTTCGATCGATTGAGAATCCGGACGACATACTGTTGATGGTGGTGGTCGATGAAGTGCCGGCGATCGATACGCTCGACCTGACGCCGGGCCCGATGAAGAAATTCTGGAGCAGCGGCATGTTCATGCCGATTCTGCATTCAGAGGACGGCTACGGATTCACCTACGGCGCCCGCATCAGCTTCGTCGATCGTCTTGGTCCTCGCAGTCGCATCACCGTACCCCTGACGTGGGGCGGCGAGCGCGGCGCGCGCGTGCAACTCGAGCGGGCGTTCAGGAGCGGACCGGTCGAGCGGATCGGCGGCGAATACGGCATCACGCAGCTCGAAAACCCGCATTACGAGATCGACGATCGCCGCATCGGTTTCGGCGGGCGGCTGGATGTTGCGCCGGCCCGGTGGCTGCGCCTCGGCGCCGGCGTACGGATCGACGATGTGCAGTTTGGTGATGTCGAGGACAAGGTGTCGCGTCTCGGCGGCGAGGTGACGATCGATACCAGGGTCGATCCGGCATTCCCGCGCAACGCTATCCACGCGATGTTCGCAATCGATCGCGTGCAGTTCGAAGCCGGCGACGCCAACCAGAAGAAGGCAGACGTCCGCGGCTATGTGGGTTTGTTCGGTCAGACGGTGCTGGCGGTTCGCGGCCTCAGCATCACGTCCAACAGCGCGTTGCCGCCCCACGAGCACAACCTGCTGGGCGGGGCGGCGAATCTGCGCGGCTACGCCACGGGCTATAAGGCCGGCGACAACCTCGCCGCCGTGTCAGCCGAGCTGCGCATACCAATCACCTCTCCGCTGTCGATCGGCCGCTTTGGCGTCAAGGCGTTCGCGGATGCCGGCGTCGTCTACGGTGTCGGCGAGAAGCTGACCGATCAGGACTTCGAGGATCGCGGCATTGGCGGCGGCGTCTACCTGCATTTCACCGTCGTCAGCCTGTCGCTCGACCTCGCCAGAGCGCGAAGCGGCGACACCCGTTACCACTTCGGCATGGGCGTGACTTTCAAGTAGACTTCGCGGCTGGAGGTTCGATGAGCCGTCTCACCACGCTCCGCCTGACCGTCGCCGCCACCCTCATCACCATCTTTGCCGGCGGAGCCATCATCGCGTCGCAGAAGTCCGCTGCGAACATGGCCAAGGCGGCAGCCGGATTCCTCGACAGCCTTACACCAGAACAGAAGGCCAACGTCGCCTTTCCGTTCGAGAGCGACGAGCGGCTGCGCTGGCACTTCATCCCCAACGAAACGTTCCCGCGCAAGGGGCTGATGATCAAGGACATGAACGAGACGCAGCGGCGGCTCGCGCACGATCTGTTGCGCAGCGGGCTGAGCGCGCGCGGCTACCTGAAGGTCACGTCGATCATGGAGCTCGAGGACATCCTGAAAGTGATCGAAACCGGCGGCAAGTTCGCACGCAACAAGGAGGAATACCTTTTCTCGATCTTCGGCACGCCCGCCGCCAGCGGCCGATGGGGCTGGCGCGTCGAAGGCCATCACGTTTCCGTGCGCTTCGCGGTAGCCGACGGCGCCGTGACCGACAACGTGGCAAGCTCGCCGATGTTCCTGGGAACAAATCCCGCGGAAGTCCGGGAAGGCGACAGAAAAGGGCTGCGCGTCCTGGCCGACGAAGAGGACGCAGCGCGGGCGCTGGTCATGGCGCTGCCGGCCGAATTGCAGAAGCAGGCGGTCGTCAGCGCGATCGCGCCCGCGGATATCCTGACGATGAACAAGAACGACATCAAGCCGCTGCCGGATCAAGGTGTTCTGTACGCGGCGCTGCCGGCGCAACAGCAGGCGTTACTGTCGAGGGTGATCGAGGTTTACACCTCGAACATGGAAGCGGACATCGCGGCCGAGCGCCTCGCGAAGATCAGGGCCGCGGGCATGGACAAGATTCGTTTCGCGTGGCTCGGGGAAACGGACAAAGGCAAGAAGCACTACTACTCAGTGCAGGGGCCGACGTTCCTGATTGAATACGACAACACCCAGAACAACGGCAATCACGTTCATTCGGTGTGGCGCGATTTCAACGGCGATTTCGGTCGGGACGTGCTGCGGGAACACCTTAAGAAGGACGCTCACTGAAGTTGAATGTTTAAAGTTACCAGCGGAGCACTCGCCTGCCGCGCCACATGGGTCCTTCTTCCACGTAGCGCCATTCCGGATTCTGGCGAACGTCTCGCAGCGACGTCATCACCTGGTCGAACACCGGTAGCGCGTCATCGTCGCACTCGAAATAGGTGACGAAGTCGAACTCGCCCTGCCGCTCGTAGCCGTCGGGGTTGTGGTAGACCCGCCGGAACAACGCCGGGATGCCTTTCTCGGCGGCGAGAGCGTGTCCCTTCACCGGCGAGGCGCTCGCGTGGTCGACGTGCGGATAAAAATACGAGTGCCGCTCGAGCGCGCTCTTCTGCCACCACTCGGAACTCTTGCGGATCGGCGCGAGTATGGCGTTCTTGCTAAGACGCCCCGAACGCCGCGACGGCGCGCCGTTGTTCGCGTAATGCACCATCTCAGGGCTCGAATACCGCGGATTACGCAACGCGCCTTCGAGCGACAGAATCTCCGCGGCGTCACCGACGCGGCGGCGAAGCTCGTCGTCGATTTCCTGCAGGCGCGGCCGGTACTTGCTCGAGACCTGCACCATGTGGCGCGCCTTCTGGATGCACGGGTTCTGGCAGGCGGCCGGCGCCTCCCCCTCGCGCACGAAGAACTGGATCGTTTCAAAGCGCTGCGCCTTCGTCTCGCGCGCGTCGTCGATGTCGAAGTCGTTGAAGAAGCCACGGGCGATGTTGCCGCCCGCCGCCCGCAGCCGGGCGCCATGCGCATCGTCATCCGCCTGGGCGAGGACGAACAGGAACTTGGTGAACGCGAGATTGGTCGCGACGGCGGTGCCGTTGGCCCCCCCGTTACCCTGTCCGCAGCCGCCGCTTCCCATTCAGACCCGCTATCGGTTTCAGTCGAGGCGGACTGTATGCGTTCGTGCCGGAGTGTGCAGAGTTGACTACGGGCCAACCTGATAAAGTAGGAAGGTTATGAACCCGTGGGACCAGTTTTCAGGGGCCAACGCGGGGTATGTCTACGAGTTGTTCGAGCGCTACCAGCGCGATCCCTCGTCGGTTGACGAGGCGACCCGCCGGGCGTTTGCTACCTGGACCCCCTCCGACCCCACAACGTCGGCTGCGCCTGCCGCACCCGGAACACCGGCCGCAGCCGCGGCAGATGTTCAGTCCGGCATCGCCGCTTTCAATCTTGCTGAGTCGATTCGCCGCTTCGGCCATTTGGCGGCGCATCTCGACCCGCTCGGCTTTCACGATCCGATCGGCGACCCGTCGCTGGCGCCGCAGTCGCACGGCCTGACGACCGATGCACTGAAGCGGCTGCCGGCATCGATCGTATCGGGCCCCGCCGCGGCTGGCGCCGCGACTGCGTTCGACGCGATCGCCAGCCTGCGCGACATTTACTGTGCGACCAGCGGCCACGACTACAACCATGTGTTCGTGCCGGATGAGCGCGTGTGGCTTCGGCAGGCCGTCGAGTCGGGCGAGTTCCGTCCGCCGAACGATCCGATTAACAGCCAGGAGTTGCTCGACCGCATCACCCAGATCGAGTCCTTCGAGCGCTTCCTGCAGCGTACTTATCCTGGCAAGACCCGATTTTCGATCGAGGGCCTCGACATGATGGTCCCGATTCTCGACGAGATCATCCACGACGCCGCCGAAGGCGGCGTGCAGCACGTGATGATCGCGATGGCGCATCGCGGCCGCCTCAACGTGCTCGCGCACATCCTTCAGAAGCCGTACTCGCAAATCCTCGCGGAGTTCAAGGATCCAATCCTCGCCAATCGCCTGCGGGTCGATCTTGGCTGGATGGGCGACGTCAAGTATCACGCCGGCGCGCGCATCGAGGCGCAGCCCGACGGCCTGCCGAAGCAGGTCATCATCTCGATGCCGCCGAACCCGAGCCACCTCGAAGCGGTCGATCCGGTCCTGAACGGCATGGCGCGCGCGGCGGAGACCTCGGCGGATCAGCCGGGCCCGCCAATCGTCGACAAGGGCAAGGTCCTCGCCATCCTGATTCACGGAGATTCGGCGTTCCCCGGGCAGGGGATCGTCGCCGAAACGCTCAACCTGTCGCGGCTCGACGGCTACGACGTCGGCGGCATCATCCACCTGATCGCCAACAATCAGCTGGGCTTCACCACCGATCCCGAAGACACCTTCAGCACCAGCTATGCCAGCGGGCTGGCGCGTGGCTTCAAGATCCCGATCACCCACGTCAACGCGGACGATCCGGTCGCGTGCATCGAAGCGGCGCGGCTGGCGATTGCGTATCGCCAGCGCTTCAAGCTCGATTATCTGATCGATCTCGTCGGCTATCGCCGCTACGGGCACAACGAAGGCGACGAGCCGGCATTCACCCAGCCGCAGATTTATCAAATCGTCGCCGCCCATCCGACCGTCCGCGAGCAGTATGCGAAGGCGCTGGTTGAAAGCGGCGCGGTGAGCGCGGAGCGGGCGGACGCGCTGGTCAAGGGGCGGATCGAAGAACTCGAGCGCGCCTACGCCGCGGTCAAGCCTGAACAGGATTACGTCCCGCCTGTTCCTGAGATTCCGCCAAGCGGCGCCGCCCGGAAGGCTCGCACCGCGGTGTCGATCGACACGCTCCAGGCGATTAACAGCGCGCTGATGACGGTTCCCGCGGGCTTTACGGTCCATCGCAAGCTCGAGCGCGGCCGCGAGCGGCGAAAGGCGATGTTCGCATCGCCGACTGACCGATCGATCGATTGGGCAGCCGCCGAAGAATTGGCGATGGCCACCATCCTCGCCGACGGCGTGCCGATCCGCTTCACCGGTGAAGATGTCGAGCGCGGCACCTTCAGCCATCGTCACGGTGTCTACCACGATGCGGTCACGGGCGAAGAGCACATCCCGTTACAGGCGCTGCCCCAGGCGAAGGCGTCGTTCGAGCTTCGCAACAGCCCGCTGTCTGAATATGCCTGCGTGGGTTTCGAGCTCGGCTACAACCTGCAGGAGCCTCACCGCCTGGTGTTGTGGGAGGCGCAATATGGCGACTTCATCAACGGCGCGCAGATCATCCTCGACGAGTACCTGACCTCGGGCCGCGCGAAGTGGGGCATGGCGCCTTCGCTGGTGCTGCTCCTTCCCCACGGCTATGAGGGCCAGGGTCCGGATCATTCCAGCGCCCGCCTAGAGCGGTTCCTCAACGCGGCCGCCGATACCAACATGCGGATCGCCAACTGCACCACCGCCGCGCAATATTTCCATTTGCTGCGACGGCAGGCACTGCTGCTGAAGACCGATCCGCTGCCGCTGGTGGTGATGACCCCGAAGAGCCTGCTGCGCCATCCGTTCACGGCCTCGGCGCCGGCGGAGTTCGCCGAGGCCGCCTTCCTGCCAGTGATCGACGACGCCGAAGCGCTGGCGCAGGTGGCGAAAGTCCGCCGGCTGGCGCTGTGCAGCGGCAAGGTCGCGGTCGATCTGCTGACCAGCGAGCGCCGCAAGGACAATCCGAACGTTGCGGTCGTGCGGGTCGAGCAGCTATATCCGTTTCCCGAGGACGCGATCCGCGACGTCATCGCCAAGTATCCGCAGCTTCGCGAAGTGTGCTGGGTGCAGGAAGAGCCGGAGAACATGGGCGCGTGGGAATTCGCGCGGCCGCTGCTCGAGTCAATCGTCGACAGCCGTCATCCGCTGCGCTATATCGGGCGCTCGCGCAACTCCAGCCCGTCCGAAGGGTCATCGACCTGGCACGCCGCCAACCAGCGCGCGATTGTCGACCAAGTGTTCGAAGCGAAGACCGACGGCCGCGAGCTCGATCGCGTGTTGTCGAAGCAGGTTTAGGGATCGGGGATCAGGGATCAGTATGTCGACCAATATCGTTGTTCCAGAGCTCGGCGAGTCCGTCGTCGAAGCGCGCGTCGCAAAGTGGCTGAAGAAGCAGGGCGACCAGGTCGCCGCCGGCGATCCGCTGGTCGAGCTCGAGACCGAAAAGATCGATCTGGAAGTCAGCGCCGATCGGGCCGGCGTTCTTTCGGAAATCAAACATGCTGAGGGCGCCGATGTAAAAGTCGGTGAAATCCTGGCCGTTCTGGAAGAGAGCGCCAACGGCGCGCAGGCGCAGACTACGGTTCCGGAGGTTCTAACGGTTCCAGACGTTCCAAAGGGCGCCGTTTTGAAGGCGGTTCCCGGTTCTTCCGACAAGAAGGCGACGCCAACCGCAAAGAACGCAGCCAAGGCGCTGGATGTGAAGCTTGACGCCGTTGAATCACCGAGCGGTCGCGTGACCAAGCAAGACGTATTGAAGGCTGCAGCGCCAGCACCGTCAGCAAAGGCACCTGCACCTCAGGCACCTCAGGCACTGCAGGCACCCCAGGCACCCCAGGCACCTCAGGCACCCAAGGTACCGGCGGGTGAGCGGAGCGAGACGCGCGAGCGAATGACGAAGCGGCGCGCGACGATCGCCCGCCGATTGGTCGAAGCGCAGCATACCGCCGCGATGCTGACCACTTTTAACGAAGTGGACATGACCGCGGTGATGGAATTGCGCGCCCGCCGCAAGGACGCGTTCACCAAGAAGTTCGGCGTCGGCGTCGGCATCGCCTCGTTCTTCGTCAAGGCGGCGATCGGCGCCCTCAAGGCGTTCCCGCCGATCAACGCCGAGATCCAGGGCGACGAAGTCGTCACCAAGCACTACTACGACATTGGCATGGCCGTCGGCGCCGAGGGCGGCCTGGTTGTTCCGGTTATCCGCGATGCCGATCGCATGGGCTTCGCCGGCATCGAGCTGGCGATTCGCGATTTCGCGAAGCGCGCGCAGGACGGCACCCTGACACTCGAAGATCTCAAGGGCGGCACGTTCACGATTACCAACGGCGGGGTGTTCGGGTCGTTGATGAGCACGCCGATCCTCAATCCGCCGCAGGTCGGCATCCTCGGCCTACACAAGATTGCCGATCGGGCCGTGGCCCTGAACGGCCAGGTGGTGATCCGCCCGATGATGTACCTGGCGCTCAGTTACGACCATCGCCTCGTCGACGGCCGCGAAGCGGTCCAGTTCCTCGTCAAGATCAAGGAATACATCGAGGACCCGGCCTGGATGCTGCTCGAAGGCTAGCGAGCGTGCCGCGTCCCTCTAACGCGCGCAAGCTCCGGAAGCTGATCGCCGAGCGGGAAAAGTCTCGCGGGCTGCTGATTGCCTTCGAGGGACCTGACGGCTCCGGTAAGACGACGCAGCACAAGCTGCTCAAGCGGTGGCTGGAAAGCCAGGACCACGAGGTCGTGTCGACGCGCTGGGCCTCGTCCGCGCTCGTCAAGCCGATGCTCAAGGTGCGGAAGAAGATTCGCACGCTGTCGGTCGAAGAGTATTCGCTGCTCCACGCGGTGGATTTCCGGCACCGCATCGAAACGTCCATTCTGCCGGCCCTGTGGTCGGGGAAGACCGTGCTGGCCGATCGCTACCTGTTCACGGCGCTGGCGCGCGATGCCGCGCGTGGGCTCGATCTCGACTGGCTGCTGCACGCCTACTCGCCGCTGCTCTGGCCGGACCTGGTGATCTATTTTTCGATGACGCCGGAGGATTCGCGGCGCCGCATCGCGTCGGCGCGAGCGCCGCGGTTTTACGAAGCCGGCCAGGACGTGACCGGTATCGACGATCCGCTCGCTAGCTACAGCCGCTTTATCGATCGCGTCGTCACTGAGTACGACAACCTCTCGGTGGTCTTCCAGTTCGTGACGGTCGACGCCGGGGAGGCGGTCTATCGGCAACACACCCGCGTGCGGGAGCTGGTCGAGAAGGCCGAAAAGCGCCCGTGGATGACGTTCAGCGAGGAAGCAGTTCAGGAATGGCTGATCAAGTCAAATACCCCGGACGCCTGATCACCGTCGACGGCTCGCGCGGTAAGGACACCGCCGCGGCCGCCGATGCGATCGTCGAGCGGATGCGTGGCTCCGGTGTCGAGTGCGCGATCAGCCGGTGGGACGCCTCCGGCCTGTTCGGCGAGCTCGCGGCAACCGCCCGCGGCGATCGCAACATCTCGATGCGAACGCTGGCGCTGGTCTACGCCTCGGACCTGGCGTTTCGCCTGCGCTGGGAGATTCGCCCGGTCTTGGAAGCCGGCGGCGTGGTGGTGGCGGCGCCGTACATCGAAACCCCGATCGCTTTCGGCGCCGGATGCGGGTTGAGCGAGGAGTGGACCAGGCAGCTGCTACGGTTTGCGCCGCCCGCCGACGTGCGCGGCCGCGCCGACGAGCGCAAGCTCGACCGGCCGTGGAAGCGGCGCACCGATCGCGGCTTTCCCGAGTATTGCGCGATGATGCTGGATGCGTCGGCGCCGCGCACGCTATCGAAGCGCGCACGTCACGAGATGATGCGGATGCTCGATCAAGCACGCGGCCGCAAAATCTTCACGCTCTCCGACAAGGGCGTGGACGCAATCGCTAAAGCGATCACTGACAACCGGCCGGGCGCGTTGCGCCGGTCTGCTTCGCGACCTCGCAACGCACGTAAGTGATGCGGGCGTCCGGAAAGGCGAGCAGCATTTCACGGGCCGCCTGGTGCTCGGCGTTCGAATACGGCTTGAGCGTGTCGGTCGTCATCGCCGTGTTGATCATGTCCAACTGACGCTGCATCTCCTGCCGCAGCCAGTCGGCCGCCGACGACGCCGCTTCAGACAACACGCCGAAGTACAGCGTCCGGAATGAGCCAGTCTCGAGGACCCTTCTGGTCAGCACATTCTCCTCGGTTCGCGTCGTGATGCCGAAGTCCGGCTGAAGAAACGCATTGTCCTCATCCCACGCGATCAGCACGTGGCTGGTGCTGTTCTCGAGCCGGTAGAAGTAGAAGTTGTTCATCCCGTCGTAGCCAGTGAATCCATCGTTCTGGGCGACGAAGTTCTGGACCGCGATGTAGCGGACAAACGCCGCCAGGTCCAGCCGCGGAGCGACGGATGCCTCGAAGCCATTCGCCGAACTGGTGTTGACCAGCCGAACGAGCTCCTCGATCGGTCCCCAAATCAGCGACTCGGCGTGGCTTTCGTTGGTCTTGATATCGAAGCGCGCCTTGTAGCGCGCCAGGTCCGGGCCCTCATAGAGAAAGCGCCACGGATTGCCGAGCAGGTAGTTGTATTCGAACAGGTAGCCGTCGTTCTGCACATTGTCGCCGATGCTGCCGAAGACGCGGCCCATCATCGTCTTGTCGACGGATTCGACCAGGCCGTACAGCCCGGTATACGTGCCGTTCACGTACAACTGGACGTGCGTTTCCCGCGGCGCCGGAATGCCGAGACGCGCAAAAAACCGCATCGCCACGGTTTCCTTGACGCCGGTGGGATCCTGCGTCAGGTTGTCGAGGACAAACGATTTCAGCCCGAGAAACTGCTGGCCGCTCGAGTAGCGATCGAAATCCACGCGCAGGCCGGGCTTGGTGGCGCTGCGAGAACCGAGACCGCGCGAGCGAATACCGACGTTGCGGACGGTCTGGCCGTTCCACACCACATCAGCCGGGTAATAGGTGTTCTCCTGGAACGCCGCCTTGAGCTTTGCCCAGTCGGCATCGTTGAGCCACAGCTCGACCCGCTGCAGAACGGTCGGATTGAAAAAGTCATCAGAAGTCTGCGCAGCGGCAGTGGTGCTTAACCCCAGCACAAACACGACGGCGACACAAAATGGTTTCAACATTTGGATTTCCTAGAACACGATGTTCAGCCGAACCAGGCCCGACCAGTACGACGTCGTGGGAGGCTCGGGCACGCGAGTCTCATCCTCGAAGTGCTCGCGAATTGCATTGAGCACAATACGCGACCATTTGGTGGTGGTCCAGTTCAGGCCAAACGTCAGCGCCTTATCCGAGTTCGGCACCTGATTGTCGGCGCGCGGATTGGTGAATGCGGTCCCGGTTTTCGAGGCGCTGTCGAACCCCAACCCTTCGTATCGAACCGCGAGCTCGATCGCTCCAATCCCGCCGCGGAACAACGGGCGTCGGGCGTTAATGCTGTCGTCCTTGTCCTCGCCAGTCACGAACCACGTGCTGGCGACATACCACGCCGTTCCGATAAAGTCCGACAGGTTCTCGTTGCGATTGCTTTGCTCCTGGCGTTGTTCGCGCGACTGCATCCATTCGGCCCGCACACCGACCGGCCCGGGCGTCCAGTCGAACTGCGCGCCGAAACGCTGGCGGCGGCCCTTTACGTAGACGCGTTGGAAAAAATCATCGCCCCAAAGTCCTTCGCCGCGCAAGCTGTTCAGTCCTTCGGGGACTCGCGAATTCGTATAGGCGACGCCGACGTTGGCGCTTTGCAGGCGGCCGACCGGCAGCAGCCGGAACAGATCGCCGGTGAGCCGGGCCGCGAACGACGGTCCCACCGATGCAAGATCCTCGCCTTCAGCAGCGAACTGCGGCTCGTTGGATTCCGCAATATCACCATCGTCATCAAACACGCCGGCTTCGTAGTTGACGCGGCCGAGGTCGCCGAACACCATCACGCCGCGATCGCGGCCGGGCGTGAGCGCGGTCGAGCCGAGCGCGCGATACGCGAAGTCGAGATTGCCGACGCCGGTGTTCTGCTCGAGACCGAACGGCACCTTGAAGCGGCCGCCCCTGATTCTGAGCGCATCGAAGGTGGTCCATTCGAGGTAGACATCTTTCCACTCGCCGAACTGAATCGTATCGGCGCCGCTGATCTCACGCTCGATTTCCCAGTCGAAATGCCTGGTGAGCTCGCCCTTTAATCCAATGCGCAGGGTGCGTAGATGAAACACCTCCTCGCCGATCGCGGGATCGAACTTGCGCCATTCCAGCAGCGCGCGACCGGTGAGGTCGACGCTGAGGTCTTCGCCGAACACGATCGATGGGCGATCGTTCCAGACCATCCCTCGCTTGTCCGCATTATTATCCTGCGCCTGCGCGGGAAGCGCGGCCAGCGAGAAGAGGATCGAGACGGCGACGCAGATGCGCTTCATGCAGTTCGGTCTCCGGGTAGGTGCGTCGCCGCAACGCTGGCCTTCGTCGCGAGCTCTTGATACGACACATTCAGTTGCTTGACGAGCGCGGGATCGTGCACCACGACCGAGACCTCGCGTCGGAAATCGAGGCTCAGCGTCGACAGCGCCGTGCTGCCCAGCACGGCACGCGTCTCGTCGATGATCATCATCTTGCCGTGGGGTTCGATCCCGCGCATGGGCTGCTTGCCGAGCACCGTCACGGTGATGCCCTCGCCGCGGCGTTCCCGCAACAAGCCCACCAAGTCGGGATCCGACAACTTGTGATCGAGGATCCTGATGCTGTACCTGGCACTGCAGATCAGCGCGCGAAAGTCGCTGCGCGATCGCTCGGGGCCGACGATCAGCCGCCGTGACAGCGGCCGTCGCGACGGCAGCGGCACCCCGGCGGCGTCAGCTTTAAAGAGCGTCAGCAGGCCCTTGACCACCGCGGGATCCTGGGTGAGCAGCACCGCATCCCAGGTGCAGGTGAAACATTTCTTGGTCGGATTGAGCGTCGTGATAATCGCCGTCGAGTCGTCGGCGACCAGGTACTTGGCGTGATACTTCACGACCGGATCGGCGAAGCGCGTCACGACGGCACCCATTTCTTCGAGCGCGCTCCACAGCTTCTTCAGCCGCTTCTTGCCGCCTTTGGCGCGCTTGGTGAGTAGCGCTTCGACTTCACAGCCGCGTTCGAGCGCGGCCGCGAGGGCATCAAGCACCGAAAAGTCGCCGCAGCGGAACAACGACAGGATCACTCGCCGCTTTGCGGCGCCGATCACGCCGAGCAGCGCCGCCTTCCGTTCGGCGGGATCCAGGATGAGCCGTTCCCCAATTTTGGCCGGGCGCCGCCGGCGCGGTTCAGCCTCTCTTGGGCGGCGACCAGGAGACATTCTTGATGCCCTTCTTGCCGTCGCCCATTAATTGCGCGCTCAAGTCTTCGAGCGAGTCGGTCGGTTTGAGCGTCGTCAGGTACTTGGCGGTGGCTTCGTCGCCCTGCGAAACTTCGCGCGGCTCGAACAGGATGCCATTGATTGCAAACACGTGGTGGACGTGGGCCATTGGGAAGTTGCGCTCTTCAGCGACGACCTCGACCAGCATCTGGCGCGGGCGCTCGGAGCTGAAGACGTTGAGGATCGGGATCATCGCGCACAGAAACAACGTGCCCAGGCCGGCGACGGCGAGCGCGCCAAGGCCGGCTGCCATGCCAAGGCCCATCAGGATGAACAGGATGGTGATGTCGCGCGGGTCTTCGACCGGCGTCCGGAAGCGGATGATGCTGGCGGCGCCGGCGATGCCGAAGGCGCGCGCCACTGAATTGCCGATAATGATCATCATGATCGCGCCGGAGATGCACAACAGGACCTGCGCTTGGTCCAGCGCCGGGTTGGCGGTCCGTTCGTGACGATACTGACGGTGCACGACCGTGACCAGCATGCCGATCACCGCCGAGGCGATCAGCTTCGCGAGCTCGAACAACGGATTGCTGAACGTCAGGGGGGCCGACGGCGCATCGGTGACGCCCGGAATCGCGTTCGGCAGTCCGGGCGCGGCCATACCGAGCGACGGCCATCGCACGCCGACACCGACCAGCGTGAGGCCGACCAGCGCCACGGCGACGCCGGTCCACACCCGATCCCACGGAATCGACTTGGTCTTTGCCTCGACCAGCGTGTCGACCACTTCGAGCACGCGCGTCAGCAGCGACAGCTCGAGCAGCTCCATCACTTTCGGATTCGGCGACACCACCGTGAAACGGCGGCTCAGTCGCTGCGCGGAAGTGTGACCGCGCACCAGCGCGCGAATGCCCGCGCTGTCGGCGCTAGGCACGCCGCGCAGATCGATCACGACGTGCTCATAACCCGACCTGAACACCTCCTGGATACGCCGCTCGAGCTCCTCCGCCGGACCGCCGGCGATGAGCGCTTCCTGCGGCGACAGCAGGAGCCGGTCGGATTTGCTGCCTTTGACGTGAAAATTCGGCATCGGGGGCGGCGTGGCGGAACGGTAACACGTATGGTAAAGCTGGGCAAAGGTTGATGCGTATCACTCGTTCGGGTCATATCGCCACCGCGGTCGTAATCGTCTCGCTCGCCCTCGCCTGCTCGAGTTCCCCCTCAGGACCGACCACTCCGGTGGGCGGCGGCACACCAGGCGCGGGGGCCACCGGGGTCACGGTGGCAATCCTCGCCGCGGGAGACATCGGCATGTGTGGCAGGCCGGAGGTTGCGCAAACCGCTCGACTCGTTGCCGGCCTCGATGGCGATCTGCTGCTCGCCGGCGATCTCGCGTACTTCCAGGGGACCGCGGAAAATTTTCGTGACTGCTTCAATCCGTCATGGGGACAATTTCAATCCCGATGGCATCCCGTGCCGGGCAATCACGAATACGAGTCTCCCGGTGCGGCTCCGTACTTTGCGTACTTTGGCGCAGCCGCCGGGCCGGCGGGGCTGGGCTACTACGCGTTCACGGCTGGTGACTGGCTGATCCTGATGTTGAACTCGAACACCCCGGCCACCCGCGGATCGCCGCAATGGGAATTCGCGCGCCGCGAGCTCGAACGGCAGCGAACGCCCTGCACGATGGCGGTCTGGCATCACCCGTTGTTCTCATCTGGCCCGAACGGCCCGAACGGCGCCATGCGCGACATGTGGTCGCTGCTCGAAGAGAACGACGCGGAGGTGGTGGTCAGCGGCCACGATCATCTCTACGAACGCTCCGCCCGGCAGACGGCGGGCGGCGCGCCCGATCCCGTCAACGGCATTCGCCAGTTGATCGTCGGCACCGGCGGCGCCGAGCTCTACAACTTCTTGCGAGTCACGGCGAATTCCGAGGAGCGCATCCTCAAGTTCGGCGTGATGCGTTTCACGTTGCGACCCGCGCAAATCGATTGGGAGTTCCACGCCATCGACGGCTCGGTCAGCGATCGCGGCCTCGACACCTGCCGGTAAGTACGCCCGCGCTTTACTCGCTGCTCTCAACTGCGGCACGATTGGCGGATGATGAAATTCCTGTCCGCACTCGCCTTGACTGCAGCGCTGGGCGCAAGCGTGCTTGCGCAGCAGAAGCCGCCGGCCTTCACACCCCTCCCCGCGCCCGACAACGTCGCCAAGCCGCCGGCAGCTGCGGCGAAAACGCCGTCGGGCCTGGCATCGGTCGTGTTGCAGCCCGGCACCGGCAAGGCCAGGCCGGCCGCAAACGATATGGTGACCGTGCATTACACCGGCTGGACGACCGATGGAAAAATGTTTGACAGCTCGCTCGCGCGCAACGCGCCGAGCTCGTTTCCGCTCGACAGGGTGATTAAGGGATGGGGCGAGGGCGTGCAGCTGATGGTCGTCGGCGAGAAACGCCGCTTCTGGATTCCGCAGGAGATCGCCTACAACGGAATGGCCGGACGTCCCGCGGGCATGCTGGTCTTCGACATCGAGCTGCTCGACCTCAGTCCGAACCCGAGTACGCCGCCACCGGATGTCGCGGCCCCGCCCGCCGACGCGAAGCGCACCGCATCCGGCCTGGCTTATAAGTCACTTCGCCCGGGCAAGGGTGGTCCGCAACCCACGTCAAACAGCACCGTCACGGTTCACTACACTGGTTGGACGACGGATGGGAAAATGTTCGACACGTCGGTCGACAAGGGTCAGCCGATCAGTTTCGGACTCGGGGATGTGATTGCGGGGTGGACTGAGGGTTTGCAGCACATGACCGCCGGCGAGAAGATGCGCTTCTGGATTCCCGAAAAACTGGCCTACAAGGGCGAGCGGCCGCCGCGCGGCATGCTGATCTTCGACGTCGAATTGATCGCTTTCAAGGACGCCAGATAACGACGAACATGTTCAAACTGTTCCATTCTAGGCCCCCCGTCGTTAGCAACGGAACACTTTTCAACTAACTCGTTTGAATGCAAGTGGTTATCGAAAAACAGCGCCCAAAAGTCCCTGTCGGGTGGCTCGCGCCTGCACAGCCTCGTTATTGATGATCTAAGGGTAATTGATAGGACTTTAGAAACCGTGAAGAAAACACGCCTGAATCTCTTTGTTATGACTATGTAGGACATTAACGTATTCGTAAGTGCTCTTGGCGTCGATATTGCTCTTGAACCGAGCATATGAAATCGTCGCCGTCACTCACTACAATCCGGAAGAAGGCGGTGTGGGGCCGAAATGCCCTGATCGCCCTCTTCCTCGCCTCCTTCGCCGTCTTCTCCGTTTCTGCCGATGCAGGCCCAGCGAAAGATACAGCGTCCAGCAAGACCGCTAAGAAGCAGCACGCCAAGCTTGATCGCGAGTTGAACAAGCTGGCCGATGGCATCGGGGACTCCGACGTCATCGTCGAGTTCAACGACGACACCGACAGCTCGGCGCGCATCACCGCCAACGGCGGGCGGTCGGGCCGCAAGCTCGGCGGCCGCAGCCGCGCCGCGCGCATTTCGAACGTGCTGTTGAATCGCCTCGCCGACGACCCCAAGGTCAAGCGCGTGCATCGCGACCGCGAGGTCACCGGGCACATTGCCCGCACCGCGATCACGGTCGGCGCCAAGAGCGTGCACCACCAGTATGGATACACCGGCGCCGGCGTCGGCGTGGCGGTGATCGATTCGGGTGTAACGTCATGGCACGACGACCTGACCGTGGCCAATCGCCAGGGCCAGCGCGTCGCGGCGTTTGTGGACTTCGTCAACAACCGCACCGCCAAGTACGACGACTGGGGCCACGGCACCCACATCGCCGGCATCATTGCCGGCAACGGCTATGACTCGACCGGCGATCGCGCCGCGATCGCCCCGAAGGCGAGCATCATCTCGCTGAAGGCGCTCGACTTCGAAGGCAAGGGCCGGATCAGCAACATCATCGCGGCGCTCGATTGGGCGATCGCGAACAAGTCGCTATACAACATCCGCGTCATCAACATGTCGCTCGGCGCGGGCGTGTTCGAAAGCTACAACACCGACCCGCTGACGCTCGCCGCGAAGCGCGCGGTCGACGCGGGCATCGTGGTCGTCGCCGCGGCCGGCAACATGGGCAAGGCCGCCAACGGTCAGCCACAGTACGGCGCGATTGGCGCCCCGGGGAATGCGCCCTGGGTGCTGACCGTCGGCGCGTCGAGCTCGATGGGCACTACGGACCGTCGTGACGACACGATGGCGTCATACAGCTCGCGTGGTCCGACCATGATCGACTTCGCCGCGAAGCCGGACCTCGTGGCCCCGGGCAGCGGCACGGTGTCGCTCAGCGACGCGAATAGTCTCTTTTACACGACCAAAGCGGCGTCCCTCCTGGCCGGCAAACGGATCGACCTCACCTATCTCCCGTATCTGACCTTGAGCGGCACCAGCATGGCGACCCCGGTCGTGGCAGGCACGGTCGCACTGATGCTCGAAGCCAATCCGGCCCTCACCCCCAACATGGTGAAGGCAATGCTGCAGTACACCGCGCAGGTCTACCCGGGTTACGACCACATGACGCAGGGCGCCGGCTTCCTCAACGCGCTCGGCGCCGTTCGGCTCTCCCGCTATTTCGCCGTCGGGGCAAAGGGCCAGAACTACCCGAACATGAAGGCGTGGAGTAAGCACATTCTGTGGGGCAATCGCCGCGTGGCCGGTGGCGTGCTAACGCCTGGCGGCACCGCCTGGGCGAACAACATCGTCTGGGGTGACTTGCACACCCCGGCCGGACAAAACATCGTCTGGGGCGAAAACTGCGATACCGCCAGCTGCGACAACATTGTCTGGGGCAACAACATCGTGTGGGGGGCATCCGACGCCACCGACAACATCGTCTGGGGCAATACCGACGGCGACAACATCGTGTGGGGCAACGGCGGCGGCGGCAACATCGTCTGGGGCAACGGCGATATCGATAACATCGTGTGGGGCAACGGCCTTGGCGACAACATCGTCTGGGGCAACGACTGCGGCGGCGCCGACTGCGACAACATCGTCTGGGGTAACACCGACGCCAACAACATCGTGTGGGGCAACGCCGAAGGCATCGTCAACATCGTCTGGGGCAACAGCGCCCTCAACAACATCGTGTGGGGCAACTCCGGCATGGAGAATATCAGCTGGGGCAACAGCGCCGGCGACGAGTTCTTCGGCGATGACACCGCCGAAGTCGGGGCCTTCGACCCGACCGTGTGGGAAGGCCTCTTCGATGTTCCACTGATCTCGGTCGTTGGGGGAGGTGTCCAGTGATTACTACTTCTCAGCCTACACAGACGCGAGCCACTGCGATGAAACGCACGAGCCTGCCGACCACGGTTACGACCAACTGGAAGGCGGCCCTGCCGGTTCTGGCGGGGTCGACCTTCACCCTTCGTGAAATGCGTGTCGAAGATGCGCCGTCACTGCTCGCGATGCTGACCACCGAAGAAGTGGCGCGATTCATTTCCCCGCCGCCGACCACGGTTGAAGGCTTCGAGCGCTTCATCATGTGGGCGCAGCGCGAGCGCCAGGCCGGCAACTACGCCTGCTTCGCGATTGTCCCGCACGGGATGACCACCGCAATCGGAATCTTCCAGGTGCGTTCTCTCGAGCCCGGCTTCGGCACGGGCGAATGGGGTTTCGCGATGGGGTCCCAGTTCTGGGGCAGCGGCATCTTCGCTGAAGGCGCGCACCTCGTGCTCAACTTCGCGTTCGAACAGATTGGCGCGCGGCGGCTCGAAGCCCGCGCGGCAGTTGCTAACGGCCGTGGCAACGGCGCGCTGCGCAAGATCGGTGCGGTGCAGGAAGGCTTGTTGCGCCGCTCGTTCCTGCGCCACGGCCGCCATCTCGATCAGGTGCTGTGGGGAATTCTGGCGGACGACTGGCGCTTGCAGCGCGTCTCCCAGCGCCACCCGGTCACCCACTAACAACCTCCCCCCTCATCGATCGTTCAAGGCTCGGACATTTTCCAGGGGTGTCCGGGCCTTTTTTATCGGTCTATCCAAGGCCGCAAATCCCCCCACGCAAGCAGTATTTCCCCTGTGCCGTTTCCAATTTTTTGTCCCAAAAGAGACCAGCCAACCTAAGTCATTGCCAACAGGATGTTTACTCAATTTAGTAGGTTTAGTTTGCGCGTTATATGTCTCACTATGACGCGTACGACCAGTCTTGTAACGTTCCGTTTGGTATTGTTAAGTAGCGATCAGACACATATAAAAGCGCGATATTTAGTGAATTTAAGGTATTTAATATGACTTTAAAATCATGAGACGCACACTTGGCGCACCTATTGCTCTAGAGGGTGGCATGAACGTGTCTAGCCATCGGTATAGTGCTGCGGGAAAAGCAGTGTGGGGCCGCGCAGTTCTGTTAGCGCTGTTCGCCATGCTGCTCCTGCCGGCCGCCTCGCAAGCGAGCGGTCCTCAGCCCAGCAAAGTCAAAGCGGTAACAGCGGCAAATCAGGCCGCGCGTGCGGCGCGCATCGCGCGGCGTCACGCGAAACTCGACCTGCAACTGAACGACGCCGTTGAAGATGCCGTCAACGGCGAATCCAACGTCATCATCGAATTCAATGACGAATCGGATGCCGTCAACCTGGTGAAAGCCAACGGGGGCAAAGCCGGACGCCGGCTCGGCATCCTGAAGGCGCGCGTCGCGAAGATGTCGAACCGCAAGCTCAAGGCGCTTGCCAACGACTCACGCGTGAAGCGTGTTCACCTTGATCGTCCCACTCAGGGTTTTGTCGGCCGCACCGCAGTGACGGTCGGCGCGCGCGCGGTGCAACAGCTGATGGGCTACAACGGCGCCGGTGTTGGCGTCGCGGTGGTCGATTCAGGCATCACCGGCTGGCACGACGACCTGACTCTGGCCAACGGCCAGGGACAGCGTGTCGCCCGCTTCGTGGATTTCGTGAACGGCTACACGCAGCCGTACGACGATTGGGGCCACGGCACGCACGTCGCCGGCGTGGTGGCCGGCAACGGCTTCGACACCAACGGCACGCGCAACGCGATCGCCCCCGGCGCGCACATCATCGCGCTCAAGGCGCTCAACGCGCAGGGCAACGGCACGATCAGCGGCATCATCGCCGCGATTGATTACGCCATCACCAACAAGAACGCGCTCAACATTCGCGTCATCAACCTCTCGCTCGGCGCCGCCGTGACCGAGTCCTACACCACCGACCCGCTGACCGTCGCCGCGAAGCGCGCGGTCGATGCCGGCATTGTCGTGGTCGCCGCCGCGGGTAACCTCGGCAAGGCCGCGAACGGCCAGCCGCAATACGGCGCCATCGGCTCACCCGGCAACGCGCCTTGGGTGATCACCATCGGTGCGTCGAGCACCAACGGCACCGTGCTCCGCCAGGACGACACCATGGCCGGCTTCAGCTCGCGCGGTCCGACAATGTATGACTACGTCGCGAAGCCCGACCTGGTCGCGCCCGGCTACGGCACGATCTCGCTGTCGGATCCGCTGAGCACCTTCTACACCACCAAGGCGCAGTTCCTCCTCGGTGGGCTGCTCGACCCCGGCTATACGCCGTACCTCGCACTGAGCGGCACCAGCATGGCCACCCCGGTTGTCGCCGGCACCGTCGCCTTGATGATGCAGGCCAATCCCGACCTGACGCCAAACCTCGTCAAGGCGATCCTGCAATTCACGGCGCAGGAATATCCCGGCTACGACGCGCTGACCCAGGGCACTGGTTTCCTGAACGCCCGCGGCGCGGTGCAACTCGCCGAGTACTTCCACAACAAGCAGAAGGGCAGCGCTTACCCGTCGATGAACGGGTGGAGCAAACAGATCTTCTGGGGGAACAAGCGCGTGCGCGGCGGCGTCCTGACGCCCGGGGGCACGGCGTGGGGCGGAAGCATCGTCTGGGGCTCGATGCCTGCCGGCATGAACATCGTCTGGGGCGAGAACTGCGTCGACTCCTCGTGCGACAACATCGTCTGGGGCAACAACATCGTCTGGGGCAATGATGCCGGCGGCGACAACATCGTCTGGGGCAACACCGATGGCGACAACATCGTGTGGGGCAACGGCGACGTCGACAACATTGTCTGGGGCAACGGCATTGTCAACAACATCGTCTGGGGCAACACCGGTGCAGACAACATCGTCTGGGGCAACGACTGCGCCGGCGCCGACTGCGACAACATCGTCTGGGGCAACACCGGCGTGGGCAACATCGTGTGGGGCAACGCCGAAGGCATCGACAACATCGTGTGGGGCAACTCCGACGGCGACAACATCGTCTGGGGTAACAGCGGTGGCGACAACATCGTGTGGGGCAACGACGGCGGTGACAACATCGTCTGGGGCAACGCGCTCGGTGTGGCGGTTCAGCAGATCGTGTTCGGCGATGAAACCAAGGAAGTGAACAGCCTGCCTGCGAGCATGTGGGACGTGATGTTCCCGCTGGACGCTCAGTGGCCGACGACGACCACGAAGCTTCCAGTAGTCGAAACGGTGTTGCAGCCGATTACGACCGTCACCACGACGACGCAAGAAGTGCTGACGACGACGGTTGCGGAACCGACGACCACCACTACGACGACTCTCGCTGAGCCGACCACCACCACCACGACCGGGCCAGCGGTCACGACCACTGTTGCGCCGACGACCACCACCACCGCGCCCGCGCCCACAACAACCGCCGTAACGTCATTGTTCCCAGGACTCGGAGGGCTGTAGCCATGGAACAGACCTTCCAACCGAGAATCGAGCGAGCAACCACCATGATTCGCACGAACGAAGAGATGCGCTCCAGCCGCAGGACCGTTATTACGACGAGCGATTGGAAATCCGGTCTCCCGGTTCTGGCGGGGTCGGCGTTCACGCTCCGCGAGATGCGTCTCGAAGACGCGCCCTCGCTGCTGGCGCTGCTGACCACCGAAGAAGTGTCGCGCTTCATCTCACCGCCGCCGACGACGGTCGACGGTTTCGAGCGCTTCATTATGTGGGCGCAACGCGAACGCCAGGCCGGCAACTACGCCTGCTTCGCGGTTGTGCCGGACGGCATGACCACCGCGGTCGGCATCTTCCAGGTCCGCTCACTCGAGAGCGGCTTCGGCACCGCCGAATGGGGATTCGCCATCGGGTCGCAGTTCTGGGGCACCGGCATCTTCGCGGAAGGCGCGCGAATGGTGGTCGACTTCGCGGTGGACGTGATCGGCACGCACCGTCTCGAAGCGCGCGCGGCGGTGGCCAACGGCCGCGGCAACGGTGCGCTTCGCAAGATCGGCGCGGTCCAGGAAGGCATCCTGCGCCGCTCCTTCCTCCGCAACGGCGTGCATCACGACCAGGTGTTGTGGGGCATCGTCGCGCAGGACTGGCGGCTGCAGCGTCTGCCACAGCAGGCGCCGAGCCTCGTCAACTAGTTCTCTCCGCGTTCGTTTTGAGCCCGGCCGCTTTCCAGGGGCGCCGGGCTCTTTTTTTGTACACTCGTGGGTTGTGAGCAACGACTGGCGGACGATCAAGATCGATCGCGGCGACCATGGCGTGCGCGTCGACCGCGTGCTGTTGAGACACCTGCGCGAGGAGAAGGGCGCATCGCGCAATCGCATCCAGAAATGGATCGAGGCCGGCGATGTCCTGATCAACGGCACGGCTGCCTCGCGAGCGGCCTGGCGGGTCCAGGCGGGCGACGAGCTGCGGATCCGGGCCGCCGCACCGGCTCGACGAGAAAGACCGCGCGCCGAATCAATCGCATTCGAGATCCTCTACGAGGACGACGACCTGCTGGCGGTCAACAAGCCCGCGGGGCTGGTGGTTCACCCGTCTTATCGCAACACCACCGGAACACTGATTAACGGGCTGCTGGAGCATGCGCGCCTGTGGCCCACGGGATCGACACCGGCGCTGCTCGGCCGCCTCGATAAACTCACCTCCGGCATCGTGATCGTCACCAAGCGCGGCGAGATCCACGCGGCGTTGCAGCGCCAGATGGACGCGCGGCGGGTCGACAAGGATTACCTCGCCGTCGTCTGGGGCAAGCCGACGCCGTTGCGGGGCACGATCGACCTCGCGCTCGACCGCGATCCGTGGGATCGCCGCCGTATTACCGTCACCGACCGCGGTGGCCAGCCGTCGGTCACGCGCTATGAGCGGCTTTCGACCACCGGCGAATTCTCACTGGTGCGGTGCCGCCTGATCACCGGCCGCACGCATCAGATCCGTGTCCACCTGGCGGCGAAAAAGTGGCCAATTGTGGGTGATGCCGCGTACGGACCGAAGCGGATCGACGCCGACGCCATCGACGCGGCGGTCACGTTCCCTCGACAGGCGCTCCATTCATGGCGGATCGCATTGCGCCAGCCACGAACCGGTCGCGAGCTCGCGCTCGAAGCCCCGTTGCCGGCCGACATGAAGGTGCTGGCCGAAGCAGTAGGATTGCCGGCGTGACTACATCTGCCACTGCGCGCGTGCGCGCGGCG
>Ga0136611_10000472_pt1 | contig 26260 bp, 22 predicted proteins | sample AntDrymUQ2232306_2_FD_106645 | JGI IMG/M metagenome (GOLD analysis project Ga0136611, IMG submission 106645) | Polar desert sand microbial communities from Dry Valleys, Antarctica - metaG UQ223 (23.06) | ecosystem: Environmental > Terrestrial > Soil > Desert | place: Antarctica: Dry Valley...
CAAACCAGTCGGCGAATGGAACGAAGGCCGCCTGATCGCGCGCGGTAATCATGTCGAGCATTGGCTGAACGGGGTGAAAGTCGTGGAATACGAAATCGGCAGCGCCGATTGGAACGCGCGCGTGAAGGCGAGCAAGTTCGGCAAGATTCCGCCGTACGGCACCATCAAGCGCGGCTACATTGGACTGCAGGACCACGGCAACGTCGTGTCTTATCGCAACCTGAAAATCAAGCCGCTATAGAACGAGGTTCACTTAGGGATTCACGGAGGTAGCGTGATTCGATCCGCGTAGGTGGTTGAATGCAAAGCCTAGACGAGACTGTAAAAGCAACGGTTACGGAGCGGCTTCGTCAGATCGAGGCGCATCTCGAAGGAGATGTGGCTTTTTTCTACGGCTCGATCGATGTGTCAGTGATGCGGGCGTTCCGCGATTTCATTGAACGAATGGCGGCCGCGAAGGCCCCCGATCGGAATCGGATTATCTTCTTTCTCAACACCCCTGGCGGCAGCGCTGAAGCAGTTGAAAAAATGGTGGAGATCATCCGCCATCATTACGCTGAGGTGTTCTTTGTCGTTCCTGACGCCGCGTTTTCGGCTGGAACGATTCTATGCATGGCCGGAGACCGCATCTATATGGACTACTCGTCCTCTCTAGGACCGATAGATCCACAGGTATGGAATGGAAAGGAATGGGTACCAGCGCTCGGATACCTCGACAAAGTCGAGGCTCTCTTAGCGAAGGCTACCGCCGGCGACCTGACAAATGCCGAATTCCTAATTCTCCAAAACCAAGACTTAGCCTTGCTCGCGCGCTATGAACAGGCACGCGATCTCACTGTGACTTTATTGAAGAAATGGTTAGTCGAGTTCAAGTTCCGAAACTGGGCGGTGCATCGCACCGACCAAACGAAGATCGGCCAGGCTGTGACTGCCGACGAGAAGCGGGAACGAGCTGAGCAGATCGCTCGGAGGCTGGGCGACAATCGACTATGGCACTCACACGGTAGGATGATCGGGCCCGGAACGCTCACCAGGCTCCTGCGCTTGGAAATCAACGACTACTCCAACGATGAGACACTTCGACCATTGATTCGGTCGTACAATGATCTTCTGACCGACTATGTCGCACGTGGGGGGTTCAATCGCTTCCTTCACAATCGAGACTTCTTCTAACGGAGGCTAGACTGATGACTTTGGTTGATAAGCTGAAGGAAACTCTCGAGACCTTCCAGAAGGACACTTCCGACGCGGCGGAATTGGCACGGTTGCAGCAGTTTCTTGTCGAAATGAAGACAGCGGGCGTGGCTAAGACGCGCGAGTACGACCTTCCGCAGCCAGACACCATCGGCCGCGCGGCGCGCAATCTAGAGCCCCGAGAGCACCTGACAAGACGGTGACAGTGACGCCGCGAGAACTGCCGACAATCGCAGACTGAGCAACCCATTGGATCTGGATTACTCGAGTCCGTTAAACGCGACCTTCGCGCTCTTCGTAGACCCTTTTCTACAAGGACCAGCCGCGGCGATATTCGCGCTTGAGCAGATCGTTGGCCTCGCGCGAGTTGGTGATCTTCATGTTCGCGCCGTCGTAGTGAATCTTCTCCTTGGCCTTGAGTGAAACCACGCCAAGCAGCATCACTTCGGTCAACTTCGTGGCGTACTCGAACGGCGTCGTCGCCGTGCCCACGCCCTTGCAGGCATTCGCCCAGTTCATTTCATGACTGACGGTGATCCGCTCCAGCGTCTTCGGCGGATCGCCGACGCTCTTCTGCAACGAATCGGGAATGATGCGTGAATTCAAGCCGTAGTTGCCGTGCAGGATCTTGCCCTTGCTGCCGACGATGAGGGCGCCGCCTTCAGCGTTGAGTTTCTCGTCACCCAACTCCGGCGGGGTGGGCGGCATCATGCCGCCGTCGTACCAAGTCAGCTTCACCGGCGGCATCGCGCCGCGCGCGGCGAACTCGTAATAGGTCGTCGTCGCCGCCGGGAAACACGCTCCATCGAACGGGCTCGCGACGGTTTCAACCGACGTCGGATAGCCGAGATCGAGCGCCCAGTAGGCGAAGTCGATTAGGTGCGCGCCCATGTCGCCGATCGCGCCGCATCCCCAGTCGGTCCAGCCGCGCCAGTTGAACGGGTGATAGACCGGGTGGTATTCGCGCTCCGGGGCGGGTCCGAGAAACAGATCCCACGACAGTTCGTCAGGCACCGAGTAGATGCCCATCGCATTCGACAGCCGCGCCATCACGCCGGTCATGTTCCAGCGCATGTTGTCGGACATGCGCCGCGGCTCCGGACGTGGAATGCCCTGCGGCCAGTGCGAGAACGGCCGGTTCGTCCAGACGTGCACTTCGCGCACCTCGCCGATCGCGCCCGATTGAATCCATTCCACCGCCTTGCGGCCATCGTCCCAGGAGTGACCCTGGTTGCCCATTTGGGTCACGGCCTTCGGTGTTTGCCGCGCCTTGCGCGCCATCTTTCGCGCTTCGTCCACCGACCAGCACAGCGGCTTCTGCACGAAGATGTGCTTGTCCAGATCGAGAGCGGCCATCGCGATTGCAGCGTGCATGTGATCGGGCGTGGCGACGATGATGGCGTCGATGTCCTTCTGTTGTTCGAACATCAGGCGATAGTCGGTATAACGTTTGTGCTTTGGTAGATCCTGCGTAATGACCTGCTGCAGCGCCGCGACGCGGATCTCGCTGTTGCGCCTGGCTTCCGGCGTCAGATCGGTCTTCCGCAGGCGTTCCTGCTCACGTTTCAGATCGGCGTCGGCCGAGCTCCACGCCTTGCCGGCGTAGCCCCAGTCGACGTCACACATCGCGACGATGTTGTTGCCGCCGGCGCAATTGAGCAGGTTGATCCGGCCCTGGCCGCCGACACCGATGCCGGCGATGTTTAATCGATCGCTTGGCGCGGTGAAGCCACGTCCCAGCACGTGGCGGGGCACGATCGTCATCGCCGCGGTGGTGGCCGCGACGTTGGTGACGAAGTCGCGTCTCGATACCTTGGACATGGGGCCGGATGCTACTACAATCGGCCTGCCCAAGATGCAAATCATCCGCAATCGCACCATCCACGACGTCGTCATTGTCGGCTCGGGCGCGGGCGGAGGCATGGCCGCGAAAGTCCTGACCGAAGCGGGCGCGAACGTGCTAATGCTCGAAGCCGGGGTGATGTTCGACCCGCGGCGCGATTCGAAGATGATGGCCTGGCCGTATCAATCGCCGCGGAGGGGCCTGCCCATTCCCGAGCGCCAGTTCGGCGAGTTCGATGCCGGCTGGGGCGGCTGGACGCTCGAAGGTGAGCCCTACACCTCCGCGCCTGGTGATCGCTTCGACTGGTTTCGCACGCGGATGCTCGGCGGCCGCACCAATCACTGGGGCCGCATCTCGCTGCGCTTCGGACCGGACGATTTCAGGCGCAAGAGCCTCGACGGCCTCGGCGACGACTGGCCGATCGGCTACGACGACCTCAAGCCGTATTACGACAGCATCGATCGGTATATCGGGCTGTTTGGATCGAATGAAGGGCTGCCCAACGATCCGGATGGCATCTTCCAGCCGCCGCCCAAGCCGCGTTGCTACGAGCTGCTGATCAAGCAGGCCTCTGAGCGGTTGAACATCCGGTGCATTCCGATTCGCCTTTCGATCCTGACCCAGCCGTTGAACGATCGTCCGGCCTGTCACTACTGCGGCCAGTGCGGACGCGGCTGCGCGTCGCATGCGAATTTCTCCTCTCCTTCGGTGCTGCTGCCCCCCGCGCTCGCCACCAAGCGCCTGACCATTGTTGCCAACGCGATGGCGCGCGAGGTGACGGTGGGCGACGACGGCCTTGCGAGCGGCGTCACGTATGTCGACAAGAGCACCGGCCGCGAGAACCACGTCCGCGGGCGGATCGTCGTGATGGCCGCGAGCGCCTGCGAAACGGCGCGCCTGCTGCTCAACTCGAAGTCGCCGCGCTTTCCGCACGGCCTCGGCAACTCCAGCGGTATCGTCGGCAAGTACCTCACCGACTCGACCGGTACCAGCGTCCGCGGCTTCATCCCGAAGATGATGAACAGCGTGCCGCACAACGAAGACGGCGCCAGCGGGTCACACCTCTACATGCCGTGGTGGGGCGACAACAAGAAGCTCGACTTTCCGCGCGGGTATCACATCGAGCTTGGCGGCGGCCGGCGGATGCCGGGCTTCGGAACCCTGAGCGGCGTGCATCTTTATCACAGCACCGGTGGGGATGGCGGCCTGGTGCAGAGCGGCGGCTACGGCAAGCAACTGAAGGACGACTACCGGCGCTTCTACGGCGCGACGGTGGGTTTTGCCGGGCGCGGCGAGATGATCCCGAACGAGAATTCGTTCTGCGAGATCGATCCCGCGGTGGTCGATCGCTGGGGCATTCCGGTGTTGCGCTTCCATTGGAAGTGGGCCGACCACGAGCTCAAGCAGGTCAAGCACATGCAGGAGACGTTCCGGTCGATCATCCACGAAATGGGCGGCACGCCGATGACACCGATGCCGACCGCCGAGGCCGACTACGGCATCGAGCCCGGCGGCCGCATCATCCACGAAGTGGGTTGCGTGCGCATGGGACACGACCCGAAGACGTCCGCGCTCAACAGCAATTGCCAGGCGCACGACTGCCGCAACGTGTTTGTCACCGACGGCGGCCCGTTCGTGACCAACCCGGACAAGAACGTGACGTGGACGATCCTCGCGCTGGCGATGCGCACCAGCGAGTACATCGCCGACCAGCGGAAGGCGGGCAGCATATGAGGCGTCGCGACGTTCTCAAGGTCCTGCTCGCGGCTCCGGCCGCCACATTTGGGTGGACCGATGCGGAAGCGGCGCAAGCGGCCGCAGCGGCTCAAGCCGCTCGAGCGGCGGCGACGTCGAAACCGTTCGTGCCAAAGTTCTTCGCCGCGACTGAATTCAGGCTGGTTCGCGTGCTCGCCGACATCGTGATTCCAAAGGACGAGCGATCGGGCAGCGCCACCGACGCCGGCGTTCCCGAATTCATGGACTTCATGATGATCGATCAGCCGCCGCGGCAGGTGGCGATGCGCGGCGGGCTGGCGTGGCTCGACGTGGAATGCCAGAAGCGCTTCGACAAGACGTTCATCAATTGCGCCGATGCGGAACGGACCGCGGTGCTCGACGATATCGCGTGGCCGGCGCGCGCGAAGCCGGAGTTTGCGCACGGCGTGGCGTTCTTCAGTAATTTTCGTGATCTCACCGCGAGCGGCTTCTGGACCACGCGGATGGGCATCGACGATCTGCAATACATGGGCAACCGTTCCGTGGCGCGCTGGAACGGGTGTCCTGCTGAAGCGTTGAAGAAGCTCGGCGTGGGTTACGAGTAACAGGGTCCGGCATCAGGGATCAGGGATCAGGGAGGCGTCATGTGGTTAGCGGCGCTCGCGGTGGTACTTCTCACGCTCGGCTCGTCGATGGCGAATGCGCAGCCAAGCGCGCCGGTGGTCACGAAGACCGACGTAATTTACGGGCGTGTGGAAGGCTCGGCACTGCTCGCGAACATTGCCTATCCTGACGGCCCTTCACTCAAGCCGGCGATCCTCTCGGTGCATGGCGGCCGCTGGCGGGCGGGTAATCGCGCCGACGCCAGCAGCATCAAGGTCACGCAGTGGGCGGAGTTCGGGTACTTCGCGATGTCGATCGACTATCGCCTGGTCGGCGGCTCACCGGCACCCGCGCCGCAGCTCGATCTGCTGTGCGCGATTCGCTGGCTGCATGCGCATGCCGAGGAGTACCGGATCGATCCTGAACGGATCTACCTGATCGGCCAGTCAGCGGGCGGACAGATGGTGTCGCTGGTTGCGTCGGCGGGTGAGGCGGGTTTCCCGCGCGTGGGTGGCTGGGAGAAGGCGCGCACCGATATTCGCGCCGCCATCAGCGTTGCCGCGACCTATGAACTGAACTCGTTGTCGTGGGGCAACCTGTGGACTCCCGTCGGCGGCAACGTCGAAGACGCGCGTCGTCATGCATCGCCCATCACCCACGTCAGCGCAACGATGAAGCCGCTGCTCGTGATTCATTCGGACGACGATAAGTCGGTGCCGGTGCAGCAGGCGGCTGACATGGTGGAGAAGCTTAAGTCGGCGGGGGTGCAGCATCGCTACGTGCACTTCACCGACCGCGGCCACATGGGCATCACCGACGAGGTGATCAAGGAGGCGCGCGCGTTCATCGCCGAGCTGGAACAGAAGAAGCCGTGACGCGGATCCCGTGGTACCTGTGGTGCGCCGCGCTGGCGGTCACGTCCGCCTACGTCGGCGGCTACTGGGATATCTCGTGGCATCGTTCGATCGGCCGTGACACGTTCTGGTCAGCGCCGCACATGGCGATCTACGCCTGCGGGATTCTTGCGGGCATCACCGCCGGCTACCTGATCTTCAGCACCACGTTCGGGAAGAACGCCGCGCTCAAGGACGTCAGCGTCCGAATCTGGGGTTTATACGGGCCGCTCGGCGCGTTCATCTGCGCATGGGGCGGCGTGGCAATGCTGGCGTCGGCGCCATTCGACGACTGGTGGCACAACGCCTACGGTCTCGACGTCCGCATCATCAGCCCGCCGCACATGGTGCTGGCCGCCGGCTTCTTCGGCATCGAGCTCGGTACCGTGATGCTGATGCTCGCGTTCATGAACCGCGCGCACGAGAGCGTGCGTCCGGCGCTGGAGCGATTGTTCCTCTACGTCGGCGGCACGGTGCTGTGCGAGTCGCTATTGATCAAGCTCGAATCGATCAGCCGTGCCGATCAACACAATGCCCGCTTCTATTTCGTGGTTTTGATCGGCACGCCGGCGATCCTGACGGCGCTGACGATCGCATCCAACCGCAAATGGGCGGGCACGATCATCGCGGCCGTCTACAGCGTGTTCGCGCTGGCCTTCCTGTGGATCCTGCCGCTGTTTCCCGCCGAACCAAAGCTCGGTCCCGTGTATCGCGAAGTGACGCACTTCATTCCGTGGGAATTTCCGCTGCTGATCATTATCCCGGCCTTCGTCGTGGACTTGATCATGCAGCGCACGCGCGATTGGCGGCCGCTGGTGCGGGCGCTCGTGGTCGGCGTCGCCTTCTTCGCGGTGTTCGTGGCCGTGCAGTGGCCGTTCGCGGACTTCATGCTCTCGCCGGCGGCGCGCAACTGGTTTTTCGGCGGCCACTATCTCGACTTCGCGACCCCGCCGCGGTCGCCGCTGGCCCGCTACGAGTTCTTCTACCGCGAGACCACCCCGCTGATGTTCTGGCGCGGGATGTTGTTCGCGGGGCTGATGGCGTGGTTCATGGCCTGGATGGGCATGCACGCGGGCCGCGCGATGCAGAGGGTCCGCCGGTGAGGACGAGACGGCAACTCGGCCGCCTTGGCCGCACGGGCTTCAGCGGGCCCGGCTTGGTGTTGCTGTTAATCGCCACCGCATTTCAATCGCACACGCGGGCGCACGTCGGTAGTCCGGACGTGTTCCTTGAAGGCCAGGCCGGCCCATATCGGCTGCTGGTCACGATTCGCCCGCCCACCGTCATTCCCGGTGTCGCCGATGTCGAGGTCCTGACGACCAGCGACGACGTCCACGACGTGCGCATCGTGCCCTTGCCGCTCACCGGTGCCGGCGCGCAGTTCGCGCCAGTACCCGATCGCGCGCAACGCTCGAGTGACGACGGCAGACTGTTTACGGGACACTTGTGGCTGATGGGTGCGGGCGCGTGGCAGGTCCGCATCACCGTTCACGGCGATCGCGGTGACGGGACGCTGTCGGTGCCGGTTCCGACATTGCCGCAATCGACACTTGCCATGACGGCGGGCCTGCGTGCGCTGCTGTTCGTGTTCATGGTGCTGCTCGCCGGCGGCTTCGTGGCGATCATCTCGGCGATGGCGAGAGAAGCCAAGCTCGGCGCGGGCGAAGTGCTCGATCAGCGCGTGCGGCGCCGCGGGCGGATCGCCGGCGCGATCGCAGCGGTCGTCATCGGCGGCGTCATTTTCCTCGGCAACATGTGGTGGTCGGTTGAAGCGACCGCGTACGATCGCTACGTTTACAAGCCGCTCACGGCGGTACCCGCGCTGTCTGCCGATGGCGCTTTAACACTGGAGCTACACGATCCGGGCTGGATCAGCAGTCGCAGGGTTGACGACTTCGTTCCCGATCACGGGCACCTGATGCACCTCTTTATGCTGTCACCTGAGCTCGATCGCCTGTGGCATCTGCATCCCCAGGAGATCCGCACCGGCGCCTTTCAGCATCGCATGCCGGATCTGGATGGCGGCAAGTACGAGCTGTTCGCTGATCTGATTCACGTCACCGGCGTTTCCGAAACAGTCGTGACCAAACTCGAAACCGGTAAGGTCAGCGGCACTCCCTTGGCCGGTGATGACAGTGCCTGGACGGCGAGCGACACCTCTCCAACGACGATCGTCTGGGTTCGGGACAACACGCCGCTGGTGCCGGGAAAGCTGACCACATTCACGTTTCGAGTCGAGGACGAGACCGGCGAGCCGGTTCGCGATCTCGAGCTGTATATGGGGATGCCTGGTCACGCGGTGTTCGTGCGCCGCGACCGCAGCGTCTTCGCGCACGTGCATCCGTCGGGATCGGCGCCGATGGCGGCAATGGAAATCGCCATGCCTTCAAGTGCCTCGCATGCGCAGCACGCAGCCGCAATGCCCTCGACCGTCACCTTTCCGTATGGATTTCCGGAGCCGGGCGACTATCGCATCTTCGTGCAGGTCAAGCGCGCCGGCACCGTCGTAACCAGCGCGTTCGACGCCAGCGTCAAGTGATCGCGCGGTTCTTCGTTGTCGTTATGGCCGCGGCCCTGGCCGAGGGTGTGTCCGCGCAGGATCGGACAGGGCCGGCGATCGTCAGCCGCCTGGCCCCCGACAACGTCACGGTTCGCGCGTTCCGCGTTCGATCACCGCCACGCATCGACGGCCGCCTCGATGAAGAAGCGTATCGAACCATCGACCCGATCACCGGGTTCATCCAGCAGGAGCCTGACGAAGGACAGCCGGCCACCGAGAAGACCGAGGCGTGGATCCTGTTCGACGACGTGAACCTCTACATCTGCGCGCGCAATTGGGATAGCCAGCCGGATCGCGAGGTCGCCAACGAGCTGCGACGCGACAACAGCAACATTCTCGGCAACGAGAACCTGACGTTTGCGATCGACACCTTTCACGATCGCCGCAACGGCTACGTGTTCCAGACCAACGCGCTCGGCGCGCTGCGCGACATGGCCGTGACCGACGACCAGCAGAACCAGGCGTGGAATGGAATCTGGCAGGTGAAGACGGCGCGCTTCGACCAGGGCTGGACGGTGGAAGTGGCGATCCCGTTCAAGTCGCTGCGCTATCGCGGCAGCGGCCCTCAGACGTGGGGCATCAACCTGCGGCGCCTGGTGAAATGGAAGAACGAGTTTTCGTACCTGTCGCTGGTGCCCGCCGCGCTCGGTACCGGCGGCATCAGCCGCATGGCGTCCGCCGCGACGGTGGTCGGTCTTGAAACGCCGGCGCAATCCAAGAACCTCGAGTTGAAGCCGTACGCGGTAGCGTCATCGACGACCGATCGTACCGGGGTCTCGCCGTTCGCCAATCGCGGGGACGCGAATGCGGGCATCGACTTCAAGTACGGGTTGACCAGGAGCCTGATTGTCGACGCCACCTACCGTACCGATTTCGCCCAGGTCGAAGAAGACGTCCAGCAGATCAACCTGACGCGCTTCAGCGTGTTCTTCCCGGAGAAGCGGGACTTTTTCATCGAAGGCCAGGGAATTTTCGATTTTGCCGGCGTGCAGGCCGGCAACAGTCCTGGCGACGTGCCACTGCTGTTCTTCAGTCGTCAAATCGGCTTGAGCCAGGGCCAGGTGGTGCCGGTGGTCGGCGGCGTGCGCCTGACGGGACGCGCCGGCGCGTTCAGCGTCGGCGCGCTCAATATTCAAACCGAGGAGAAGCTGGCGGCGGGCGCGCTGGCCACGAATTTCACGGCGCTCCGTCTCAAGCGCAATCTGCTCCGCCGCAGCAATGTTGGCGTGATGGCGACCAGGCGCGGGCCGGCGCTCGGGCCGTTGGCGGGTTCCGGCGCGGCGAGCTATACGGCCGGCGTGGACGCAACGATGCTGTTCTTCAAGAGCATCAACTTCACCAGTTACTACGCGATGACCAGCCGGCCCGGCCCGATGGGCGATAGCGTGATCGGATCGAGTTATCGAGGCCGATTCGAGTACAACGCCGATCGCTACGGCGCCTCTGCCGAGCACATGTTGATCGATGCCGACTTCAGGCCGGAGGTTGGCTATGTCCGCCGCAGCGACATCCGCCGAAGCTTTGCGCAGCTGCGTTTCAGCCCGCGGCCGCGCAACAGCGAGTCGATCCGCAAGTTCACCTTTCAAGGCAACCTCGATTACGTCACCGATGCGCCGGCGATCGAGCTGCAAAGCAAGGAAGCGTTCGGGTTGTTCAGGATCGAATTCGAGTCCAGCGACCAGTTCTCGACGGAGTATTCGCACGAGTATGAGTTGTTGCCGGGGCGATTCGCCATTGCGCCCGGTGTAATCGTTCCTGCCGGCGGCTACACATATTCCACCAGCCGCGTCTCGTACTCGCTTGGCCAGCAGCGGCAAGTGTCCGGACGCCTCAGCGCGTCGACCGGCACACTCTACGAAGGCACGAAGTCCGACGTCTCCTACTCCGGACGATGGGGCGTGGTGCCGCAGTTCTCGCTCGAGCCAAGCGTGACGCTGGCCTGGGGATCGCTGCCCTACGGCGACTTCACCGCGCGATTACTGGGTTCGCGTTTCACGGTGACGCCAAGTGCGCGTATGTCAATCAGCAGCCTCGTGCAGTTCAACGTCGATGCGAAGACCCTGAGCGCGAGCGGGCGGTTGCGCTGGGAATATACCGGCGGCAGTGAGTTATTCGTCGTCTACAGCGACGGGCGTGACACGCAGAACGTCGGCTTCCCCGGACTGCTGAACCGGACCTTTGCGATCAAGGCCACGCGGCTCTTCAGGTTCTGAGTGACCCGCCCTCCCGACGTCGTGGTTCTTGGCGGTGGTCCGGCCGGAGCCGCGGCATCCTTGCTGCTCGCCAGATGGGGACACGCCGTGCAACTGATTGCCAGGCCGGTGGCCAGCCGGCTGGTGGTGTCGCTGCCGCCAAGCTGCGCAAAACTGTTCGATGCGATTGGCGTCAGCGACGCGGTCGCCAGCGCCGGCTTCATCCGTTCGACCGGCCACACCGTGTGGTGGGGCAGTGATGCTCCCCGTATCGAGACGTTCGCCCCCGGATCGCTCGGATGGCAGGTCGAGGTCGGCCGGCTATCGTCTGTGATGCTCGAGCGAGCTGTCGAGGCCGGCGTGCAGATCGAGGGCCGGCCGGCGGCCGCAGCCCATCATCCATTTGTGATCGACTGCACCGGACGCGCCGGTGTCCTCGCGCGCCAGAAGAATCTGCGCAAATATGACGACGGGCTGCGCACCGTCGCGCTGGTTGGCGAATGGCGCCGCGAAGGCGACTGGCCGGTGCCTGACGAGACGCACACGCTGATCGAGTCCTACGACGACGGGTGGATGTGGTCGGTGCCGGCGCTTGGCGGTGTGAGACACATTGCCGCGATGGTGGATCCGCAGCGCTCTGCGCTCGCGCGCGGTGGCTCATCGAAGGACGTCTACCTCGCGGAGATTGCCAAGACGCGCGTGTTCAGTCAGCTGATCTTGGGGGCATCTCTTCACGACCGCCCGCGGGGATGGGATGCTTCCCAGTACCGCGCCCGGGAATACGCCGGTGATGGCTGGCTGCTCGCGGGTGATGCGGGATCGTTCATCGATCCGCTGTCGTCCGCCGGTGTCAAAAAGGCACTGGCTTCGGCATGGCTCGCGGCGATCGTCACGCACACCTGCCTCTCGAATCCATCGATGCGGTCGCACGCGCTCGACTTCTTTACGGCTCGCGAGCGCGAGATCGAGCAGCACTTGTCTCGAGAGAGCCGCCGCTTCCTGATGGATGCGTCGGGCGGGCATCACCGCCCGTTCTGGGACGAGCGGGCGGAAGAGCACTCCGACCGGCCGGACGACACCGGTGCGGTGCAACGCGCCTTCGAGCAATTAAAAGGCCGTGATGAATGGAAGGTCAGCATGGACCCGCAGACCGTGATTGAACCGCGGCCGATGATTCGCGGCAACGAGATCGTCCTCGAGCCGCATTTGGTAGCACCCGGCGATCCGCGCGGAACCAGATACGTGCGCGGTATCGACATGCTCGCGGTGGCCGAGCTCGCGCCGTCGTCTCGATCGGTGCCTGACTTGTTCGATGCATGCGTCCGGCAGTGCGGATCGATGCCGCTGCACGACTTTCTGTTCGCGCTTGCAACGGCGGTTGCGCGAGGGTGGCTTGTGGCAGAATGAGCCGCACAAACACCACGGCCGAAGACGGCAAGATCCCAGGACCGCAGAAGGCACAGAAGGCGTTAATCAAAGGCATGACCAAGCGAACATTCGCAGCGATTTCAATGGGGTTCCTCTTGCTGATGGTGGCTGTTGCCGCTCAGGCGCCGCAGCCGACCGCCGCCCCGACCGCCAAGCCGGAAGAGGGCATCCCGATCAGCGATGCGACCGTGCTGAAGGCGTGCGGATCGTGCCATCGGCCCGACGACAAGCGGCAGATGTCGCGCATTTCGTTTCAGCGCAACACGCCTGAGGGCTGGCAGCTCGTCATCCAGCGCATGGCGTCGCTGAACGGACTGAACATCGAGCCCGAGACCGCGCGCCACGTCGTGAAATATCTGTCGAACAACCTGGGCCTGGCGCCTGAAGAAGCCAGGCCGGCTGCGTGGGATACGGAGCGCCGGCCCAACGACTTCAAATACACGGCGAGCAGCGACGCCGAATCAACCTGCAACAAGTGCCATTCGCTCGGCCGCGTCATTGCGCAGCGCCGCACCAAGACCGAGTGGGAGCTGCTGATCGCGATGCACCGCGGGTGGTATCCGCTGGTCGACAACCAGGCGTTCCGCCGCAATGGCCCTCCGCCGCCCAGCGCGTCAACTGATGGACGTCCGGCAGACAACCGCCATCCGATCGAGAAGGCGCTCGATCACCTGGTGAAGACCTTCCCGCTGAAGACGCCGGAGTGGACCGCGTGGTCGGCGAACATGCGGCCGGCGCGGCTTGATGGAACGTGGGCGCTGAGCGGATGGGACCAAGGCAAGGGCGCGATCTACGGCACCGTGACAATCACGACAGCCACATCGTCACCAGAAGAGTTCACCACGACGGCGACGTATCGGGTGGCGCGTAGCGGCGAGACCGTGACGCGCACCGGCCGCGGAATTGTCTATACCGGTTTCCAGTGGCGCGGGCGCTCGTCGACCCCCGCGGCGGACTCGGCGATGCGCGAAGTGATGATGGTCGATCGCAACTGGCGGTCGATGGAGGGACGTTGGTTCACCGGTGGATACGACGAGCTCGGCATCGACGTGAAGCTCGAGCGCGTCGCCGCGGGGGAGACGCGCGCGCTCGGCACCGATCGGACCGCGCTCAAGCAGAGCGCTGCCGGCCAGCCACTGAAGATCTACGGCGTCAATCTCGGGACGCTGCAGGCGCGGGATATCGATCTGGGTCCGGGGGTGACCGTCACCCGGATCGTGGATGCCACAGCCGACGTCCTCACCGTCGCCGTGGATGTGACCGCAGGCGCGGCTCCCGGCTCGCGCGATCTGTTCGTGGGTGGCGCGTCGCGTCAGAAAGCCCTGGCGGTCTACGAAAAGATCGATGGCATCAAAGTCAAGCCGGACTGGGCGATGGCGCGCGTCGGTGGCGACACGTTCCCGAAGATGCTCGCGCAATTCGAAGCATGGGCGTACAGCAATGGCGCTGACGGCAAGCCGGATTCTCCCGACGACATCGATCTCGGAATGGTCGACGCGTCTTGGAGCATGGAAGAGTACGCCGCGACCTATGACGACGACGACATCAAGTTTGTCGGGACGCTGAACGAGGCGACGGGCCGTTTCACGCCGAATGTCGACGGCCCGAACCCCAAGCGCGTCGGATCGCGCAACAACATCGGCGATGTCTGGGTGGTCGCAAAGTATCTCGGCGATGCCGTGGCAGGAAAGCCGGCGCAGTCGCTCCGCGCCCGCGCACATTTGCTGGTCACGGTGCCGCTCTACATGATCTTCGATCCATCGAGGACCCAATGAGCCATCTTGGGCTGCGAGAGTTCCATTCGTTCGAGGCGGCGGGCCGCCGGTTTCTTTACCTGGTGCCGAGCGCCGCGGTATTCGCGTTAGACGACTGCTCGAGTGCGATCCTGGATTCGCTGTCATCTGGTCCGAGGCCGGCGGCTGAAGTTGCCAGTGAGCTTGCGGAGCGATTCGATGCGGTCGAGGTCTCCGACACGATCGCCGAGCTGCAGCGCGTCCGGGCGATTGCCGACACCGCGATCCCGGCGCAGCCGCTGCCGAAGATTTTTCCTTTGAAGCCGGTGCCCCTGCAGACGCTGGTGGTCAACGTCACCAACCAGTGCAACCTCGCCTGCACCTATTGCTACGAGTACGGCGAGGACAAGATCGTCGATACCGAGAACGGCAAGCAGCCGAAGTTCATGAGCGAAGAGACGGCGCGCGAGAGCGTCGAGTTTGCGTTGCGCGAATCGCGCGACAACCCGCGCGCGCACATCACGTTCTTCGGCGGCGAGACGCTGATGAATTTTCCGGTCCTCAAGGCGACGATTGCTTACGCGCGCCGGCGCGCGGCCGAAGCCGGCAAGGAGATCGACTTCAGCCTGACGACCAACGCGACGTTGCTGCGGCCTGACGTGATCGAGTTCCTCGCCGAGGAGCGGGTTGGCGTCACCATTTCGATCGACGGACCGGAAGAGATGCAGGACAAGTTTCGCGTCTTCAACAATGGCGCCGGCAGTTACGCCATGGCGGCGCCGAAGATCAAGGCGCTGCTGGCCAGGCATCGCTCGCGGCCGATCGGCGCGCGGGTGACGCTGACGAGGCAGACGCTCGATGTCCGCAAGATCTACCGCCACCTGACCGAGGAGCTGGGGTTCTGGGAAGTCGGCTTCGCGCCGGTGACGACCGCACCCGGCCGCGATTACGCGATCGCCGACCGCGGCTTCGATCACTTGTTGTCGCAGTTCCGCGACCTGGCCGGCGATTTCCTGGAGGCGGCGCTGCACAATCGCCACCACGGCTTCTCGAACATCCGCGAGACGTTGCAGGAGCTGCATCACGGTCATGCCAAGGCCTATCCCTGCGGCGCCGGGATTGGATTGATGGGCGTGTCGACCGACGGCGAGGTCGCCCTGTGTCATCGCTTTGCCGGTTCTGCGGATCACAACTTCGGCAACGTGCGCGACGGCGTGTCGTTCGACAAGCAACAGGAGTTCCTGCAGTCCCATCACATTGCGGGCAAGACCGATTGCAGCACCTGCTGGGCGCGGCCGATCTGTGCCGGCGGCTGTTATCACGAAGCGCACACGCGCTACGGTTCGACCAACCGGCCCAACCTGCATTACTGCGAATGGATTCGCGGCTGGACGCACACCTGCCTGGAGATTTATGGAGAGATTGCGCAGCGCAATCCGGATTTCCTGCGGCAATTCGATGATGAAGAGGTTCCGGAGAAGGTCTCATGAAGCACCTGACACCGATTAATCACAAGGCGACGCGCATTGAGGTCGTGACCTCGAGCGAAGCTGCGCGCCCGGAGGGCGCGGCCAAAGACGTCGTAGCGCTGCAGGGTCCGCCGCAGCAGCCCGAGCCGCCCCACATTCCCAACGGCTGTTCGCTGGTCTTCGCGCCCGGCTGGGAAGCCGATCGTAACGGCGGCACCGCGGGGCTGTGCCAGCCGGTCGAGCGCGATCTGTTCGACTGCCACATGGGCTGCTTCTGGCCGGCGCAGGTGCCCGACCAGTTGAATCACGCGCCGGACTGGACCGCGAAGTGCGCCGCCGCACAGAAAGACTGGCGCAAGATCGACCTGATCTTCCCGGATGAGAAGAAGAAATGACCCGGCTGGTGCTGTTACTTTTGATACTGGCCCCCGCCGGTCTCAGCGCGCAACGGCCGCCAACGCCGAGCGGCGGCGATCACCTGCTCTACATCGGCACCTACGCCGGCTCGATCCAGATCTTCGACGAAACCACCGAGAAGATGGCCGGCGAGATCAAGCTCAACACCGGGATCCCGCGGTCGCTGACGCTGTCGCAATCGCGCTCCAAGTTTTACGTGCTCGACTCCACGCTCGAGAAGATCGAGATCGTCGACATCCCGACGCGCGCATCGCTGTCCACGTTCACGCTCAGTGAAGGCAACAAGCAGGTCCGGATCCGCGGCCTGCAGGTCGATCCGCTCGAGCGCTTCCTGATCCTGCTGACGCGCTCCGCCACCAAGCAGATCGACCGATGGGAGATCGGCGACATCGCGCTGCAGCTCTACGACCTCGCGCAGAACAAGGTGACGCGCACCATTCCCTGGCCGAAAGGCGAAGAGCGCGAGAACGTCAACATCCGCTTCTCGCCCGATGGCAAGCTGCTGTACTTCTTCGGCGACGATGTCCTGATCCTCGAGACGACGAATTTCACGGAAGTCGATACGTGGCCGCTGAGCCGGCCCATCGAGGCCGGGCTCGGCCGCGTCAACTTCGGGGCGGTGGAGGACTTCAACGAAGACCCCGGTTTCCTGACCGGCCTGTTCACCACGCAGGATCCGATCCAGAACCGCCGCATCATGAACCTGGGCCGCGTCAACCTCGTCGCCAAGACCATTGACCTCACGCCGATCGGTCCTGCTGAAGGCGTCGGCTTCGCGCTCGCGCCTGATCGCAAGCGCGGCTACGGACTGATGCAGCAGATCGGCCGCTACGAATTCTGGGCGTTCGACGTGGCGCAGAAGAAGCTGCTCAACCGGACGGCGTTCGAAGGCCGTCCCCGCATGGCTTTACGCGTGTCGTCGAACGGCCGGCTGCTTTACATCTTCCAGGCCGGCGCCACCATCGACGTCTACGACGCCGCCTCGTACAAGCACCTGCGCACGGTCGAGATGAACGCGGATCAGACGACGAACCTCTTCATCCTGCCGCGCAAGTAGATGTTGCACGCTGTCCGACATTCAGGGCGGCGATGAACCGGCAGGTCTTCGGCTACCTGATTCCGTACTGGCGGCGCCTGGTGCTGGTGCTTGCGATCAGCCTGGTCAGCACCGCCACCACCCTCGTGATTCCATACCTGTCCAAAGATCTGATCGACAACGCGCTGGTCGGCCGCGACTTCGGTGCGTTGCGGCGCATCGTCTACTGGTTCATCGCGCTCGGCGTTCTGGGTTTCGCTCTCAACGTGACGAGCGGGCTGCGTTATACACGCGTGTCGGCGGAGATCCTCTTCGACATGCGGCTGTCGCTGTATGCGCACCTGCAGCGCCTGTCGCCGCGCTTCTACGCGCGCACCAGGCTCGGCGACATCGTGTCGCGGCTCAACAACGACATCAGCGAGATCCAGCGCGTCGCCGCGGAAGCGGCGCTGGCCTGGGTCGGCAACGTGCTGTTCCTGATCGGCAGCCTGGTGATGATGGTCTGGCTCGACTGGCGGCTCGCGCTTATCGCGCTGGCGCCGATGCCGATCAGCCTGATGGCGCTGGCGTTCTACCGGCGGCAGCTCGAGAGCCGGGTCGCCGATCTGCGGCAACGTAGCGCCGACATCGGCAGCTTCCTGATCGAGACGCTGCAGGCGGCGTCGCTGGTGGTGGCGTCCAACGCGCAGCAGCGCGAGCAGGACCGCTTTCGGGGTCTGAACGGCGCGTTCATCGACGCGCTGATGCGCATGCAGCGCGTGACCTATTTTGCGGGCGGGCTGCCGGGTACGGTGCTGTCGATCGGATCGGCGATCGCATTCTTCTATGGCGGCCTGCGAGTAATCGACGGCTCGCTGACGCTGGGAACAATGGGCGCGTTCCTGGCGTACCAGATGCGCGTGTTCGCGCCGGCGCAGGCGTTGATGGGCCTGTATGCGAGCATTGCCACCGCCAGGGTCTCGTGGTCCCGGGTGCTGGAGATTCTCGATGCCCCGATTGACGTCATCGAACGTCCGGACGCGAAGACGATCGAACGGCCGCGCGGCGAGCTGACGTTTGAATCCGTCACACTGGGAACCGATCGATCGCGCGTACTCGACGCGGTGTCGTTCACGGCGAGCCCCGGTCAGATCGTGGCGCTGGTCGGCGGCAGCGGCGTCGGCAAGTCGACGATCGCCTATCTCGCAACGCGGTTACTCGATCCTGATGCCGGCGCCGTTCGCCTCGACGGCGAGGACCTGCGCGGCCTGACGCTGACGAGCGTCCGCCGCCACATCGTCCTCGTCGAGCAGGAGCCGACGCTGTTGTACGCGACGATCGAGGAGAACATCCGGTATGTGCGGCCGGCCGCAAGCCAGGACGAGGTGAGACTCGCCGCCGAGGCCGCGGGAATCGCCAAATTCGTCCTGGGATTGCCGCACGGATACGCCACCATCGTCGGCGAGCGCGGCCTGGCGGTATCCGCCGGGGAACGTCAACGCATCGCGCTGGCCCGCGCTTTTCTCGCCGATCCCGCAGTGCTGGTCATGGACGAACCGACCGCGGCACTCGATGCGATCGCCCAGCGCCAGGTGATTGACGGCTCAAGATCGGTCATGCGCGGCCGCACCACCATCCTGATCACACACCGGCGCGAGGTGGCGATGGCGGCGGATCACGTCGTGGTCCTCGACGGCGCTCGCGTCGTGGATTCGGGCAGCCCATCGGTCCTCGCTGAACGGTCGGCGGCGTTTGCCCGCCTGTTCGAGATCGACCGCCGGGCCGGCGCCCTCCCATGAACCCGCGCGTCGTCCGGGTGGCGGTGATCGACAGCGGTGTGCATGCGGACCATCCGCATGTCGGACAGGTCGCTGGCGGCGTCGGCATCGATCAACATGGCGTCGCGCACGGCGATTACGTCGATCGCCTGGGTCACGGCACGGCGGTGATCGCGGCCATTCGCGAGAAGGCGCCAGTCGCTGAGATCTTCGCGATCAAAGTGTTCGATCGGGAACTGGCCGCGACCGGACGGGCGCTGGTCGCTGCCTGTGAGCACGCCGTCACATCTGGAGCACACATCGTCAATTTGAGTCTCGGTACTCAAAACATCGACCACGAGGCGGCGCTTTCCAATGTGATTGCCCGCCTCAACGAGAGCGGCGCGATCGTGATTGCGGCGGGTGCGCAGGACGGCGTCCGCTGGCTGCCCGGATCGCTCGCAGGGGTGTGGGCGGTGCAGCTCGATTGGGCGGTGCCGCGGGATACCTGCAAAATCGACCGCTTGAATCGCAAGGGCGCCACGTTTCGCGCCACCGGGTTTCCGAGACCGATTCCCGGCGTGCCACCCGCGCGCAATCTCAAGGGTCTGAGTTTTGCGGTCGCTAACGTGACCGGCACGGTGGCGAGATTGCTCGCGGAGGACGCCGACGGTGACGCCGTCACCATCCTCACGCGAGCGTTCGAGCGCGGCCGCTTCGGTTAGTCTCGCCGCAAGGCGAGCATTGGATCGAGCCGGGTGGCCCGCCGCGCCGGAACCACGCTCGCCGCGATCGCGACCAGGGCAAGCAGGAGCGCGATTCCTCCGATCGTGATGGGATCGCGTCCGCTGTTTTGCACCAGCAAGTTCGTGTTCGAGAACAACGCGCCGACGCCGAACGCGCCGGCGACACCCAGCGTCAACCCGATTGCGAGTTGGATGAACGATCGCCGCAGGAACAGCCAGGCGACCTGGTCGCGCTGCGCCCCGAGCGCCATGCGTAACCCGATTTCTTGCGTGCGCTGCGACACCGCATAGGCGGTGACCGCATACAAGCCGACCGCCGACAGCGTGAGCGCGATCAGCGCGAAGATCGTGAACATGCTGCCGAAGATGCGAAACGGCCATCGCGCCTGTTCCAGGGAGGCATCCATCGTGCGGATGCCGAACAGCGGCAGGTCGGGATCGATCGCGCGCACTTCCTCACGCAGGATCGGCGTCATCAGGTTCGGGTCGCCGGCGCTGCGCACCAGCAGGTTCATGAACCCGCGCGGGTCGGTGCGGAACGGCAGGTAGGCAATCGGATCCGGATCAGGCAGCTGGAAATCACGCTGCCGCAGGTTCGGCACGATGCCGATGATGGTCGCAGTCAAGGACACTGGAATGCCACCCTGCGGCGGCGCGCCGCCTTGTAGATCGATCGCGAGCGTGATGCGCCGGCCGATCGGATCCTCGTTGGGAAAGTGCAACGCCGCAAGGCGCTGGTTGACAATCGCGCTCTCGCGTCCGGTCATGCCGTCTTCATCGGTTAGGTCGCGGCCGCGCTGCAGCGATAGCCCCACGGTCTTGAGATACTGCGGGTCGATGGTCAGCATCGTGACGTTCGGCGCCTGCTGACCCTGATCGAGCGGCTTGCCTTCGATGGTCAGCTTGCGCAGGAACCCGCCCTGCATCGGCGCGTTACTGGTGATGGTCACCGCCTCGATCGTGGGATTCGACCTGAGGCGTTCCTCGAGCCGCTCATAAAACGCCAGCCGCTGTTCCAGGGCGGGATACTTTCGCTCCGGCAGCGCCAGCGCCATCGTCAACAGCTTCGAGGTGTCGATCCCCAGGTCGAGACTGTAGAGCGTGACGAAGTTCTTCATCATGAAGCCGGCACCGGCCAGCAGGACGACGGTGAGGGTCAGCTCGGCGACCATTAGTGAACCGGTCCATCGGCTGGCTCGCGCGCCCGCCGAGCCGCTGCGGCCGCCTTCCTTCAGCACTTCGTTCACGTCGGTCTTCGAGATGTGCAACGCCGGGGCGAGGCCGAAGATGACCCCGGTGCCGAGGCAGATCAGCGCGAAGAAGCCGAAGACGGTGCCGTCCATCGTGAATTGAATCCAGTACGGACGTCCGACATCCTGCGTGGCGCGATCGAACAGGCGGATGCCGATCGCCGCAATCCCGAGACCGCCCAGACCGCTGATCGCGGCGAGCATCACGCTTTCAATCAGCAGCTGCCGGACGACGCGCCAGCGCGACGCGCCGAGCGACATGCGCACCGAGATTTCGCGCGCGCGAGTGGTGGCGCGCGACAGCAACAGGTTGGCAACGTTAGCGCAGGCGATCAGCAGCACGAACGCGACCGCGCCCATCAACGACAGAAATATCGTGCGGATCGGTCCGCCGTTCTGGCTCTCGTTGAAGGTCTGGACCCGTGCCTGGATGTCCTTGTTGGTGTCCGGGTTCTCCGCCTCGAGCTTCCGCGAGATGTTGATCAGCTCGCTTTGCGCCTGCGTCCGCGTAACGCCGGGTGCGAGATGGCCGAAGGTCTGCAGCTGACGGGTATTGCGTTTGCCCTCTTCGAGATTGGGAATCTGCGCGAGCGGCATCCACAGATCGGTGTTGAAGGGGAACTTGAAACCCTCCGGCATCACCCCGATGACGGTCGCTGGGGTGTCGTTGACGCGAATCGTCCGGCCGATCACCGATGGATTGCTGCCGTAGCGGTTCTGCCACATGCCGTGACCGATGATCACGACGCCAGCCGCACCGCGGCGGTCATCGTCCGCGACGAAATTTCGTCCCAATACCGGCGTGGTGCCGAGGATCGTCAGCCCGTTGGCGGAGATGTGCGAGCCGTTGAAGCGCTCCGGCGGCTGGCCCTCGTCGCTGACGTTCGCGACGGTGCCGTTGTACGCGCCAAACGTCTCGAAGGTGCGGGTGTTGTCCTTCCAGTCGCGGTAATCGAGGTACGACACGCCCATGCCCCGGTTGCGGACGCGATCGTACGAATCGATGGCCAGCGTCCGGTCGGGGTCGGCGATGGGCAAGCCGCGAATTAGCACCGCATTCACGAACGTGAACACCGTGGCGTTGACGCCGATCCCCATCGCCAGCGCGATGGCCGCGACCAGACTGAACCACTTGTCTTTCAGAAGCAGGCGAGCGGCGAAACGGACATCTTCCCAAAGACCCATGCGTGGTGACCTCGTGGGCGCGACCCGCCGTCCCTTCGGCAGGGCAAGCGTGTGGAGTTAGTTACCCTTACGCAGCAAAAGTTCCCGAGGTTCCCGGGAACGGGTTTACGATTCCCTGGTGAACATCCGTCCGGCGACGATCGACGACGCGGAGGTCCTGGCGGCGCTCGCGCGGCGAACCTTCCACGACACCTTCGCCTCGACGAACGACCCCACCGACATGGCGCTCTACCTCTCGCGCGCCTATGGTGTCGATCAACAAACGCGTGAGTTGAGCGACCGTGACATCACGACCTTCCTGGTGGAGGAGGACGGGGAGGCGATCGGCTATGCGCAGCTGCGCACCGGCCACGTGCCCGAGTGCGTGACGGGGCCGAAGCCGATCGAGTTATGGCGCTTGTACGTGAGCCGCGAGTGGCACGGCCGCGGCATCGCGCGGCCGCTGATGGATCGCGTCAAGGCAGCGGCCATCGAGGAGGGCGCGAAAACCTTGTGGCTCGGCGTCTGGGAGCGCAACGACCGGGCGCACGCGTTCTACGAGAAATGTGGTTTCGTTAATGTGGGCGAACACATATTCTTGTTCGGCACGGAGCCGCAGACCGATCTCGTCATGCTCACGACGCTCTAGACGCACTTATGAAAAGACGCAGGATCGCCGGCCTCAGCGTTGTCGCCACCGCACTGATCTGGTTCCAGGTGGCGGGGCGCTTCGAGGCGAGCCGCATCGAGGAGCAGCGGCAAACGCGCGCCGCCGACCAGGCGCAGCCGGCCAGCTTGCGCATCGACAGCGAGCGTCTGATGGCGTCAGTGACGACCCTCGCGGATCCGAAGTTCGAGGGCCGCGCCGCCGGATCGCCGGGAGGCATCGCCGCGCGCGCGTGGGTCGTCGATCGCTTCAAGAGCCTCGGCCTGCAGCCGGTGTCCGGCGCGTACGTGCATCCGTTCACCTACACGCGCATGACGATGAGCGGGCGGCAGGATGGTGAGGGCGCCAACGTGCTTGGCATGTGCGTCGGGAGCGATCCGAAGTTGCCCTTCTTCGTGGTCTCGGCCCATTACGATCACCTCGGCGTCCGCGACGGCCAGATTTATCCGGGGGCCGACGACGATGCGTCTGGGATCGCGGTGACGCTGGAGCTTGCGGCTTACTGCCAGAAGACGTCGTTCAGGCATTCGATCGTGTTCGCGGCGTTCGACGCGGAGGAGCGCGGGCTGCAGGGGGCGAAGGCGTTCATGGTCAAGCCGCCGGTGCCTGCGGATCGCATCGGCTTGAACCTCAATCTCGACATGGTGAGCCGCAACGACAAGCGCGAGATCTTCATCGCCGGCACCTATCACTATCCCGACCTGAAGGCCCCGCTCGAGGAGATCGCCAGGCGCGCGCCGGTCACGGTGCTGTTCGGTCACGACAAGCCCGTGGCCGTCGCCGGCGGCGTCGAGGACTGGACCAATCAGTCGGACCATGGCCCGTTCCACGCCGCGAAAATCCCGTTCGTATATTTCGGCGTGGAAGATCACGCGGATTACCACAAGCCCACCGATACCGCGGACAAGATCAACCGCGGCTTCTTCGTCGACGTGGCGGAGACGATCCTTGACGCGCTGCTGTCGCTCGACCGCGCGCGGCAGTGATTCTAACGGTGCCTGTCCCCCATTTTCTCCCTGCCAATGGGATGATTGGGGACAGAGCAACCAGCAGTTCCCGCGGACATTTCGCAGGATTTGCAAAGCATGAGCGTGTGAGCTGAACTACGCTGCGGTCATGGAACAGGCTTTCTTCGACGCCATCAAGGCCGGCCGTTTAGACGAGGTGCAGTCGCTGGCGGCATCCCACCCCGCGTTACTGCGCGCCCGCGATGCCAATGGCGCTTCCGCCATCCTGTTTTCCATCTACAACGGACAGAAGGATGTTGCCGAGGCCCTCATCAGTCTTGGCGCTCCGTTAGATCTCTTTGAGGCGAGCGCGTTGGGGCGCGTCGAGCGTATCGAAGAAATCCTTCGCGCCGATCCGCAGCGTGTATCGGAGTATGCACCCGATGGGTTTACACCGGTCGCGCTCGCAGCCTTCTTCGGCCACGCCGATGCGGCGCGCGCATTGATTGCCACTGGAGCGGATGTCCGTGCGCCGGCCAGGAACCCATTCAAGGTCCAGGCGTTGCATGCCGCCGTCGCGGGCCGTAACCTCGACATCGTCAAGGCGGTTCTCGAAGCCGGCGCCGATCCCAATGCGCAGCAACAAGCCGGCTTCCGTGCGATTCACGAGGCGGGCACCAACGCGAATCGCGCGCTCGCCGAGTTGTTGCTGGCGCACGGCGCGGATCCGTTCCTGCCCGCGGATTCAGGAAAGAACGCCATCGATCTCGCCCGCGAAAAAGGTCACATGGACTTTGCGTCATGGATGGAACAGCAGAAGCGCTGAGCCCGGTCGTGTTGAATCCTGCGGGTGGCGGCGATTTCGGCCGCCGCCATGTGATTCTCAACGGTCGGACCTCGAAGCCGATGCAGAGGGCCTCGTTCACGGGGCCGTTCTCGATCAAGAGCGTCGTGACGGGCCGAGCCACCTGGGAAACCGCAGCGGGGCGCTATGCCTTGACGCACGGCCGGCACCTGATCCTCGGCCGCGGCACGGACTACTCCTTAACGATTGACGGGGGCGGTCCGGTCGAGACCTTCTGTGTATTTTTCCAGGACGGCTTCGTCAGGAAGCATTGCGCTCGCTCACCGAGCCGGAGGCGAGATTGCTGGACGATCCTGTCGACCGTGCCGAGTCGTTCGCCCTGCTCGAGGCGATCCACGACAGCGCGCATGCGCCTGGTCCGCAACTCGCCGCTCTGCATCGGATCGTTCAAGAAGGCCGTGTCGGTTCGATGCGCCTTTCGGGCGCGCTGCAGGACGCGGCGCCCTTTGTCGTTCATCGTTCGTCGGCGTTGACGCGGATGAGCCGGCGATTGTCGGCGGCGCCGCCCTCGACTCGTCGCGAGCCCGTCCGGCGCCTGCATCAGGCGCGCGATTTCATGCGCAGCGGTCTCGGTGCCTCACTGTCCCTGAACGCGAACGCGCGCGCGGCATGTTTATCGCCGTTTCACTTTCACCGAAATTTCCTGCGTTCTTCGGAGAGACGCCGCACCAGTTCGTCATTCGTCTGCGGCTGGAGCGCGCCGCCGACCGATTACGCCGGACGGATTATTCAGTGACTGACGTTGCGCTGGCCGTCGGCTTCGAATCCCCCGCGCATTTCAGCCGCGCCTTCAGTTCACGCGCACCAGAAAGAAGCGCTGTCTTGCGAGGCGACTGACAATCTTACTGACGGTGTTCGGGTGGAGATTGAGGCTGCGCGCAATGTCAGACTGGCGATAGCCATAGACAACCTGCGCCCGCCGAATTGCTCGATTTCGGTCCTCGAGATCGTCCCCGCAACGCGCGAACAGATCCGCGAGACTGGGGCGCGCGAGCGATCGATAACTCCGCGGAATGATCAGGTCGTGCATCGTGATTCCAATCTGCTTGCGGATGGCTTCCTGGAAGCCTTCAGAACCAATCACAATCGTATTCAGGTAATCCTCTGATCCAGCCACGGTCAGTCGCTCCGCCATCGACTTTCGATATTCGTCCTGCGCTTCCGCCATGGTGCGCCCTCCGAAGAACCCTTGCAGCCAGTCCAAGTCGAGAAATTCCGGAGCCGCCGCCAGGCCGGCGGTGGCTCGATGACTGCTCCATACCCAATCGTCGGGATGTTTCACATAGCCTGCTTCAACGGGATTCCAGGTGATGTATTTCAGTGCGGTTATCGCGTAACGATCGTCCTCGATCGGCTTCGAGACGAATCGCTCTCCAAAAAGGTGGTCGCGGGTTCGCCGGCGGCGATTCCATGATCGAGCGAACTGGCTGTTGACGTACTGCATCACCTCGGAGAGATTGCCGACGCGTGTTTGAGCGGCGGCATGATAGTGGCTTGTCATTAAAACGAAGGAACGCCAGCGCACCGCATAACGCTGCTGTGCCTCGCCAAGAATCTCCAGGAAACGTAGGCGGTCGAAGTCGTCCAGAAAGATCTTGGTGCGGCGATTGCCTCGCGCCATCACGTGATAGATGGCGCCGTCGTAGAGAATCCGTCGCGCTCGTCCCATTGCACGGTTCAATACAAACCGCGGACCGAAGTTGGTATCTCACAAAATGGCTGATCCAACCTTGTCGCCGAGCGTCTGAGCGCAGTTATAGCCGGCGGTCCCGCCTTCAGATGTTGAAGTTCTTGCACACTA
>Ga0136611_10000473_pt1 | contig 26246 bp, 28 predicted proteins | sample AntDrymUQ2232306_2_FD_106645 | JGI IMG/M metagenome (GOLD analysis project Ga0136611, IMG submission 106645) | Polar desert sand microbial communities from Dry Valleys, Antarctica - metaG UQ223 (23.06) | ecosystem: Environmental > Terrestrial > Soil > Desert | place: Antarctica: Dry Valley...
CTTTCGAGTTTCCGCAAATCGAAAAGGTGCGCATGGCCCATGCAAGTTTGCTGCAGCGGGCAATAATGCCCGCATGGCGATGACCGGCACCAGCAAGGCGTTGTGGCAAATCCACCTGTGCGTGCTGCTGTGGGGCTTCACTGCCATCCTGGGCAAGCTGATCACGCTGCCGGCATTGCCACTGGTGTGGTGGCGGATGTTGATCGTGGTGGCGGTGCTGGCGCTGGTGCCAAACGTCTGGCGCGGGATTCGCGCGATGCCGTTGCGTACGCGCCTGGCCTATGCCGGCATCGGCGCGCTGGTGGCGCTGCACTGGCTGACCTTCTACGGCGCGATCAAGCTGTCCAACGCGTCGGTGGCCGCAACGTGCATCGCCTTTGCCACGCCGATGACCGCGCTGGTTGAACCGTTGTTGACCCGCCAGCGCTTCCAGCCGCGCGACTTGATGCTTGGCCTCATGTCGTTGCCAGGCATCTGGCTGGTGGTGGGCGGCGTGCCCGCGGGCATGCATGCAGGCATCGTGGCCGGCGTGGTGTCCGCCTTGCTGGTTGCGTTTTTCGGCACCTTGAACAAGCGCATGGTCGATGGCGGGGATCCGCTCACCATCACGGCACTGGAGCTGGGCGCCGGCACCCTCACCCTCACCCTGCTGGCGCCGCTGATGCCGCTGCTGCCCGCGTTCATCGAGGGCGGCGCGTTTGCCGGCCCGTTGCTGGTACTGCCCTCGCCTGCCGATACCTTCTGGCTGGTGCTGCTGGCGCTGGCCTGCACCTTGTTTCCGTTTGCGCTGTGCCTGGTTGCGCTGCGCCACCTCAGCGCGTTCACCGCCCAGCTGTCGGTCAACCTGGAGCCCGTCTACGCCATCGTGCTGGCCGCGGTGCTGTTCAGCGAACAACAGGAACTGAGCGGGCGCTTCTATGCGGGCGTGGCGATCATCCTCGGCGTGGTGTTCGCGCAGGGCCTGCTGGCGCGCGGGCGCATGGCGGATCCCGCGGAACACGCGGAATTGCTGGGGGTCAGCGAGTCCCGGCATCTGCCCGACTGATTCGCGCGCACTGGCGGGACATGGCAGGCTAGCAGTCCCCTTGCCCGCCGCCATCCCATGTACCTCGGCTATTACGGCCTGCACGAACCGCCGTTCTCGATCACCCCGGACCCGCGCTTCGTGCACCTCAGCGAACGCCACCGGGACGCGTTGGCGCATCTGCTGTTCGGTATCGACAAGGGCGGCAGCGGCGGCTTCGTGCAGCTGACCGGGGAAGTAGGCACCGGCAAGACCACGGTCAGCCGGCTTTTGCTGGAGCGCCTGCCGGAGGACACCCGTATCGCGCTGGTGTTGAACCCGCGGCAGAACGCCATCGAACTGCTGGAATCGATCTGCGAAGAATTGCACATCGACATCGTCGGTGAAAAGTTCGACCGGCGCAGTGGCAGCACCAAGGCCCTGGTTGACGCGCTGAATGTGTATCTGCTTGATGCCTACGCGCAGGGCCTGCGCGTGGTGCTCCTGATCGACGAAGCGCAGAACCTGCCGGCCGATGCGCTGGAGCAGGTGCGCCTGCTGACCAACCTGGAGACAGACACCCAGAAGCTGTTGCAGATCCTGCTGCTCGGGCAGCCCGAACTGCGCGTGATGCTGGCGCGCCCGGAGCTGCGCCAGCTGGCCCAGCGCATCACCGCGCGCTATCACCTGACCCCGCTGGATACGCGCGAAACCGCCGACTACCTCCGCCACCGCTGGCGCGTGGCCGGCGGGGAGCGCTTTCCTTTCGATGCCAAGGCAGTGCAGCGCATGCATGCGAGGTCCGGGGGCGTGCCGCGCCTGCTCAACGTGATCGCGGAACGCGCGCTGCTGGCGGGCTATGCGCGCGACGCGGCAGGCATCGACGCGCGGCTGATCGATCTTGCCGCGGATGAGGTGTTGCCCCCGGGGGCGAAGCGCGCGTGGTGGCCATGGCTGGCAGCGGCCGCACTCGCTTTGGTCGCGTTTGCTGGCATGCAGTGGCGCATGCAGGCCGCGTCGCCGCGGCAGGTTGCGCGCGTCACCCAAGGGCCGGTCGCCAAGGTGTTGCCGGCCACTGTGCAAGTCCCGGACATCAAGACCATCGACGCAGGCGTGCTCGGGCAACGGATCGGCACCAGCGGGGACACGCCAGTCCCCGCCTGGCAGCACCTCCTGTCGCTGTGGGCGTTGCCGGCAGGCAGCATCACCGTGGATCCAGGCGGCCCCTGCAGCAGCGCGCGGGATGACGTGCAGTGCGTCCAGGGGCGGGCCAGCCTGGACACCGTGCTCGCACTGGACCGGCCCATGCTGCTGCGCCTGCAGGACGGCAACGCCGCGGCGTGGGCCGTGCTGCTGGGCGCGGATGCGCGCATGGCGCGGTTGCGGGTGGGCGCGGATACCTACGAGATCGACCGCGTGTTGCTGCAATCCCGCTGGGAAGGCAGCTACGCCGGCCTTTGGCGGAGCCCCGTGGTGCTGGCTACGCCGCCACGCTTCGGGACCTCCGGTCCCGCGGTGGACTGGTTGCGCCAGCAGCTGTCGCCGTCCGTCCCGGTTGCGATTGGCCTGCCCTACGACGCCGCATTGAGCGCCAAAGTACAAGCGCTGCAGGCGGCGCGCGGATTGCCTGCGGATGGCATCGCCGGCCCCCTCACGCTGATGAGCCTGGCGGGCGGCCTGCCCGGCCCGCGCCTGTTGCGCGTGCTGCAATGAGGGACGCTGGAGTGAGCCGATGTCGCTGATCCTGGAAGCCTTGCGCAAATCCGAAGCCGAACGTCGGCGCGGGCTGGCGCCGGACGTGGCGATGGAGCTGCCCCCGTTGCCGCAGGCGCAAGCGCGCCCCTTGCCCGCGTGGATGTGGCCGGCAGCGCTGTTGGCAGGAATCATGGTGCTTGCAGCCTGGCTGTGGTTGCCGGGCAGGGATGCCGGCGATGCAAGTCAGAAACAGGCGCCGGATGCCCTGCCGATGCCGCAACTCCCAAGCAAAATGCCGGAACCACCGGTGGTGATCGTGCAGCCCGCTGCCACGGCATCAGCAGCGCCGCCAGTGACGCTGCCTGCAGCAGCCTTGCCCGTCCAAGCGCCGATGCCTCTGCCCGCGACGGCAACGACCCCGCCGCCGGCCGAGCCGCTGCGCCCGCGTGCGCCACCCGCAACGGTCGAGCCCACGGTGTCCTCCATCGACGCGGTCGGGATGCCGCCGGTCAGGTTAAGCATGCATATCTGGGATGAATCACCTGCCCGGCGCTTCGTCATCCTGGACGGCCAGCGCATGGGCGAGGGCGATCGTAACGGGGATCTGCGCGTGGTATCGATCGAGCGTGACGGCGTGATCGTGGAGCGCAATGGCGCGCGCGCGCGCGTCCCGTTGCCCTAGGACCCTGCATCCGGCATCTCGGCGGGACGCCCGGCAGCGACCCAAGCCCGGATGAACGGCGGGACATTGGCGGGCGTCTATCGCATCCCGGCGACTCCAGACGACGCAGCCATTGCGCGGCTCCGGCCTGATTCAACAACATGCGCATCCTCGACGTGACCTTATGCACATCGCTGTGATGCGCACCTTGGCCACGCGTTCGACGATGGTCCCCGGCCCACCCGCCTGCGCTTTTGCATGAACGCCGTAGCGCTGCTCTCTGCCGGTGCCCGCCGCTCCGCTTGCTGCACCTCCCGCAGCCGTTCCCGCGCTTGCACAAGGGTTGAGCCTCTGCGGGGCGTGCCTGGCCATGGCTCGATCCCGGTTACATTCAACGGCCACATCCGCAGACCAGAGCCCGCCATGCCAGTCATCCAGTTCGAACTTGAACGGGAGTTCGTGGAGCTCAACCAGTTGCTGAAACTGGTGGGCCTGTGCGGCAGCGGCGGTGCCGGCAAGGCCTTGGTAGCCAGCGGCGTGGTGAGCGTGGATGGGCATGCGGAAACCCGCAAGACCGCCAAGATCCGCACCGGGCAATCGGTGCAGGTGGGCGATGCCGAGATCCGCGTGGTCGCAGCCAGCTGACTTGCCTGGCGGTGCGGTGTGAGATTGCGTGCGCCCACGCGAATCATGGTTCCGAGAGGCGCGAGTGACGCGCCGGGGATCCGATGGACGCCATCACTGCCATGACGCACGCTCACGCCGCCGATGCCCGGGACGCGTTCAGCGCGCTCCTGCACCAACACCGTGGGATCGTGTTCAAGGTGGCGAACAGCTATGCATGGCTGGCCGAGGACCGTGACGACCTGGCCCAGGAGATCGCGGCGCAACTCTGGCATGCGTACCCGAAATACGACCTTGGCCGCAGCTTCAGTACGTGGATGTATCGCGTCGCGCTGAACGTGGCCATCAGCTTCGTCCGCAGCAACAGCCTGCGCCAACGCCACCACGCGATGCCGCTGGACGACGAGCTGCACGACGTGGCCGATGCCAATGCCGATGACCCCGAAACCGCGCAGCACATACGCCTGCTGCAGCGCTTCATTGCCCGGCAAGAGCCGCTCGAACGGGCGCTGCTGCTGCTGTACCTGGAAGACCGCGGCCAGCGCGAGATCGCCGACATCCTGGGCATCAGCGAAAGCAATGTGTCCACCAAGATCGGGCGCCTGAAACAGCGCATCCGCACTCAACTGTGAGCCAACACGACATGGATACCATGATGCAACCCGACGACTTCAAAATCGCCTGGCAGGCGCTTGACCGCCGCCTGGAACTGGACAACCGCCTCAAGCTGCACGACCTGCGCGAGCGCACCTTGGACAAGACCCGCAGCAGCCTGCGCCCGCTGTTCTGGGGACAGGTTGCGCAGATCGTGTTCGGTACTGCATTCATTGCGCTGGCGGCGCTGCTGTGGATGAGCCGGCCTGAGCATGCCGCGGTAATCGTGGCCGGCGTGCTTGTGCATGCGTACGGCTTGGTGGCGGTCATCGGCGCAGGCGTGGTGCTGGGGCAGATCGGCAAACTCGACCATGCGCGGCCCGTACTGGACCTCCAGAAACAGCTCCTGCGCGCACGCACGCTGTACATCCGCAGCGGTCTGCTCGCTGGCCTGCCATGGTGGTTCTTGTGGATCGCAATCCTGCAGGTACTGACCGGCCTGGGTGATGTGGACCTGCTGGACCAGGCCCCGTCGTTGGTGTGGATCGGTTATGGGCTCGGCGCCGCCGGCCTGCTCGCCACGTGGTGGTTCCACCACTGGGCGAGGCGTCCGCAGCGCGCGGACTTCGGCCGCAAGATGGACGACAGCCTGACTGGCGGCAGCTTGCGCCGCGCGCTTGCGCAACTCGACGAGCTCAAACGTTTCGAGCAGGAATGACGCTTCGCGCGCGCCGTCGCGCCCTCATGCGGGGCACTCCCGCTGACCGCCGCGCTGGTCCGGCAGTCCCATGCAGCACAATGCAGGCAGAGTCGACGGTGAAGACGATGCTGACAAGTCTCGCGCCTGTTGCAATCCCATGCCGGGGCTGCGCCTTGCTACGGTTTCGTGGGCATCGGGCGCCTAGCCAGGGCACCGGCACTCGCCCGGAATGTCATGTCAGCGCAGCGCTTCAGTACCGCTGGCAGTTGCCGGCCCTGGCAGGGCAGGAGTGTCCGCAGCGCCTGCGAGTGCGGGTAAATCAAGGACCACACTGTCCAGCTCCGCCATCGGGCTGTCGTGTGGGCAACCGACATCGGGAAATCCGTGGCGGCTGCGCAGCTTCAGCCCGCAGGCGTTGATGTCCACGACATCATGGCCCTCCTCATGGCCCTCCCCAAGCGCATCGCCGTCGGGCTGCCTGCAGCTGGCGTCGTAGGCCTTGCGGAACGCATCGCGCCGGCGCACGAAATCATTGCCGCAGCGGCGCGCCAGCCTGATCCGGTTGAGGTCGTCCTCGACCGGATTTGGCCCAAGCAGGCCGTGGCGTTCGAGTTCGTCATCGTCAAGCAGGCGCAGTGTTCGATTGGGCACGGTGGTCATAAGGTCATAGACGTCGCTTGACGCGCCATTACGCTCCAGGTAGTTGCGCAGGTCGTCACTGACCGTGCGCAATTCCTCGCCGAGCTCCTTGCGTGAAGTCGCAACAGATCCCACGCGCATCATGCGGTGGATGCCCACCGCGCCGGCGAGCACCCGCATGTCCCCGGCTGCCAGCAGCAACACGCATGCGCTGTGGCATTTCGAATCGCCGCGCACCCAGATGGTCCAGTCGTTCTCCCCGATGGCGTCGCCGGCGCGAATGGCGGCTTCCACGTGGCCACCAGCGGAATCGATATCAAGGATGCGCTTGTGGATTCCCAGATCGCCCAGCACCCTGCCGGTGCGCTCTGCCAGCGCGGCAAAGCTGGCGGTCACCTTGCCCTCATAGCGCAGCCGCAGCATGCCGGCCTGGCGGCACGGCGCGGCTGCGTCGCGCAGCGCCACGTACTCCAACGACAGGACCGGGCGGCCATCACCTGACGGGTAGTCTGCCCCGCAGTCGAACCACGCATCGCCCGCTTCCAGCCTCACCGGTGACCAGTCGATGCCGGCCTGCGGCTTTCGCTGGACGGCAGGCGCGGCCTCGGCATCCTGGTCGGAGCTGGCACTGGTGCGGGAGGTGCCGTCGGGCGCGCCGCTGCATGCGGACGCCATCAGGCAAAGAACGAAGGGAATCCAGCGTGCCGACATCGAGGCTACCGCGCGTGGGAGACCTCCAGTCTAGAGCCACGCTGCGCATGCGGGCACAACCCCCGATGAATCCGCACACGAAAATTTTCGGGCGGATGTCGAGAATGACCCCGCCAGTGCGTCATTCGAATATGTGGGCGCAAATTCGCGTCCGCCCACCAGGAGAGCGCCATGTCATATATCGACGGCTTCGTGATTGCCGTACCAACTGCCAACAGGCAGAAGTTCATCGATTTTGCCCGCGAGTTCGACCCGATGTTCATCGAGTTCGGTGCCTTGCGCGTGGTGGAGACCTGCGCGGACGACGTGCCGCATGGCAAGCAGACGGACTTCTACCGCGCGGTGGCCGCGACGGAAGACGAGTTTGTCGCGTTTTCCTGGATCGAATGGCCCGACAAGGCGACCCGCGACGCCGGCATGAAGAAATTCATGGAGGATCCGCGCATGGACCCTGCCAACCCCGACGCGTTGCCCATGCCGTTCGATGGTGCGCGGATGATTTATGGCGGCTTTGCAAGCGTGCTGGACCTCACGGCTTAAGCAGTTCGTCGACCTCGATGACCCCGCGCGACCCGTGCGCATCGCACGGACGCGCACGGGTTGCTGGCTCAGCGCGCCAGGCACGCCTTCCAGCGCGCGTTGACGCGGTCCGCGAACCACGCAGTGGTGAGGTTGCGGGTGATCTTCGGGCTACTGAGCGCGATATCCGGCACCCGCGCGCGCGGGACCGGTTTGCCGGTGCCCTTGGCGTCGGCGATTGCAAACACCTGGCGATACAGTTCAGTGCGCGAGAACCCGTCGCGATGGCCCTGCGCAAGTGCATCGCGGATGCCCGCCGCGTCCATGGACAGGCGCTGAGCAATATTGCGCAGGGCGGCTTCGGTGGCGCCCGGCGCGTCGATCGCAGCGCCCGGCACCAGCAGGTCGCCGTCGCGCTCCAGCCTGACGCCGCTGGCGATCGCGGTCGCCTGCTGGAACGCCGCGTTGCGGCTGGCATACCACCCCGCGTTGAAATCGGCAAAACGATGCAGCGGCTCGGTGTACGCCGCGGGGTAGCCGAGCAGGTGCTTGATCCCGAAATACAACCCGCCGCGGCGGCTGAACACCTCATGCCGGATCGACCCGTCGATGGGATACGGATAGCCGCGCGCATGCCGTTCGGCGAAATCAATCCGCACCTGCATCGGCCCGCCAGTGCGCACCGGGTTGAGCCGCCCGAACAACCGCTTGCCCAACGGCACGCGATGGGTCATCTCCTCGAACAGCGCCGACAACTCCTGCTCGGTGCGCAGGGACCCGATGCGCTGGGCGAACGTGCGGCCATCCGGCGCGCGCATCTGCAGCGCGGCATCCACCATCAGCTGCGGCACGCCCATGGCGCCGGCGCGGCGGTAGATCTCGTTGCGCGCGATGCCCGGGAGGCCGGGCACTGGAGGATCGGCGCGATACGTGGACTCCTGTTCCACCACCGCAAGCACCGCGCACAGGTTGTCGTTGCTTGCGTCCAGCTGCTGCGCCTGGAATGCGGCCTGGATGTCGCGCGCCCACTCTTCCCTGCCCGGCAGGGTGGCGGGAAGCTTGCGCAGCAGCGTGGCGCGAACCTGCTCCGGCGTGCGCTGCGGTTCGCAGGCAGACAGGCTTGCGATGCCGATACAGATGGCGGCAAGCAGCGCGTGCGTCCGTGTGAAAGTGGAATCAGGAGTCATTGAGGCCTGGCCGGTCGATGTCGGGGGAGGCTAGCAAAGCGGGCGGGAGAAATTGTTGCCTCGCATGTGCTGCCACCCCACGTTCCGCTGCGGTCCTGCCGCGTGCCCCCGCTGGCCTGCACGCTAGACTCTGCTGCATGGCCCGTTGGTACGTTTACCTGCTCGAGTGTCGCGACGGCAGCGTGTACACCGGTATTGCCACGGACGTTGAACGTCGCTACGCGCAGCATGCCGCCGGCAGGGGCGCACGCTATACGCGCGCCCATCCGCCGCTGCGTCTGCTGGGTCAGTGGGAACATCCGGACCGGGCATCAGCCAGCCGCGCCGAATACGCCATCAAGCAGATGACCCCAGCGGGCAAGCGCGCCCTTTGCGCGGCATCAGCGTGAAGGGGCGCCGCTGACGCGCTGCCAGTTGTAGCAACATCGTCGCGATGCTTACGCGTCACCAGGGTTATTCAACGACGACAGGAGCCAGCGCGGCAGGCTGATTCGGTGATGGCCCTGGAATTCGAAATCAACGTCAACTTGGCACTGGCATTATTTCGATAGTTCTGGAATTATCGTTTAATGGATCTGGACCACACCTTGGCTGCCCTGCGGGCGCTGTCGCACGCACACCGTCTTGCCGCGTATCGCGCCCTGGTGCAAGCAGGCGCGCAGGGCATGGCCGTGGGCGAGTTGCGCGAGGCGCTGGCGTTGCCGGCCGCCACGCTCACCTCGCACCTCAACCAGCTGCGCAGCGCCGGGCTTGTCACCAATGAGCGCGAGGGCCGGGTGATACGGGTGCGGGCCGACTATGCGGCGATGAACGGCCTGATCGGGTTCCTCACCGAAAACTGCTGCGGCGGCGCGGCATGCGCGCCGTCTCCCGCCTCATCGCCCGATCAAACCCCCTGACCCCGCCGAGACGCGTCCGATGACCGACAAGATCTACAACGTGCTGTTCCTGTGCACTGGAAATTCCGCGCGCAGCATCATGGCCGAGGCGTTGCTTGGCGTCCTTGGACGCGGCCGCTTCCATGCCTTCAGCGCTGGCAGCCACCCCAGCGGCGCAGTGCAGCCGATGGCGGCAGAGCTGGCGCAGGCGCTCGGATACGACGTGTCCAGGATCCGCAGCAAGAGCTGGGACGAGTTTGCCGCGGCAGACGCGCCAGCCATGGACATGGTCATCACCGTCTGCGACAACGCCGCCGGCGAGGCGTGCCCGGTGTGGCTGGGGCACCCTGCGGTTGCGCATTGGGGCGTGCCCGATCCGGTTGCCAGGACGGGCAGCGACGAAGCTCGCAAGCGCGCTTACGTTGCCGCTTTCGCAACCTTGCGGCTCCGGGTGGAACTGCTGCTGTCGCTGCCCTTGGACACGATGGACCGCCTGGTCATGCAGTCGAAGCTGCGCAGCATCGGGGAGGCCGGCGCGGAATGAGCCGCCGGCTGCTGTCGGAATTCGTCGCCACCGCGCTTTTGCTGGCGGTGGTGATCGGGTCCGGGATCATGGCGGAGCGGCTGGCCGGCGGAAACGACGCCATTGCGTTGCTGGCCAACACGCTGGCAACCGTGGGCGGGTTGTACATCCTGATCGAGGTGTTCGGACCGGTCAGCGGCGCGCACATGAACCCGGCGGTAAGTCTGGTCATGGCATCGCGCGGGCAGCTCCGCTGGACCGACGCGGGAGGTTACGCGCTGGTCCAGTTGCTGGGCGCGGCATGCGGGGCATGGCTGGCACATGCCATGTTCGACGTTTCCATCTTCCAGTTCTCGGCCAAGGTCCGCAGCGGTGGTGGGCAGTGGCTCGCCGAGGCGGTTGCCACGGCTGGCCTGCTGCTCGTGATCCTGCGTGCGCCGCCCCAGCGGGTTGCGGCGATGGTGGCCGCGTATATCGGCGCGGCCTACTGGTTCACCGCATCGACATCGTTCGCCAACCCCGCGGCGAGTTTCGGACGCATGTTCACCGACACGTTCGCCGGCATCTCGCCATCCAGCGTGCCTGCTTTCATGATCGCCGAGTGCATCGGGGCGGGTATCGGCGTTGGTTTGCACCTGCTTCTGGGGCCTGCCCGCCACGTTTGACCGTGTGACGCTGCCCAGCATGCGCCCGTCGTTCCGACGTTTTCAACCAGCCGGCTGGGCACCGCTTCGCTGTTTGATGATTGAAAGCCGTGCGCCTGGGAATCCCCCGGGCGCCACGCCGGGTGGCATGCGGACAGGCCATTCAAGTTCACCCTGCTGGCCCTGACGCCGCATCGCCGCGCGCGCGCCACGCCGCCAAGGCGTCCTGGTAATGACGCAGGGCATCGTCGTAGGCATCCCACACGCATACCGTGCAGCCACCGCCGCAGCAATCGGCCGGCAGCGGCTTTTCGGGTGGTGTCGGCGGCGGGTTGGCGAGGTGGGTCATGGCGGTCGTTGTCATTTTGCCCGCCATGGCCAAGAAGTGTGGCCGCAACCATTTCGCATACGCGCGCCTACGGTCCACGCGCTAGGCTGGTGGTGTCCTTCAATGGAAAAACCGACATGCGCATCCTGATTGCCGGGGCCAGCGGACTCGTGGGCCAGGGCGTCCTGCGCGAATGCCTGCGCGCCGGGGACGTGACCCACGTCGCCACGCTGGGCCGCAAACCCAATGGCCGTGAACACCCGAAACTGCAGGACATCGTGGTTGAAGACTTTGCCGACCTGCGCGCGGCCAGTGACCGGCTGCGGCCCTTCGACGCCTGCCTGTATTGCGCAGGGGCTCCGCCGCTGGGAACTGCGGAGGCCGAGTATCGCCGCGTCACGTTCGACCTGACCACCCACGTAGCGGCCACGCTGGCGGGGCTCAACCCTGCACTTGTTTTCGTCTACGTGTCGGGCGCGAAATCCGACCCCGGCAGCCGGGTGATGTTGCTGCGGGTCAAGGGCGAGACCGAGCGCGCCCTGGCCGCCCTGCCGATTCGCACCGTGATGCTGCGCACTGGCGGCATCCAGCCGGTGGGCGGGGAACGTTCGCCGCACGCGGCACTGTCGGCGCTGTACGCGATGGGTGGACCGCTGATGGGGCTCGGCGTGCGCCTGCTGCCCGGCGTGATGACCACCACCGCGCGCGTGGGCCGCGCGATGTTGGCCGTGTTGCGCCAGCCTGACCCGCCGGCCGTGCTGGAAAACGCGGAGATCAACCGGCTGGGCGCGTAAGCGCGGCCTGCTGGTCGCGCGCAGCGATCCGGAACAGGCGACCGGACGCGAACCAGCCCGCCGCCAGGATGCCGGACAGGATGACGCCCTCCGGCTGGTCGGGTGCGATGAAGAGGGCCGCCACCCCGACGGCCGCCTGGACAGCCGCCGTGAGCGCAGCCGCACGCGCCATGCGCAGCGGCTCCAGGCGTGCCAGCACCGCGCCGATGAGCGCAATCGCCAGGACCCCGACAAACATGGCATTGGCCAGATCGCCTTCGTCGCCGATGATGCCGACCGCCAGGTTGATCCAGATGGTCAGGAACGCCGTTCCCACCGCGATGCCGAACGCGACCACATAGGTATTGCTCCGCGCTACCCGCACCGCGAGCTCGTAGGCGCCGCCGACCAGTGCGAGCAAACCGCCCATCACCAGGAAATCGTCGAGCGTCCAGTTCACCTCGGAGGTGAACTGCATCGCCACAAGGGGCAACAGCAGCAGGCACGCCGCGCCGCCCCACACCAGCCACCGCACGCCCCGCCACAGGTGGCTGTTGCCGATTGTCTTCTGTCCCGCCATTGCCGCTCCCCTTGCCTGAAAGTGGCTCCAGTCTCGACTGACAGGAAGGAGCCCCCGCGGCTGCCATGTGAAGCGGGGAAGAAGTCGCCACGGGAGCAAACCCCGTCTGGACCCTTACGGCACTGCGTCTCCAGTTCCCTTCGCCGCCACGATCTCGCCCAGCGCGCGCTCGAACACGTCCACCGGCTGCCCGCCGGAGATCAGATGACGCTCATCGATGATCACCGCCGGGACCGCATTGATGCCACTGCGCACGAAGAACTGCTGCTCGGCGCGCACCTCCGCGGTGAACTCGTCCGACGCCATTACCGCACGCGCGCGTTGCTCGGGCAGTCCCGCACCCATCGCGATTGCCACCAGCGTATCAAGGTCGGACACGTCGCGGCCTTCGGTGAAGTACGCGCGCAACAGCGCGTGCTTGAGCGGCGCTTGCCTGCCCTCGATACCGGCCCAGTGCAGCAACCGGTGCGCATTGAACGTGTTGACGACGCGGCGACGCCCCTCCATGTTGAAGGTGAAGCCGAGTTCGGCGCCACGCTGGCGGATGCGTTCCTGGTTGTCGGCCAGTTGCGTCTCGGTCAACCCGTACTTTTTCTTCAGGTGTTCGGCGACGGCTTCGCCTTCCGGCCCTAACTGGGGGTTGAGCTCGAACGGCCGGAAGTGAATCTCCGCCTGGACCTTGTCGCCAACGCGCGCCAGGGCCTGCTCCAGTGCCACCAGGCCGATCGCGCACCACGGGCAAACCACGTCGGACACGAAGTCGATGCGCAGTGGCACGGGCGCGTAGGATGCAGCGGTCATGGCAAGCTCCAGGCGGGCGGTATCGTCACTAGATGACGCCGGGTCCGCCCAATTCAACCGTCATGGCGGCGGTTGGCTGTTCGCTCCAGCGCCGCCATTCGAACAAGGATCCACGCGATGTCCAGCCACGCGCCGCCGATTGTCTCGGTCCGCAACCTGAGCAAGACCTACGGCTCCGGCTTCGAGGCGCTGAAGAACGTGAGCCTGGATATCCGCCGCGGTGAAATCTTCGCGCTGCTGGGGCCGAACGGGGCCGGCAAGACCACCCTGATCAACATTGTCTGCGGGATCGTCACCGCGAGTTCGGGCACGGTGCTGGCAGACGGGCACGACATCGCGCGCGAGCCGCGAGAGGCGCGCATGAAGATCGGGCTGGTGCCCCAAGAACTGTCCACCGATTCCTTCGAAACCGTGCTGGCCACGGTGCGTTTCAGCCGCGGCTTGTTCGGCAGGGCGCCGGATCCCGCTCACCTGGAGAGAGTGCTGCGCGCCCTTTCGCTTTGGGACAAGCGCGATAGCAAGATCATGACCCTGTCCGGCGGCATGAAGCGGCGCGTGTTGATTGCCAAGGCGCTGTCCCACGAGCCGCGCATCCTGTTCCTCGACGAACCCACCGCAGGTGTCGATGTGGAGCTGCGCCGCGACATGTGGCAAATGGTACGCGAGCTGCGCGATAGCGGCGTCACCATCATCCTGACCACCCACTACATCGAGGAAGCCGAGGAAATGGCGGACCGCATCGGCGTGATCCGCAATGGCGAGCTGGTGGTAGTGGAGGACAAGGACGTGTTGATGCGCAAGCTGGGCAAGAAGCAGCTGACCTTGCAATTGCAGGCGCCGCTACAGCGGATTCCCGATGAACTGGCCGGCGAACCGCTGGAACTTACCGAGGACGGGCATTCGCTGGTCTACACCTTCGATGGCCAGGCCGAGCGCACCGGCATCGCGACCTTGCTGCGCCGCCTGGGCGACCTCGACATCGGCTTCAAGGACCTGCATTCCAGCGAGAGCTCACTGGAAGACATCTTTGTCAGCCTGGTGCATGCGCAGACGGGTAGTGCCCTTCCGGAAGCTCGGGCATGAAGGGCATGAACCTGCACGGGATCCGCGCGATCTACCGCTTCGAAATGGCGCGCACGTTGCGCACCCTGACCCAGAGCATCGCCTCGCCAGTGCTGTCGACCTCGCTGTATTTCGTGGTGTTCGGGTCGGCGATCGGCTCGCGCATGGGCGACATCGACGGGGTCAGCTACGGGGCCTTCATCATCCCCGGCCTGCTGATGCTGTCGCTGCTCAATGAAAGCGTTTCCAACGCGTCATTCGGCATCTACCTGCCCAAGTGGTCCGGGACCATCTACGAGCTTCTTTCCGCGCCGGTGTCGCCGCTGGAAATCGTGATTGGTTACGTGGGCGCCGCGGCGACCAAATCGATGGTGCTTGGCATCTTGATACTGCTCACCGCGCGCTTGTTCGTGCCATTCGAAATCGCGCACCCGTTCTGGATGTTCTGCTTCCTGGTGCTGACTGCGGTGAGCTTCAGCCTGTTCGGCTTCATCATCGGTCTGTGGGCGGACGACTTCCAGAAACTCCAGGTCGTACCGCTGATGATCGTGACCCCGCTGACCTTCCTTGGCGGCGCGTTTTATTCCATCAGCATGCTGCCCCCGCTCTGGCAGAAAATCACCCTGTTCAACCCGGTGGTGTACCTGATCAGCGGGTTCCGCTGGAGTTTCTACGGCATCTCCGACGTCAACGTGGCAGTCAGCGTTGCCGCAACGATGGGCTTCCTGCTGCTGTGCATGCTGGCGGTATGGTGGATCTTCCGCACGGGCTACAAGCTCAAGGCCTGAGCGTCATGCGAAGGCGGCCGAGCGCAATCGGCCGACTCCGGAATTTCTGGGGCTCACGCAGGCCGCTCGATCCTGCGGAACAGTGCTTTGCCTACCTGGTGCAACCCGTAAGCGGCAAGCCCGAAGCCCACGGCCGCAAGCATCGGACCGTTGTCCAGCATGCGCAGGACTTCCCCGGTATCGGCGGCTTCGGCAGCGCGGTAGCGCCTGCCTGCATTCATCACGAACCAGCCGATGGGCAGCAGCACCAGGCCGCGCGCGGCCGTGCCCAACCTCCCCACCAATCGCAGTCCCTGCGCGGTGTCCCCTCCGGGCGTTTCCATGCGTCGGTTGACGTCGCCCTTCGCTGCCTTGATCAATTGATGCAGGCCATACGCCATTACCCCAATGCCCGCCGCCATGACAAGCCATGCGCCGAACGGCTGCGACAACACCTTGGCCACCCAGATTTCATGGCTCTCGCCATCGTCCTGGCCCGCGCGGTTGCCACGCCACAACTGCCACGCGGTTGCCGCAAGCGAGGCGTAGATGACCGCGCTGAGGATGTAAAAAACACGGATGCCGAGGCGTTTCGCACCGCCCTCGGGATGCTCCGGGTCAAGCGCCGCCTGCACCAGGCGCCACAGCACGTGCGCCATCAGCCCGATGGCGATCACCGCCAGCGCCGCGCGCCCCGCGCTCCCGTCGGCAAGTGAGGCAAGGGCCTTGGAAGGCCCGCCCAGGTCCTCTTCCCCGCGAGCGCCGGAGGCGCGCATCGCGATGCCGCCAACCAGCAGGTACACCACGCCTTTTGCGGCGTAGCCAAACCGCGCAAGCGGCGGAACCCACCCGGCCACGGCGCGGATTGGCTGCGATACATCCGGGATTCGGGACATGCTGGCACTCCTTTAAAGTCGCGTCTTATGTCAGGCCGCGCGTGCGGGCCCGGTGAACGGAGCATGCAGATGCGAGGCTCGCGAACATTCCAGTGGCCGAACAGCCACGCACTATCGCCGCCCGCCAGGACTGGGAGAGACCGCAGCCCTCAGGCAAGCCAACCCCGCAACGCCGGCAAGTACTTGTCTGCCGACCCGGTATTGACTGCCACCACCCGCTCGCCGCGGCGCAACAGCCCGCGATCAAGCAGTTGCGGCAGCGCGGCCAGGCAAGCCGCGCCTTCGGGGCTGAAGCCGGCATCGGAACCGTTCCAGAGCCGCGCGAATTCCGCAGCGATGTCGCTTTCGGAAACAGCCACCGCAGCGCCGCCGCTTGCGCGAATGATTTCCAGCACGCGGAAGTGCCCGACGCCACCCGGCACATTCAGCCCAAACGCCAGCGTCTCACCAGCGTCAAGGACGGTGGTATCGGCCGCCCCGGCTTCGAACGCGCGCACCAGCGGATTGGTCGCCTGGCTCTGCACGCACAACATGCGCGGGCGCCGCGCATCGATCATGCCCAACGCCTCGAGCTCGGCCCACGCCTTCCACATGCCGAGCACACCCGTGCCGCCGCCAGTGGGATAGATCACCGCATCGGGCAAAGACCATTGCGCCTCGCCCGACGCAGGCTCCGCGAGTTCCAGGCCCAGCGACTTTTTGCCTTCGATGCGCCAACCGGGTTCCTGGAACGTGGCGACCGAAAAATAACCCTGCGGGATGTACCTGTCCTTCAGCAACTGACCTGCCTCGCGGATGGTGGGGCCCACCAGCTCCAAGGTCACGCGGTCCGGATACTCCCGGGCTGCGGCGGCCACGCCGTCGCGGATTGGCGCGGGAGTATCCGGTGGCATCGCCACCACCACCGAGAGGCCGGCGGCCAGCGCATAGCGGGTCAGTGAATCGCCCGCATTGCCTTGCGTCGGCACCGCAAGCCTGGTCAGCCCAAGCCGCCGCGCCTGCGCCACCACCATGGCCATGCCCCGGTCCTTGAAACTCTGGGTGGGATTGGCGCCATGGCCAGGATGCGCGCGGCCTTCATCCTTGACCTGCAACGCGAGGCCCGCCGCCTGCGCCACCGGTTGGTAGCCATAGTCCAGCAGCGGCGTGGCGCCCTCCCCCAGGCTGACGATGTTCGCGGCGTCACGCGGGTCGGTGATGTCCAGCGCCATCAAGCCGCCAAACCGCCACATGTCAGGCCGCCGCGGGTCGTACCACTGCGCGTCGGGCCGCTCGTGGGCAAGTCGCTCCAGGTCGAGCACCATTTCCACCGGCCGCCCATCGGATGGATCCAGGTTCATCGGAACGTCGGCCGCATATTCAATACCGGAGGCGATGCCTCGAAGACAGCGGACGTAGGACATGGCGAGTTCCGATCAGGAGAGCCGCAGTGTCGCTTACCGGGTGCATCGAGGTCACCTGGCGGGGAACATGAACGCGGTCACTAACGCATGGTCTGCGACATTCAGCGCTGCATGCCGTCAATGTGGCGCCCGTCAATGGTGAACGTGCATCCCACCCCTTTAGCCTCAAGCGACATCCATGGCATGAGTCTTGGTCAGCGTCCGTCCGCTGGAGCCGCGTCGCTTCGGGCACCTGCCAAACCGGAGCCCTTGAACCTGTCTTCGGCGTTCCGGCGTGGCACCTGGCCTCCGCTGTAGCTGAACCCTTCAGACAGGTTCAAGCCTAAAATCACCCTGGCTTGACCGTGGGAATGGGAACCTGCCTATTCATATCATTCCATCAACAGCGAGCCCCGCCATGCATCTCAAACTCATCACTGCCAGCCTGCTCACCGTTGCGGCACTTGCCGCCTGCACAACCCGTCCTATCACCGTCAACACTCCCGGCCCGGGTGCCACCACTGTGCAGGTTCCAGTGCTTGCCAACCCCAACATGCTGCAGACCGATGACGTGAAGGCCACGCTCAACAACGCGCTTGGCACCAATGCAGCAGGGATCGACGTCAAGGTCGACGGTACCACCGTGTACCTGACCGGCCATGTCGCCACGCAAGTGCTGCACGACCAGGCTGTCTCGGTCGCACGCGGCACTGCGGGCGTGTCTTCCGTCGTGCATACCGGCTTGACCGTTCGTTAAGTCGCGACAAATAGTGGTTGCGCGGGCACTCACGTGCTGCGCTCTGCGACAAGGGGTGTGAGCCGTTCGCGGCTCCACCCCTTTTTTGTGGGCCGCGCTGGCCAGGCAGCTTACTTCCGCAAGCCGGCCACGATCTCCGACACATTGAGGCCAAGTTCCAGCTGCAGGCGCACATACTCGCGTTCCCTGCGCGACAGGCTGCGGCCCATCTCGACGCGAACGTCCTCCGCCTGCAGGATGCGCATGATCCGTGGCAACGCCGAACCGACCGCGTCCGGTCCGTAGCCCGCTTCACGTAGGGCGGCAGTAATGAGTGCTTCAACGTCCATGAATATCCGGGGGATGTAGTGGCGCTGCATTGTGCGCCGTGCGGCTTGGCTGGCTGACTATGCCGCGCGCACGGTCATCTCATTCGCATGGTCCAGCCAGTTGCGTCCCTTGTTCTGGAGGAAAAACACGTACACCAACAGCGACACCGCGATCACCGCCGTGGCGTAGATGACGAACGTCTCGATGCGGTCGCTGCGCAGGCTGGCCTGGTACAGCAGCGGCGCAGTGCCGCCGAAGGTGGAGTTGGCCAGCGCGTACCCAAGGCCCACGCCCAGTGCGCGCACGTGGGTGGGGAACAGCTCCGCCTTCACCACCGCATTGATCGAGGTGTAGCCGGTGAGGATCACGAAGCCGAGGGTGAGCACGCCAAAGGCCTGCAGCCAGCCGGTCTGCTGCGGCAGGTACAGCACCAGGAACCACGTATAGAGCACGCCGCCGATGCCGAAGAACACCAGCAGCGTCTTGCGCCCCACGATGTCCGACAGCCAGCCTCCCAGCGGCTGGAGCAGCATCAGCACCGTCAGCGCCGCGAGGTTGATGACGGTGCCGGTGAGCACGTCGCCGCCAGAGAACTGCGCCTGCACCATCTTCGGCCCGATCACCGAATAGGTGTAGAACGCCAGCGTGCCGCCCGCCGTGATCAGGAAACACAGCAGCAGCGGCCGCCACTGATGCTCAAACAGCTCACGCAGCGACCCGGCCTTGGCTGCCTTGCCGGCACGCGCCGCGTCGATCGAGCCGGCGTCCAGCGATTCGTCCATCGTGCGCCGTATCCAGAACACCACGACCGCCGCAATCCCGCCCAAGCCAAAGGCCACGCGCCATCCCCAGTCGGAGATCTGCGCGGGCGTCAGCCACACCAGCATCGCCAGCAGGGTGGTCTGGGCCAGCACATGGCCGCCCACCAGGGTCACGTAATGGAAGGACGACAGAAAGCCGCGACGCCCCGGGATGGCGGCCTCGGACATGTAGGTCGCACTGGCGCCGTATTCGCCGCCGGTCGCGAACCCTTGCACCAGTCGCGCCAGCAGCAGGATCAGTGGCGCCGCAACGCCAATCGTTGCCACGCTGGGAGTGATCGCGATAATGAATGAGCACGCCGCCATCATCGTCACCGACACGGTGAGCGCCAGGCGCCGCCCCCGGCGATCCGCGAACCGACCGAAGTACCACGCCCCGATCGGCCGCATCAGGAAGGTCATGGCGAAGATCGCCCACACGTACAGCGTTGCGTTCTTGTCGTCAGGCGAGAAGAACTTCGATTCGAAATAAACCGCGAAAACCGAGTAGACGTAGACGTCGTACCACTCGACCAGGTTGCCGGCCGAGCCTTTCAGTGTGTTCGATACCGAGCGGCGCAGGTCGTGCATGGCGTGCGTGGCGTGGGTGGCGCGGGTGGCGCGGGTGGGGTTGGCAACTTCCATATTGGGCACAATCCCGAAAACGTCGCGCGAGGATATGCGATGCCGGGACAACGCATCGACGCAACAGCCAAGCGACGCCGAACCGGGGGCCGATGCACAGATCAGAACAGATGGTGACGACCGCAGGCGAAGGTCATCGAGACCGCAAGCGTGCCCGGATCCAGGAACAACAGGTCGGCTGCCGCGCCAACCCTGACCTGCCCCCGGTCACGCAGGCTGGAAAGCGGCGCTACCTCGATCGAAATCAATTCGCCTGACGCGTCAAAGTGGGGAAGGCTTGCGTGGCCGTCGGAGCTCATGGTGATGCGGGACGCAGGCAAGCCGTCCTGCAGCAAGCGTGCAAGCGCCTCAGCTGCCGGGATGTCTCCTGCGGCGACCAAGGACGTCGTGGTGCTAGCGGTGAGATCGACGCTGCCGCCCCGCTCCATCCAGGCAGGGGCTTGCGCGAGCAGTCCTGCATGGCGATTTATGTGGGTCAAGGCGCTGGCCGAGTTCCTGTTCGACAGAACGGACGCCATGGTGCGCCGAGCGCGTCGCCGGGGGGATTGCGGTTGAACGCGAAAACGTACGAATTCATCAAGATCTGAGCGACCGGCCGTGGTCTTACTCGTTCTTCTAACTCACCGTGGCAACCGTTCCAGCGCGCCCGGGCCTCCCCAGGGCGATACGACCGAATCTGAGCGCAGCTTCCCTAGCCACCGGCACTGACATCTTAGTTTGCAGTCAGCGCCTCCCGGAATTGATTGCTCCGCTGGGTGTGAGCACGTCCTCTTTCGGCCAACAAGAGGCGCTCGGCCGCTGCCTTTTTGTGGCGCCGTAAAGTGGTCATTGGACTATGGAAATCTTTAAGGCTGGAAGACGCCAATCACGGCAACGCGGCACTCAAATAGCCGAAGCAGCGGCAAGTGACCACGTCGCGTCGGGTATTTCGTACAAGGCTTTTGCCGGTGCATCGAGATCACTTGCTAACCTGTCAGTGATATTTCCAAGTTGCCTCGAGACATCTGACCAGCCCAACCAAGGCCCGAATATGCACCTCTATCGTTGGCTAACTCCCTTCCTGCTCGTCGCGCTTGCCGCATGCAACAAGCCCGTGCCGGAATCAGGTGCCACGGCGAAGATACTCGTTGCGCCCACGCGGCTGGGCTACGCGGCTACGCCGTGTCACGGTGATTTCAGTTTGCTAGCCAACACGGTGGAGTGCGGCACCCTGGTCGTGGAGGAAACCCGAGGTTCGGGCAATGGCCGACTGGTCTCGCTGCCCGTCGTTCGGGTGCGGGCGTTGAACCACCCCAAGGCTGATCCGGTGATCTTCCTGCATGGCGGTCCCGGCGGTGGCGAGGTCAAAGGCCTGGCCAAGCGCCTGAAGGAACGGAGCGCGCCCATCACCGAGGATCGTGACTGGATCTTCTTCGACGAACGCGGCACCGGCTTGTCCACGCCCAGTCTGGACTGCGGTTCACTCGGCCTGTCCGACGCCGGCCTGACCAGCGACCAGGCGGCCGCCGATGCAGTGCAATGCGGGCAATCGCTGCGCAAACAAGGTATCGACCTGTCGCGTTTCAATACCAGCGAGATCGTGAAAGACCTCGCCGACCTGCGCAAGGCGCTCGGCATCACCACTTACAACATCTATGGCGTGTCCTATGGCGCACGAGTTGCGATGGGGGTGATGCAACACGACCCAGCAGGCTTGCGTGCGGTGGTGCTGGACTCACCATGGCCTCCAGAAGTGAGCTGGACCGCCCCAATCGGCCCCCTGGTCTCGCGCGAACTTCGCCAGGTGTTGGCGCTATGCGCAGCGGACGCCGCCTGCAATTCCCGCCATCCGTCGCTCGAACCGCGCCTGGATGCAATGACTCGCCAGTGGCTGGAATCGCCACCCAGCAATGACAAGGGCCATCGCTACGCGGCCGAGGAACTGGCCGCATACCTGCTGGATGCCTTGTACGACGATGAAGGTGCTCGCAGCCTGCCCACGACCCTTGAGCAAATCATCGGCGGCGACCGTAGCGACCTCGACGAATTCCTGGTTGAACAAAGTGGCTACACCGAGGGCCAATTCTTCACCCATCTGTGCAAGGAAGAATTCGCGTTCGAATCGCCTTCGGATATCCAGGGCCTGCAAGGCACCGATCCAATCGCACAGGCCACCGCACGCGCCGCCAAGCGCTATTTCGATGCATGCAAAGGCTTCAATGTCGGCGCGGCTGATCCGGTCGAGAACCAGCCCGTCGCCAGCGACATTCCCACCCTGATGCTGACCGCGGATATCGACGCCGGGTGCCCGCCGGAGTACGCCCTGTCCGCCGCTACCCACCTGGGCCATGCGCAGGTCTTCAACATGCCCAACATGACCCACGCGGTCGCACGGCGCAGTCCATGCGCAAAGCGAATGCTCGCGGCATTCTTCGACCAGCCTGCGGCAACGGTTGACGCAAGCTGCATCGCCAACGACCGGCCGACGTTCCCCTTCATCCTGCGCTGAGATAGACCGGCGAATGCCGGCCAAAGTAGACCGTCTGAAAGGACACACAGACAAGGTTCGCGCCGATGTCCTCGAGCAGCTCGGTTGCCATCATGGAGAGCGCCAAGCCCGTAGACTGAGCGAAGTGGCCAGAAAGGTGTTTGCGGAGAACCCGTGAGCCAAGTGACGGATGCGCCGGGGTCTCGGTGATACGTGCGCACTCGATGCCGGTCTCTCGACAATCCTCTCCGCTTCACACCGGTCAAGCGAGCGGTTTGGTATGACGATGTGACAACACCTTGCCGACCCTGGCACCCAATTTACATCCTCACTTGAGTAGCCATCGGCCATGGACAAGGATTCGCTTCCCTTCACCCTGACGCGCAGGCAGGTCTTGATCGCCGGGACGACTTCCGTTGCTGCTTCGATGCTCCCGGGTGCAGCTGCACTGGCGACTGAAACGTTTCCTGATGAGGGAGGAAAAGGGCCGGTGATGTCCAAGGTATCGCTCAAGGTCAATGGGGAGACGCGGAACCTCGAGGTCGATACCCGGACGACGCTGCTCGATGCGCTGCGCGAGCACCTGCATCTCAACGGTACCAAGAAGGGCTGCGATCATGGCCAGTGTGGCGCCTGCACGGTGATCGTCGATGGGCGCCGGATCAACTCCTGCCTGTCGCTTGCGGTGATGCACGAAGGCGACAACGTCACCACCATTGAAGGGCTAGGCACACCCGACCACCTGCATCCGATGCAAGCGGCTTTCATCAAGCATGATGGCTTCCAGTGCGGCTACTGCACCCCGGGCCAAATCTGTTCGGCGGTTGCCGTGCTGGACGAAATCAAGGCGGGCATGCCCAGCCACGTGACCAGCAACCTGCAGGCGCGGCCGCGGGTCAACGCCGATGAATTGCGCGAACGCATGAGTGGCAACATCTGCCGTTGCGGCGCCTACTCGAACATCATCGACGCGATTTCCGATGTGGCCGGGAGCAAGGTATGAAAGCCTTCAGCTACGTGCGTGCCGGTTCACCCGCCGAAGCCGCCGCGGAAGCGGCGCGCACGCAAGACGCCAGGTTCATCGCCGGCGGCACCAACCTGCTCGACTTGATGAAGCTCGAAATCGAGACGCCCGGGCATCTCATCGACGTTAATCGGCTTGGCCTCGACAAGATCGAAAAAAGCGACGAGGGCGGGCTGCGCATAGGCGCACTGGTCCGCAACACCGACCTTGCGTCTGACAGACGCGTGCGCCGCGACTACGCGGTGCTGTCGCGCGCCTTGCTTGCCGGCGCGTCCGCCCAGTTGCGCAACCGCGCAACGACCGCCGGCAACCTGCTGCAGCGCACGCGATGTCCGTACTTCTACGACACCAACCTACCTTGCAACAAACGCAGGCCAGGCAGCGGCTGCGCGGCCATCGAAGGCTTCAGTCGCCAGCATGCGATTGTCGGCACCAGTAAAGATTGCATCGCGACCCATCCAAGCGACATGGCCATCGCAATGCGGGTGCTGGATGCCACCGTCGAGACCATCCAGCCCGACGGCACCCCGCGCCTGATTCCCATCGCGGACCTGCACCGCCTGCCCGGCACCACGCCCCACCTCGACCACACGCTGCAGGCAGGCGAACTGATTACCGCGGTGACGTTGCCGAAACCGGTCGGCGGCCAGCAGGTGTATCGCAAGGTGCGCGACCGCGCGTCGTATGCATTCGCGCTGGTATCGGTGGCCGCGATCGTGCAGCGCGATGGCACGGGACGCCTCGCGGCTGGCGGCGTTGCCCACAAACCTTGGCGCGTGGATGCGGCCGATGCGGCCTTGCCGCGTGGCGCCACGGCGGCTGCGAGCGCCCTGCTGGAAGGGGCGAAGACCACGCGTGAGAACGCGTTCAAGATCCCATTGGTGGAACGCATGATCGCGGCCGTGCTGATCGACGCGGGGAGAAAGGCATGAAGTTCGACAAGCCCGCCACTACAAATCCCATCGACCGGGGCAAGGTCGTTGGCAAGGCCACGGATCGCATCGACGGTCCGCTGAAAACGACCGGCACGGCCCCGTACGCCTACGAGCGCCACGACGCGGCGCCGAATCAGGCGTATGGCGTAGTGGTGGGGGCCGGCATCGCAAAAGGACGCATCGCCCTGCTGGACGACCGCGCCGCACGCAAGGCGCCGGGTGTGCTCGCCATCGTCACCGCGAAGAACGCGGGCAAGCTCGGCAAGGGCAACTTCAACACCGCCACGCTTTTGGGCGGGCCGGAGATCCAGCACTACCACCAGGCCATCGCGCTGGTCGTCGCCGAAACATTCGAGCAGGCGCGCGCGGCGGCGCAGCTGGTGCGGGTGGATTATGTGCGCGGCAAGGGCGCGTATGACCTGGCGGCAGCCAAAGGCTCGGCCACCATGCCAACGGGCGAGAACGACAAGGACACCAGCACCGGCGACTTCGCCGGGGCCTTCAAACTGGCGCCGGTGCAGCTGGATGAGACCTACACCACGCCCGACGAGTCGCACGCAATGATGGAGCCGCATGCGTCGATCGCGGCATGGGACAACGACAAGCTCACGCTGTGGACCTCCAACCAGATGATCGACTGGAGCGTCGGCGACCTGGCGAAGACGCTTGGCATCCCGAAGCAGAACGTGCGGCTGGTGTCGCCCTATATCGGTGGTGGATTTGGCGGCAAGCTGTTCGTGCGCGCGGACGCGTTGCTCGCGGCGCTTGGCGCCAAGGCTGCCAAGCGCCCGGTCAAGGTCATGCTGACGCGGCCGATGATGTTCAACAACACCACGCACCGCCCGGCCACCATCCAGCGCATCCGTCTGGGCGCGAGCAAGGACGGCACGCTCACGGCGATTGGCCATGAAAGCTGGTCCGGCGACCTCCCCGGTGGCGGGCCGGAGGTGGCAGTGCAACAGACGCGCCTCCTGTACGCAGGCGCAAACCGCATGACCAAGATGCGGCTTGCCGTGCTTGACCTGCCAGAAGCCAATGCGATGCGTGCGCCCGGCGAGGCGCCTGGCCTCATGGCGCTGGAAGTCGCGATGGACGAGATGGCGGAAAAGCTGGGTATGGACCCGGTGGAATTCCGGGTCCGCAATGACACCCAGGTCGATCCCGAGAAACCCGAGCGCCCGTTTTCCCAGCGTCGGCTTATCGAATGCTTTCGCACGGGCGCCGACCGTTTCGGCTGGGCCAAACGTTCCGCCATGCCCGCCAAGAGACGCGACGGGCAGTGGCTGCTCGGCACGGGCGTGGCATCCGCGTTCCGCAACAACATGGTGATGAAGTCCGCAGCGCGCGTGCGGCTGGACAGCCGTGGCACGGTCACGGTCGAGACCGACATGACCGACATCGGCACGGGCACGTACACCATCGTCGCGCAGACCGCGGCGGAGATGATGGGCGTTTCCCTGGACCGTGTTGTGGTGCGCCTCGGTGATTCCGCGTTCCCGGTGTCGGCCGGGTCCGGCGGGCAATGGGGAGCCAACAGTTCCACGGCAGGCGTCTATGCCGCGTGCGTCAAGCTGAGGGAAGCCGTCGCCACCAAGCTGGGCTTTGACCCTGGGCGAGCGGAGTTTGTCGATGGCAAGGTTCGTCTCGACGGTCGCAGCCGACCGCTTGCCGAGGCAGCCGCCTCCGCCGAGCTGGTCGCCGAGGACTTCATGGAATACGGCGACCTCGACAAGAAGTTCCAGCAGTCCACGTTCGGCGCGCATTTCGTGGAAGTCGGCGTCGACATCGCAACCGCCGAGATCCGCATCCGCCGCATGCTTGCGGTGTGCGCGGCCGGCCGCATCCTCAATCCCAAGGCAGCCCGCAGCCAGGTGATCGGTGCAATGACGATGGGCGCCGGCGCGGCGTTGATGGAGCACCTGGTGATCGACAAGCGGCTCGGCTACTTCGTCAACCATGACCTGGCCGGTTACGAAGTGCCGGTGCATGCCGACATCCCCCACCAGGAAGTGATCTTCCTGGACGAGACCGATCCGATGTCGTCGCCGATGAAAGCCAAGGGCGTGGGTGAACTCGGCATCTGCGGCGTGGGTGCAGCCATCGCCAACGCGATCTACAACGCGACCGGGGTGCGTGTTCGCGAGTACCCGATCACGCTCGACAAATTGCTGGCACGCATGCCGTCGCTCGTTTGACTTGACCGGCACCGCCGCAAACATCGACGCGGAACAGCAAGGTTTCCTGCGTACCGGGAATCCGCGCCCGGTGCTGGGCGCCGCGCTTGAAGCAGCGCGTGATTACGGTAATGGCGTGCTCGCACTTGTGCTGGAAACCGAGGGATC
>Ga0136611_10000474_pt1 | contig 26223 bp, 21 predicted proteins | sample AntDrymUQ2232306_2_FD_106645 | JGI IMG/M metagenome (GOLD analysis project Ga0136611, IMG submission 106645) | Polar desert sand microbial communities from Dry Valleys, Antarctica - metaG UQ223 (23.06) | ecosystem: Environmental > Terrestrial > Soil > Desert | place: Antarctica: Dry Valley...
GATGCCGTTGGCCTCACAGACCCGCTGGTCGTCCTCACCGAAGCCGGGGGCCAGATGGACCGTGCCCGTGCCGTCGGCGGTCGACACGAAGGTTCCGGCCAGCACCCGGAACGCGCCCGGGGCATCGGCGAAGTACGGGAACATCGGGGTGTACCGCCGACCGACCAGCTCGGACCCCTTGACCGTGCCGACCTGCTCGGCACCGGACAGCTCCTTTTCGTACGCCGCCCGCGTCGCTTCGCCGATGAGATAGCGGACACCGTCCTGCTCCAACACGGAATAGTCGATGTCCGGCCCGACAGCCAGCGCCAGGTTGGACGGCAGGGTCCACGGCGTCGTGGTCCACACCAAGATGCGCTCGCCCGACTCGAGCTCGAACCACACCGTCACGGCGCGGTCCTGGCGGTCGCGATAGGCGTCGTCCTGGCGGGTCTCGAAGTTCGACAGCGGGGTCTCGCACTCCCAGCAGTACGGCAGCACCTTGTGGCCCTCGTAGAGCAAGCCCTTGTCCCAGAGTTGCTTGAGCGCCCACATGACGCTCTCCATGTAGGGCATGTCGAGCGTCTTGTAGTCGTTCTCGAAGTCCACCCACCGGGCTTGGCGGGTGACGTAGGCCTCCCACTCCGACGTGTACCGGAGCACCGAGGTGCGGCAGTGCTCGTTGAAGCGCTCGACGCCGAGCTCCTCGATGGCAGCCGGACCGGTGATGCCCAGCTGCTTCTCGGCCTCCATCTCGGCCGGCAGGCCGTGGCAGTCCCACCCGAACCGCCGCTCGACGCGACGACCCCGCATGGTCTGATAGCGGGGCACGGCGTCCTTCACGAACCCGGTGAGGAGGTGGCCGTAGTGCGGAAGTCCGTTGGCGAACGGCGGACCGTCGTAGAAGACGAACTCGTTGGCGCCACCTTCGCCCGCCGGGCGGTTGGTGACCGAGGTGCGGAACGTGTCGTCGTCCGCCCACCGCGCCAGCACCGCCGCCTCGATGGCCGGCAGGTTCGGCTGCTGGTCGACGCTTGGGTACGGCGCGTCCGTCGGGGCCTCGGGGGACATGCTTCTACGATAAGCGGCATGGTCGACGAGCTCTTCGAGATTGACCCCGACGGCAACGCCCTGCTGCGGGTGCATGTGCAGCCGGGTGCCGGCCGCACCGCGGTGGTCGGCCGGCATGGTGACGCACTGAAGGTGCGGGTGGCGGCGCCGCCCGAGCGGGGCCGGGCCAACGAGGCCGTGATCGCCCTGCTGGCCGAGGTGCTGGGGGTCAAGGAGGCGCAGGTCGAGCTGGTGGGCGGTGAGTCGAACCGGGCCAAGCGCCTGAAGGTCACCGGCGTCGAGGCGGCCGATCTCGACCGACTCCTCGAGCTGGCCCTCGAACCGGCGAACGGGCCGGGCGGCGGCTCGCCGTCCACGTCTCGCCCCACCGACCGCAACCCGCGCCGCCGCTAGCGCCGGCGGCTGCTTGCGGGGTGCGGTCGGGTTGTTCCGAAGCCGGTGGTAAGTTCCCACGCCGCTTTCTCCCGAGGGGAACCTGACATGCCCAGAGCTCCCAAAGCCGGTCCCGCGCCGTCGCCGGCGGACGAGGTGACCCAACCGGCCAAGAAGGCCGTGCCCAAGAAGGCGGCCGCCACCAAGGCTGTGGGCGCCAGCGCCGCCGCCACCACCGCGGACCCGGTCGCCAAGAAGGCGGCCGCGCCCGCCAAGGCCGCGAAGGCCGCCGCGCCCGCCAAGGCCGCGAAGGCCACCAAGGCGGCGAAGGTGGTCGACGCTCCCGTCGCCCCGCCGGCCCGGCCCCGGGCACCGCTTCCAGAGCTCGAGGTCTCGGCCGCCGCCGCCGCCGCCAAGCGCGTGCCGCCCCGGGCCGAGGCCACGTCGAAGAAGGCGCCGGCCAAGCCCCAGGACCCCAAGTTCCTCGACGAGCAGCGAGAGCTGTTGCTGGCCGAACGGGCCCAGTACGACGAGCAGGCGCGCAGCCTCAAGGCGGAGGCCGACCAGCTGGCGGCCGACGCCGAGCCCGGCGACAGCCAGTTCGACGAGGAGGGTGCGGAGGGCGACTCCATGAGCGTCGAGCGAGAGCGCGACCTGGCGCTGGCGGCGCAGGCCCGGGCCAACATCGATGAGATCGATCGGGCCCTGGCCAAGATCGGCCGAGGCACCTACGGGTACTGCGAGCGGTGCGGGCAGGCCATCATGAAGGCTCGGTTGCAGGCGCTGCCCTTCGCGAAGGAGTGCGTGGCGTGCAAGACCGGGGGCCTGTCGGCACGACGCTGATGGGCATCGAGCCGACCGGGACCGCGCCGGCGCGGCCTCGGGCTCGGCTGGCGGCCATCAGCCTCACCATCGCCGGTGCCGTCCTTCTCGTCGACCAGCTGACCAAGTCGCTGGCCCTCGATGCCCTGGCCGACGGACCGGTTCAGCTGGTCTGGACGCTGCGGCTCAACCTGTCCTTCAACTCAGGTGTCGCCTTCTCGGCTGGTCGGGGGCTCACGCCGGTGATCACCATGGCCGGCATCGTCCTGCTCGGCGTGCTGGTCTTCCTGACGAGCAGGGTCGAGTCGCGGGCCCAAGCCCTGCCGCTGGGGCTGCTGCTGGGCGGGGCCATGGGCAACCTCTCCGACCGCCTCTTCCGGGACCACGGCGGTGCCGTGATCGACTTCATCGACTTCGGGTGGTGGCCGATCTTCAACGTGGCCGACATGGCGCTCACCTGCGGTGTGATCCTGTTCGTGATCGTGGGGTTGCGCAAGTGATCGAAGAGGTGCCGCCCGCGCTCGACGGCGAGCGCGTGGACCGGGTCGTCTCCTTGGTCACCGGCCTCCCTCGGGCCGAGGCGGCCGAGCTGGTCGACCGCGGCGACGTGCAGATCAATGGCTCGCCCGTCACCAGTCGCAGCAAGAAGCTGCGGTCCGGTCAGATGCTGGAGATCCTCGTGCCCGTCGTCGTCGGGCCGATGCGCCCGACGGCCGATGCGTCGGTGGGGGTGCCCGTCGTGCACGTCGACGACGCCATCGTGGTGGTCGACAAGCCCGCCGGTCTGGTGGTGCACCCTGGCGCCGGCAACGACACAGGCACCCTGGTGAACGGTCTGCTGGCCCGGTTCCCCGATCTGGCCGACACCGGCGAGGCCGACCGGCCCGGCATCGTCCACCGCCTCGATGCAGGCACGTCCGGCCTGCTGGTGGTGGCCCGCACTCCGGAGGCACATGCGTCGCTGGTGTCACAGATGGCGGCCCGCACCACCGAGCGCATCTATCTCGCGCTGGTCCTGGGCACGGTCGAGCCGGACAACGGCATCGTGGACGCGCCGATCGGGCGGTCAGGTCGGGATCCCACCCGCATGGCCGTCGTGGCCACCGGCCGGGACGCCCGCACCCGCTACAGCGTGCTGGCCCGACGCCAGCATCCGGTTCCCACCACCGAGGTCGAGTGCCGGCTGGAGACAGGCCGCACCCACCAGATCCGGGTCCACCTGGCGGCCATCGGCCATCCGGTGGTGGGCGACACCCGCTACGGCGGAGAGCGGCCGGCCCTGCCACTCGGGCGGCCCTACCTCCACGCCCACCGCTTGTCCTTCGACCACCCGACCACTGGCCAGCGTGTCTCGTTCTCGTCCGACCTGCCCCCCGACCTCGTCGATCAGCGCGCCCAGCTCAGCTGAGGCCAGGCCCGATCAGCGGAGGCGCCGCACGGCCAGCTCGGGGCGCGGCGCGGCCCGGGCCAGTCGAATGGAGGCCGCTCGCACCGACACGCCGGACGGAGAGGCGAGAACCGGATCGAGGTAGAGCTCGACCACTTCGGCCAGATCGTCCACCAGCTGGGCCACCCGCAGGAGGAGCTGTTCGATGCCGGCCACGTCCACGGGCGTCGACCCGCGATGTCCGGTGAGAAGCGGCGAGCCGCGCAGCGAGCAGACCAGCTCTCGGGCATCGACGTCCGTCAGGGGCAAGACCCGGTACGACTTGTCACCGAGGAGCTCGACGGCGGGTCCACCCAGGCCGAACATCACGAGCGGGCCGAAGGACGGGTCGTGCTCGACCCCGATCACCGTCTCGACCTGCGGCGCATCCTCGGTGCGCGCCGGAGGGTCTCCCGCGCTCACCGAGATGCCGTAACAGGCCAGCAGGGCGGCGGTGGAGATGGCGTCGAGCGCGATCGGTTCCTCATCGGCCGAGCCGGCGGCGGTGGCCACCAGGCGACGGGCACCGTCGGTGTCGATGCCTTCGAGATCGACCACCGCGCCCTCGGGGCGGCGGATCCAGGCCGCGTAGGACGCAACCCGTCCGAGCGCGTGGGCGGCGGCCTCCGGGAACGCGTACGACGGCACCGAGCGGGGGCCGGAGGTGAGGGCGTCGAGCCTGCCGCGATGGGCGAGGAAGTTGGCCAGCACCGGCTTGTCGGGCGCTCCGGCAGCCGCCCGCGACATCGCCGCCGCCACGTCGTCGGCCCTGGTGGCGATGGGTGGGACGAAGATGGCGATGACGGCGTCGACGTCCGGGTCGGCCAGCACGGTGGCCAACGCCCGCTCGTAGTCGGTGGCGGTGGCGGTGGCGTCGAGGTCGACAGGGTTGCGCACCGCCGCCGTGGGGGGCAGGAACCCCAGCAGCGCGTCCTGGGTGGCCGGGGCCAGCTCGGGCACCTCGAGGCCTGCACCCTCACACGCGTCGGCGGCCAGCACACCGGGACCACCGGCGTTGCCGACGATCGCCACCCGCACTCCGGCCGGCAAGGGCTGGCCGACCACCGCCTGGGCCACGTCGAAGAGCTGCTCCAACGTGTCCACGCGGATGACACCGGTCTGCCGGAAGAGGGCGTCAACGAGCGTGTCCGACGAGCGGGCCGTCGTGGCCCGGCTCTGCCGAGCACCTGAGGCCGTCCGGGCGCTCTTCACCGCCACGATGGGCTTCTTGCGGGCCACCCGGCGGGCGATGCGACTGAACACCCTGGGGTTGCCGAACGACTCGAGGTAGAGGAGCACGGCTTCGGTGGCGTCGTCGTCCTCCCAGTACTGCAGCAGGTCGTTGCCGCTCACGTCGGCCTTGTTCCCGACGGAGACGAAGGTGGAGACACCCAGGCCGACCTGCATGGCCTGGTCGAGCACGGCCATGCCGAGAGCGCCCGACTGCGACGAGAACCCCAAGCGGCCGGGAAGCAAGGCCCCACCCGCGAAGGTGGCGTTCAGCCGGACGTCGGCGGCCGTGTTCACGACGCCCATGCAGTTCGGGCCGACCATGCGCAGGCCGAGCCGGCGGGCCAGGGCCACGAGCCGTCGCTCGGCCGCGGCCCCCTCAGGGCCCGTCTCGGCGAAGCCGGCCGAGATGACGACCAGTCCGGCGACACCCTTCCGGGCGCACTCGACCACGACGGCCTCGACCTCGCGGGCCGGCACGACGATGACCGCGAGGTCGACCGGGTCGGGGATGTCGACCACGCTGGCCCACGCCCGCACGCTGGCCACGTGCCCGGCGGTGGGATGCACGGGGTAGACGGGCCCGTTGAACCCGCCGAGCAGGAGGTTGCGGAAGATCTCTTGGCCGAGGGAACCGGCCTCCCGGCTGGCGCCGATGACCGCAACCGACTTGGGGGACAGCAGCCGCTGCACCGACCGCTTGGTGGCCACGTGCTCACGCTCGTGCATCCGCGACACCGACCGCTCGGTCGGGGCGATCGGGAACACCACCCGCACCACGCCGTCGGCCAGCCTGCGCTCGACCTCGAAACCTGCCTCGGTGAACACGTTGAGCATCCGCCGGTTGTTGGGCAGGGTGTCGGCGATGAAGCGCTGCACGCCGTTGTCGCGTGCTGCAGCCACCAGGTGCTCGAGCAGGATGGTGCCGAGCCCACGGCCCTGATGGGCGTCCTCGACGACGAAGGCCACCTCGGCGTCGTGGCTGCCGGCCGTCACGTCGTAGCGCGCCACCGCGATGAGCTGATCGCCCAGCTCGGCCACGAGGGCCAGGCGGTCGACGTAGTCCACGTGCACGAGGCGGTCGAGCAGGTTTGCCCCCAGGCGGGGCAGCGGGCTGAAGAAGCGGTAGTAGATGGTGTCGGTCGAGAGCCGCTCGTGCAGCGCCTCGATGCCGGAGGCATCGTCGGGGCGGATGGGGCGGATCCGCACCGTGCCCCCGTCGGAGAGGACGACGTCCGCCTCTACCCGGGACGGGTACTGCGCCGCTGAGAGGTCCGACGCCGTCACTGCGCCGCTGGATCATGCAGCGGAAGCGGCTGCGGGCGCAGGCCCTGGGCCTGAGCCACCATGTCGGCCAGCGTGAAGCTGTCGAGGTGCTCCCGCATGTGATGGCCCACGTCGTGCCACACGGCCAGCAGGACGCACTGGCCCTCGTGGTCGCACGCCCCGTTCTGGTGCGGTGCTCCGAAGTCGCCCACCGCGATGGGCCCGTCGACCGCGCTCACGATCTGGCCGAGCGTGATGTCGTCCGGCGCCTGGGCCAAGACGTAGCCCCCGCCCACACCTCGCTTCGATCGAACCAGGCCTGCGCCCTTGAGGGCGAGGAGGATCTGCTCGAGGTAGGGCTGGGGGAGCCCCGTGCGTTCGGCGATGTCGCGCACCGATGTCGGGCCCGCGCTCTCCTGGTGGAGAGCAAGAGACAGGAGGGCCCGGCTGGCGTAGTCGCCCCGGGTGGAGACCTTCACGGTCCCATCGTAGGGGCGCAGTCAGTCGGCGGTTCCGGGTCCGCCGAACCCGAAGGGCCGACCGGTAGCGTGCGGCGCCGTGTCGAACAGCGAAGTACTGGTTGCGCCGTTGTGCTCGCACAGTGGAGAGATGCCCTCGCAGCTTCAGGCGCCGAACATGTTGCCTGCGGTCGCGCCCGCACCGCTGCTGCCGGCGTTCGGGTCCGGGTCGTTGCCCGACGTCGTCCCCGCACTGCTCGATCGGCGTGCGGGCACCCCCCCGTGGCTACCGGCCGAGCTTGGCGAGGCCCGCCAGGTCGTGCTGCTGGTGCTCGACGGCCTGGGCTGGAACCAGCTGCGGGCCAGACCGGCGCTGACACCGACCATGACGTCCCTCGCCGGCGGCCCGATCACCTCCGTCGCCCCGTCGACGACCGCCTGTGCCCTGGCGTCGATAGCGCTCGGCGTGCCGCCCGCCGTCCATGGGCTCGTCGGCTACCGCATGGTCGTCTCCGAGGGCAAGATCCTCAACCTGTTGCGATGGCGCACGAGCGAGGGCGACGCCCGGCTGACGTGGCCGCCGGCCGAGGTGCAGCCGCTCACGTCCTTCCTTGGCCGGGACGTGCCGGCGGTGACCCAGTCGTTGTACGCCGGCACCGGCTTCACGACCGCCCACCTCAGTGGCGCCCGGCTCTGCGGGTGGCGCACCCCATCAGGCATCGCCGTCACGGTGCGCCGCCTGCTGGAAGAGGGCAACGACTTCGTCTACGCCTACTACCCGGGCCTGGACACGGTCGCCCACGAGCACGGCTTCGGCGAGCACTACGACGCCGAGCTGCAGGCCACCGATGTGCTGGTGGCCCAGGTCGCCGCCGCCCTACCTCCAGGCGCCGCCCTGGTGGTTACCGCCGACCACGGCCAGGTGGAGGTGGACGATCGGATCGTGCACCTCGACCCGGCGGTGGCCGGCGCCGTGCGCTTCCAGTCCGGCGAGGGGCGGTTCCGCTGGTTGCACGTGGCCCCCGGAGCCACCGAGGACACCGTGGCCGCGGGCCGCGAGCTGCATGGAGACCAGGCCTGGGTGGTCAGCCGGGAGCAGGTCATCGACGAAGGCTGGTTCGGCGGACGGTTGGCCGCGCACGTGGAGGCTCGCCTGGGCGATGTCGCCGTCGTCGCCCACGCACCTGTCGCGTTCTACGACCCGGACGAGACCGGGTCATCTTCCATGCGCTGTCGTCACGGGTCGATGACGCCGGACGAGATGCTGGTGCCGTTGCTCGCTCACCTCTCGTAGGATCCCCCGAATGTCCGACCAGCCCTCGATGCCACCCCAGCCCACGCCGGACCAGCAGGCACCGGCGAACGGCCAGGAGTCTGCTCCCGTCGTGCTCACCCCCGAGCTGGCCGACAAGCTGGTGGCTAGGTCCGAGGGTCCGAGCGAGAGCGTGGAGCACCCGGCCAAGGTCATGCGCATCGGGTCGATGCTGAAGCAGCTGCTCGACGAGGTGCGCCAGGCGCCGCTCGACGAGGCGGGTCGCCAGCGCCTGGCCGAGATCTACGACACGTCCGTGGCCGAGCTCAGCGCGGGTGTCTCCGAGGACCTGCGCGACGAGCTGGCCCGACTGGCCATCCCGTTCAAGGCGGACGACACCCCACCGTCGGAGTCCGAGCTCCGCGTCGCCCAGGCCCAGCTGGTGGGTTGGCTCGAGGGCCTCTTTCACGGCATCCAGGCCACCTTGTTCGCCCAGCAGATGGCGGCGCGGGCCCAGCTGGAGGAGATGCAGCGTCGAAGCCTCCCGGCCGCCGCCGCCGACCCGCAGCGGCCCGGCACGTACCTCTGACCCGCGCTACGCTCGGAAATGACATCCGTGTAGTTCTCCACAGGCTGTGGACAGCCGTGGCCACAGACGAAGGGCGCTCGTGGGGGACTCCTTCACCCATCTCCATCTGCACACCGAGTTCTCCATGCTCGATGGGGCGGCTCGCGTCAGCGAGGTGGTGGCCGCAGCGGCGGCCGACGGCCAGCCGGCCCTCGGCATCACCGACCACGGCAACATGTACGGCGTCCTCGACTTCTACAAGGAGTGCCAGGCCAAGGGCGTGATCCCCGTGGTGGGCATGGAGGCGTACATGGCGGCCGAGAGCCGCCACGAGCGCCCCGTGCGTCGGGGCCGCATGGACGACACCGGCGGCGACAGCGACGGCGGCAACAAGCTCTACTACCACCTCACCCTGCTGGCGGAGACCACGGCCGGCTACCGCAACCTCATCAAGCTGTCGAGCGACGCATACCTCGAGGGCTACTACTACAAGCCCCGCCTCGACTGGGAGCTGCTCGAGCGCTACTCCGAGGGCGTCATCGCCACCACCGGGTGCCTCGGTGGCGTGGTCCTCCAGGCCCTCTTGCACGACCGCTTCGAGCTGGCCGTCGAACGGGCCGCCCGCCTGCAGGACATCTTCGGGCGCGACTCGCTGTTCGTCGAGCTGCAGGATCATGGGCTGGCCGAGCAGAAGCGCACCAACCCCCAGCTGATCGAGCTGGCCCGGCGGATCAAGGCGCCGTTGCTGGCCACCAACGACAGCCACTACACCCATCAGGCCGACTCCGTGTCCCACGACGCCCTGCTCTGCGTTCAGACGGGCGCCTCCATCGACGACCCCAACCGGTTCAAGTTCGACGGGGACCAGCACTACCTCAAGTCGGCGGCGGAGATGCGTCACCTCTTCCGGGCCTATCCGGAGGCCTGCGACAACACCCTCTGGATCGCCGAGCGGGCGAAGGTCGAGATCGCGTTCGGCAAGCCGCAGCTGCCGTCCTTCCCGCTCCCGGCTGGCTTCGACGACGACGACACCTACCTTCGATGGCTCTGCTTCGAGGGGGCGAGAGATCGCTACGGCGCAGTGCTGCCCGCCGCAGTGGTCGAACGCCTCGACTACGAGCTGCGCGTCATCGGCGACATGGGGTTCTCCGCCTACTTCCTCGTGGTCTGGGACCTGATCAAGTACGGCAAGGACAAGGGCATTCGCGTGGGTCCCGGGCGAGGTTCGGCCGCTGGGTGCTGCGTCGCCTACTGCCTGCGCATCGTCGACATCGACCCGATCCGCTACGACCTCATCTTCGAGCGGTTCTTGAACCCCGGCCGCAAGACCATGCCCGACATCGACATGGACTTCGACGAGCGCTACCGCGGCGAGATGATCAAGTACGCGGCCGAGCGCTACGGCTCTGACCACGTGGCCCAGATCGTCACCTTCTCCACCATCAAGGCCCGGGCCGCGGTGCGCGACGCCGCTCGGGTGCTCGGGTACCCGTATGCCGTGGGTGACCGCGTGGCGAAGGCCATGCCGCCGCTGGTGATGGGCCGCGACACGCCCCTCTACGCCTGCCTCGACAAGACGCCGAAGTACGAGGACGGCTACAAGGCGGCGCAGGACCTGCGGGACATGTACGCAACCGACCCGGATGTCAAGAAGGTCGTGGACGTGGCCCGCGGACTGGAGGGGCTGCGCCGCCAGGACGGCATCCACGCGGCGGCGGTGGTCATCACCAAGGAGCCGCTCACCGAGTACCTGCCCGTCCAGCGCAAGCCCGGTCCGGGTGAGCGACCGGAGGACGCGCCCATCGTCACCCAGTACGAGATGCACGGCGTCGAAGAGCTGGGCCTGCTGAAGATGGACTTCCTCGGCCTGCGCAACCTGTCGGTCATCGAGCGGGCCCTCGACCTGGTCGAGATCTCCACCGGTGGCCGCCCGGACATCGACGCCGTCCCCCTCGACGACGACAAGACGCTCGCCATGCTGCGCCGAGGCGACACCATCGGCGTCTTTCAGCTCGAGGGTGGACCCATGCGGGCGCTCGTCCGGTCGTTGGCGCCCACCTCGTTCGACGACGTGGCCGCGCTCATCGCCCTCTACCGCCCCGGTCCCATGGCCGCCAACATGCACAACGACTTCGCCGACCGGAAGAACGGCCGGAAGCCGGTCGAGTACCTGCATCCCGACCTCGAGCCGCTCCTGGCCGACACACAGGGCCTGATGATCTTCCAGGAGAAGCTGATGCGGGTGGCCCAGGCCTTCGCCGGCTACTCCCTCGAGGAGGCGGACAACCTGCGGCGGGCGTGCGCCAAGAAGAACCGCGAGCTCATCATGCTCGAGCGGGCCAGCTTCGTCGCCGGTTGTGAGCGCACGGGCTACGGGGCGGAGATCGGCACGAAGCTGTTCGACATCATCGAGCCCTTCGCCGACTACGCCTTCCCCAAAGCCCACTCCTACGGCTACGGCATGGTCAGCTACCAGACGGCCTGGCTGAAAGCCAACCACCCCGTTGAGTACCTGGCCGCGCTGCTCACGTCGGTCAAGGACGACAAGGACGCCACGGCCAAGTACCTGGCCGAGTGTCGGGCCCGTGGCATCGCGGTGCTGGTACCCGACACCAACCTGTCCGCCTCCGACTTCACGGTGGAGCAGGGCACCATCCCGTTCGGCATGTCGGCCGTGCGCAACGTCGGCGCCGGGCTCGTCGCCCACGTCATCGCCGAGCGCGACACCAACGGGCCCTACGTGGACTTCTACGACTTCTGCGAGCGGGTCGATCCCTCGGTGCTCAACAAGCGCACGGTGGAGTCGCTGATCAAGGCGGGAGCCTTCGACTCCCTCGGGCACCCGCGCAAAGGCCTCTGCCTGGTGCACGAGCAGATCATCGACCGCACTCTCACCCGGCGGAAGAAGGAGGCGGAGGGGCAGTTCGACCTGTTCTCGGCCATGGCGGCCAACGACGAGCCTTCCGACCGCTCGGCGTCGGGGGACCGCGTGGAGATCCCCGACGACGAGTTCGACAAGATGCCCAAGCTGGCCTTCGAGAAGGAGATGCTCGGCCTCTACGTCTCCGACCACCCCCTGATGGGCGCCGAGGCGTCGTTGCGCCGGCTCACGCAGTGCACGATCGACGAGCTCCGCGACGGCCAGGAGGGCGAGCTCAAGACGACGGGCGGCGTCGTCACCTCCCTGGTGCGCAAGTACACCAAGAAGGGCGAGCTGATGGGCACCTTCGCCCTCGAGGACCTGCAGGCCTCGGTCGAGTGCTGGGTCTTCCCGAGGGTGATGCTCGAAGTGGGCCACCTGCTGGCCGACGACGCCATCGTCACCGTCAAGGGGCGCCTCGACAAGCGGGAGGAGCCGCCCAAGGTCATCGTGTCGGAGGTTCGCCGCATCGAGGTGACCGCAGACGACTCCGTCGGCCCCCTCAAGCTGCACCTCCCCCTCAGCACCCTCACCGACGACTGCCTGGACCGGTTGAAGCGGCTGTTGCTCGACCACCCCGGGGAGGCTCCGGTCCTGCTCCAGGTGGGGGACAAGGTGCTCAAGCTGAGCGACGAGTTCCGGGTCGAGTCGCGCCACGGGCTGCTCGGCGAGATCCGGGTGCTGCTCGGCGCCAACAGCGTTCTGACCTGACCCGCTTTTCCCCAGTCGCGGCCTCGCGCCTAAAGTGTCGTACGGCCGGTCAAGAACGGGGAGACACGCACGGGTTATGGCGATCGAGGTCGAAACCAAGGACTGCACCGCACTGAGTGACTCCGAGCTCAGCGAGATGGCCGACATCTGCGCCGACGGAAAGGCCGGCTTCGACATCGGGCTGGTGTCGAAGCAGCGCGATGAGTGGGTGCTGGTGAGCTCGGCCCGCGACGGCGGCAAGCTGCTCGGCTATTCCTTCTGCACGCTCGAGCGCATCGGCGGCACCCCGTGCCTGCTGGTCGGGCTGGCCTCGGTGAAGCGTCACTCCAAGCGTGAGACGGTGTTGAAGGCCATCATGGCCGACCAGTACCGCCGAGCTGTGCTGGCCTTTCCCGACGAGGACGTGTTGGTGGGCACCCGCTTCATCGATCCGGCCGGCTACCTGGCCTTTAAAGGCCTGGAGGACATCGTGCCCCGGCCAGGCCACAAGGCGACGGGCGAGGAGCGCGCCTGGGGCCGTCGACTGGCCAAGCGGTTCGGGGCCGAGGGCCGCATCGACGACCGGACGTTCGTGCTTCGAGGCGACGGCTCCTGTGGTCCATGCTTCGATCACGAGGCTCTGAAGCCCGAGAACCTCGATCCACAAGTCGCTGCCTACTTCACCGATCTGGACGTGGCGCGCGCCGACCAGCTCATCGCCTTCGGGTGGGCCATGGCCGAAGACCTCGCCGCCCGCTCAGCCAAGTAGCACCTCTCCACGGGCGGGGCTTGGGCCACCGGCCCATCCACCCCCCGTCACCTGGTGAACAGGACACTGTGGGAATGAACGGCTCGACGCTCTGCGGCCTAGGTCCGGTGGCCACAAGATGAAGCTCGGTTTGGTGCTGGGCGCCGGCGGGACGGTGGGCCTGGCCTACCACGCCGGCGCGCTACGGGCCCTCGAGCAGGTGGGAGGTCTCGCGCCCAGCTCGGCCGACCTCATGGTCGGCACTTCGGCCGGGTCCATGGTGGCCGCCTTCCTGCGCTGTGGGTGGACCACCGATGACCTCTGGCAGCTGGCGCTCGGGTCGCATCCTGCGCTGCTGGCCCAGACGGTCGAGGAGCTGGCCGCCAACCGAGCCGGCATCCTGGCGCCTCTGTGGCGCAACCCGGTCGAGCTCGGCCGTCGGGCTGTCGGATCCGCGTATGTCTTCTCCCGCTCGATGGTGCGGATCCCCGTCCCGATGCTCCCGAGCGTGCTCGGCCGGTGGTTCCCAGGCGGGTTCTTCGCCATGTCGGAGGGTTCTCAGCACTTCACCGCCGAGCTGCCCGTGCGCTGGCCGAGTGCGCCCCTGTGGATCTGCGCCGTCGACATCAACACCGGTTCCCGGGTGGTGTTCGGTCGCGACCTCGACGCGTCTCCGGCCCAGGCCGTCCGTGCATCCTGCGCCATCCCCGGCATCTATCCGCCGGTGCGCATTGGGAAGCGCCTGCTCGTGGACGGCGCGGCCTACTCGACCACGAACGTGGATCTGGCCGGGGCGGCCGGTGCCGGGTGCGATGTGATCGTGGCCGTCGCCCCGATGGCCTTCGACACCGCCCCGAGGCCGCGTTTGACCACCCAGCTGAGCCGGCGCCGAGCGGCGCGCACGCTGGCCTCGGAGGTCGCCAGCGCAAGGGCCGGTGGCGCGGAGGTGCTGTTGGTCCGGCCCACGCCGGCCGAGCTCCGGATCCATGGCGCCAACCCGATGCGCCGGGATGGCTGGGAGCCCATCGCTCGCGCCGCGTACGACTCGGTGGCCGCCGCGCTGCAAACCGAGCGCTTCCAGCGCGTGTTGCGCGAGCGGCCGGCGGCCTAAGCCTCCGCTTCCGCTCGTCCGTGGCGCTCCAGGCGTCAACTTGACCAAGCGGTCAAGATGGGCTGTTCTGGATGGGCAAACCCCCTCGCAGCACGGAAGGACCTCGAGATCTATGTCCGACATCACCGCCCAACGTTCGACCACCGGTGGGGATCCGCTCCTCGACGAGCTCCGCACCTGGTTGGAGGAGAACTGGGACCCCGACCTCACTGTTGCCGAGTGGTGGGAGCGTCTCGGTCTGGCCGGTTGGTCGCATCCCACGCTTCCCGAGAACGCTTACGGCAAAGGCCTGTCCCGCAACGACGGCGTCCGAGTGCAGCAGACCATAGGTGAGTTCGGCGCACTGGGGGCTCCGGGGGGCCTGGGCCTGCTCCTCGCCGCGCCCACCATCGCCGCCCATGGCACCCAGGAGCAGATCGACCTGTACGTCCGCGACATCGTCACGGGCCAGAAGGCCTGGTGCCAGCTGTTCAGCGAGCCGGGCGCCGGCTCCGACCTGGCCGGTCTGACCTGCAAGGGCGAGCAGGACGGTGATGAGTGGATCTTCAACGGACAGAAGGTGTGGACCTCCGGCGGCCAGGTGGCGGACATGGGCATGCTCATCTCCCGCACCAACGCAGAGGTGCCGAAGCACCAGGGCATCACCTACTTCGCCCTCGACATGCACCAGGCAGGCGTCGACATTCGCCCGCTGCGGGAGATGACCGGCCGGGCCATGTTCAACGAGGTGTTCCTGAGCGACGCTCGTTGCCACAACGACGCGCTACTCGGTGGTCTCAACAACGGCTGGGCCGTGGCCAACACCACGCTGATGCATGAGCGCGCCGGTCTCGGTGCCGGTGGTGGCTCGGGCGGCGGCGGGGCGGCGACTCCGGGCACGGTGGCCGGGCAGCTCAACCGCAAGGCCGGCGACTTCGCGCCGGCGGGCGGCGGTGGCGCCGCCCGTCGTAGCGGTGGGGGAGGCGGCGGCGGGGGCCGTAGTGGCGGCCACAGCATGTACGCCCAGTTCGCCCGCAGCCGAGGCCTCATCGACGACCCCACGATCCGCCAGGACCTGGCCCTCATGTACACGCTCAACGAGGTGGGCAAGTTCAACAACCTCCGGGCCAAGGCGGCCCGCGCCGTCGGTCAGGACATCCCGGGCCTGGCCAACATCGCCAAGCTCTCGATGAGCAACATCGTCCGCCTCAACCGCGACCTGGGCCTTCGCATCATGGGCCCCTTCGGCACCCTCCACGCCTACACGCCGGACCAGGCCAAGGAGCTCAACGAAGCCACCGGCAACCCCTATCTCGGCATGATCACCGAGTCGGCCCTCTACGCCCAGGCTCCCCCGATCTACGGCGGCACCGACCAGATCCAGAAGAACATCATCGGCGAGCGCGTGCTCGGCTTGCCCAAGGAGCCCAGCAACGACCGGGTCGTCCCCTTCAAGGAGCTTCCCAAGAACGGCTGACCGCCTCTCGTGCCGGGGTGCGCGGCCCGCCCGCCCCGGCACCGGCGCAGTTCAGGCGGCGGCCAGCTCCTTGAGCAGCGCCCGGCTCCGGTTGCGCGAGCCCGACCGGTCGGTGCCGACCGGGAACACGGCGGCCCAGACGTCGGTGGCGCCGGCGTCGAAGAGCTGCTGGATCTGGGCGGTGACGGCAGCCTCATCGCCCACGATGGCCGCGTCGGCGGGACCCGGCGCCCCGCCGAGGTCCAAGATGCGGCGGTAGTTGGGCAGCACGCCGTAGTTGGCGAACTGCTGCGCAGCGACCGAACGGGCCTCGTCAACGTCGTCGTGCACGGCCACCGGCAGCCCGGCGACGATGCGCGGCTCCGGCCGGCCCGCAGCCGCAGCCGCCTTGCGGATTCGGGGGCTGACGTGGGTCTCGACCGAGCGGGCGTTGCCCATCCACAGGATGGTGCCGTCGGTCTGCTCACCGGCCACTCGCAAGAGGCGAGGAGCCAGCGCGGCGATGAGGACGGGCACCGGTTGCTCCGGCTTGGCTGCCCGGGCGCCCGATGCGACCTGGAAGTCCTCGCCCTTGAAGCGCACGCCTTCACCTCGCAGCAGGGGCGAGAGCACGCTCACGTACTCCTCGGTGTGCCGGCCAGGATGCTCGTAGGACATGCCGTACGCATCATCGATCACCGGCTTGTGCGACGGCCCGATGCCGAGCGTGAAGCCGGGGCGCCCCATGGCGGCGACGACGGCTGCGGCGCGATTGGCCATCAGCACGGGGTGGATGGGATAGGTCTGCACCACCGACGTCCCGAGCTCGATCGAGGTCGTCTCCCGCCCGGCCATGGCCATGGCGATGAACGGGTCGCCGCCGGTGGCACCCGCGTACCAGAGGGAGGAGAAGCCGTCCGCCTCTGCCTCCTTGGCCTGCTCGATCATCCTGTCGACGGTCGTGCCGCCCCCACTCAACCCGATGCGCATGGGCGAAACCTAACCTCCGTCGGCCGGATCCGCCCGCCTTCTGGAGGTGGGCTACGGGCGGGGAAGCAGCGCGGCCACGACCTTGTGGCACTGCCCGGCCCGGGGTGGCGTGAGCCCGACCAGCAGCCAGCGGGGCTTCCAGCCGAGCGCTCGGTTCAGGGTGGTGCCGCCTACTCGGCGCACCGACGGATGGGAGAGCGCCTCCTCCACGCCTGGATCATCGAGGGGGAGGGTGTAGTCGAGCCGCCGCCACCGAAACCGGCACTCCAAGCGCTGCCCGGAGGTGCGCTCGACCACGGGTCCCGCCGTCGGGTTCACGAGGGCGAGCGAGGGGCGGTCGGCTCGCACCGTCCAGTAGGGCACCGATGACGCGGCCACCCCGAGCAGGTGCTCGTTCTTCGGGTGCACCAAGGGCCGCAGCAGCTTCACCACCTTCCGACCGCGGAGATGATCGATCCGTTCGGGCGCCGAGAGCAGCACGGTGTCGGCGGTGAACGCAACCTGATCGTCGTCGAGGACATCGACGTTGATCACGTCGTAGATCTCGAACGTCTCGGAGCACGGCTGGGCAAAGACACCCCGCAAGAGCGCCCCCGAAGCGAGGTCGACGCCGGCACAACCCCGTGAGCTGGCGGCGACGACGAGGAGCTCCATCGACCACCCATGTTGCCCGCCGCTCGGCGGGGCGCGTCGGATGCACCCGTTACAACTTGGCGACTTCAGGGCTCCGTCGCGGCCCGCTACAGCTGGGCCACCAGCTCGTCCGGATCGGTCACCGGCTGCCGGCAGGCATAGTTGCGACAGACGTAGGCGCGTCCCGGCTCCCGTCCCTCCCAGAGCGGCGACGGATACGGCTCGCCCCACGCGAGCACTGCGGTTGGCAGGTAGCGATGGTGCACCGCCCACACCAGGGCCTGCACCGCTGCGTCCTCCCGATCGCCGGGCACGACGATCTCCGTCGGGCCGCTGATGGAGAGGTCGACTGCGGCCAGGGCGTAGGTGAAGGCCTGCGGGTGATGGGCGATCGGCTCGGCCAGCCAGGCGAGGATGGCGTTGGCCGCGTCCGTCCAGCGGGCCGAGCCCTCGAGCGCGCCCAGGCGGAGCAGCGCGAGGGCAGCCACCGCGTTGGCCGAGGGGGTGGCCCCGTCGTAGTAGTCCTTCTGGCGCACGATGAGCTGCTCGGCGTCATGGCCGGTGGTGAACAGCCCGCCGCTCTCGGGGTCGGTGAACAGGTCGAGGAGGACGGCGGCTGCCGCACCCGCCTCGATGATCCACGACGCCTCGCCGGTGGCCTCGGCCAGCCGGGTGAAACCGTCGACCAGCCACGCCAGGTCGACGGCGTACGCGAGGTGCCGGGCTCGGCCGGCCTGCCACGACCGCAGCCAACGACCGGACGGGTTGCGGAGCTCACGCAGCAGGAAGGCGGCGGTGTCGGCGGCCATGGCGATCCACTCGGGCCGCTCGAGGGCGGCGCCGGCCTCGGCCAGGGCCGAGACCCACATGGCGTTCCACTCGGTGAGCACCTTGTCGTCCAGGCCGGGGCGGATGCGGCCTTCACGGGCGGCCCACAGGATGCTCCGGGCCTGGTCCACGTCGGGTGGGCGCAGGAGGTCGCCGCGCACCGGCCGATGGAGGATGTTCGAGCCCTCGAAGTTCCCCGACTTGGTGACCCCGTACCAGTGCATGGCCGCCTCGGTCAGGCCCGGCTCGTCGAGCACCGCGGCCATCTCCTCGGGCCGCCACACGTAGAACTTGCCTTCCTCTCCCTCCGAGTCGGCATCTTCGGCCGAGTAGATGCCACCTTCGGGCGACCGCAGATCACGGCGCACGTACTCGACGATCTCCGTGGCCACCTGGAGGTAGCGGTCCTCACCGGTGACCTGGAACCCATGGACGTAGGCCCGCAGCAGCTGGGCCTGGTCGTAGAGCATCTTCTCGAAGTGGGGCACCATCCAGAACGCGTCGACCGAGTACCGCGAGAACCCGCCGCCCAGATGGTCGTAGATGCCGCCCGACGCCATGGCGTCGAGCGTGGTGGTGAGCGTGCGGAGGGTCGATTCCGACGGGTCGGCGGCGTGGGCCCGGAAGACGAGCTCGAGGTTGCTCACCTGCGGGAACTTGGGCGACTGGCCGAAGCCGCCCCACTCCGAGTCGAAGGCACCCTGCAGGGTGGCCAGGCCGGCATCGAGGACGGCCCTGTCCAGCTTCGTCCCGCCGTCGCCTCCCGCCAGCTCGGTGCGGGCCTTCACCGCCGCCGCCAGCTGGTCGGCCTGGGCGTCGAGATCACCGCGCCGCTCGGTCCACGCCTCGTGCACCGCGGACATGAGCTCGACGAAGCCGGGCCGGCCGTGCGAGCTCGTTCTGGCGAAGTAGGTGCCGGCGAAGAACGGACGTCCGTCGGGGGTGAGGAACACCGTCATCGGCCACCCGCCGCTGCCCGTCATGGCCTGCGTCGCCTCCATGTAGACGGCGTCGACGTCGGGCCGCTCCTCGCGGTCGACCTTCACGTTGACGTAGAGCTCGTTCATCACCTCTGCCACGTCCGGGTCCTCGAAGGACTCGTGAGCCATGACGTGACACCAGTGGCAGGCGGAGTAGCCGATGCTCAGCAGCACGGGCTTGTCCTCGGCCCGTGCTTTGGCGAACGCCTCCTCGCCCCATGGGTACCAGTCGACCGGGTTCTCCTTGTGTTGCTGGAGATAGGGGCTGGTCTCGTCGGCGAGGCGGTTCGGCATGCACCGTGGACCCTACCGATCCGCCGGGGGCGCCCGTTCCACTGCGTGTCGAGGAGCTGACCCCGGTCCGTTGGCGACGCCCCCACACGAGATGCTAGGTGTGCGACCCATGAGCGACGTCCCCCGCACCCTCGCCGCCCTCACCCCGGAGTGGCTGTCCGAGGCGCTCGACACGGCGGTGATCGACGCCCGCGTGACGCCCATCGCCGAAGGCGAGGGGTTCATGGGGCGGCTGGCGCGCGTCGAGCCCATCTACGGCGAGGGCGCCGGCGGCCCGGCATCGATGGTGGCCAAGATCCCAACCGACGATCCGGGGAGCGTCGCCATCGGCCAGATGCTGGCGGTGTGGGAGCGCGAGGCCAACTTCTACCTCGAGCTCGCCCCCCGTCTGCCCGTCCGGACACCGCAGTGCTTCTACGCCGGGGGAGATGCCGACAGCGGCATCTTCGCCGTGCTGTTGGAGGACCTGTCGCCGTTCGTCGGCGGCGACCAGATCGTTGGCGCCACGCCGGCGCAGGCCGAGGCGGCCATCAGCTGGCTCGGTGCCTTTCATGCCGCCGAGTCCGGCGGTGGGGACGCTGCGGAGATGGCGTGGTTGCCGGCGACGGCCAACAGCCCGATGTACCAGGGCCTCGGGCCGATGCTCGAGGCGGTGTGGCCGGGCTTCGTCGACAGGTTCGGTTCGCACACGCCCCCCGACACCCTTGGTTGGGTCGAACGGATGATCCCGCGGTGGAACGAGTGCATGGCCGAGCAGCTGTTGCCGATCACGATCGTCCACGCCGACTTCCGCATCGACAACCTGTTCTTCGACGGCGGCACCGTCATCGCCATCGACTGGCAGTCGGTGGCGCTGGGGGAGGGGCTCTACGACGTTGCCTACTTCATGGGTGGCAGCGTCCCGACCGACCAACGCCGGGCGACCGAGCGCTCACTGGTGTCCCGCTATGGCGCGACGCTGCGTGCACGTGGTGTCGAGGTGCCACGGGACGACGTGCTCTTCGACCAGTACCGGCGGGCGGTGTTGGTGGCGATGACCGTGGGGGCCCTCCTGATGGGCCAGCTCGACCTCACCGTCAACCAGCGGGCCGTCGACCTGGCGCGCGTGGCCATCGAGCGGATGTACACGACCGGCAAGGACCTCGCCGTCGGCGATCTCGTCGGCGACTGATCAGCGCGCGTCCGACTCGAAGACCCGCTCCCGGCGCGCCGCCATCAGGCTAGAAACGTGGCGAGTCGGAACGACCCGCGTCGAGCACCCAGCAGCGGCCTTTTGGCCGTTTGGGGCCGCCGGCGACGGGATAGGCCGCGATCACACCAACTGAGGAGCAACGATGGCGACGGCGAAGAGTGGACGCGTGGACCCAAGCGCGCCGCAACGGGACCCCCAAGGCGCAGAGGGCCGGTTGGTCGAGGACAAGCGGCGCGACCCGATCCCGAACCCTCGGTCGAGCAAGGTTCCGGGACAGGACAGCGACTACTTGACCACGGCGCAGGGGCAACGGCTCGCCCACACCGACGACTCCCTCACGGCGGGCGTCCGTGGTCCGACCCTGATGGACGACTTCCATCTCCGCGAGAAGATCATGCACTTCGATCACGAGCGCATTCCCGAGCGTGTGGTCCATGCTCGCGGTGCCGCCGCGCATGGGGTGTTCGAGGCGTATGGCAACGCGGGCGAGCTGACGAGTGCCGACTTCCTCCAGGCCGGCCGGGTCACGCCCGTCTTCACCCGCTTCTCGACGGTGGTCGGATCGCGCGGGTCGGCCGACACCGTTCGTGACGTCCGCGGGTTCGCCGTCAAGTTCTACACCGAGGCCGGCGTCTTCGATCTCGTCGGCAACAACATCCCGGTCTTCTTCATCCGTGACGGCATCAAGTTCCCGGACCTGATCCACGCGGCCAAGCCGGAGCCCGATCGCGAGATCCCACAGGCCCAGACCGCACACACCACGTTCTGGGACTTCATCTCCTTGATCCCTGAGTCGCCGCACATGTTGATGTGGACCATGTCCGACCGCGCCATCCCCCGTTCGTACCGGATGATGGAGGGCTTCGGCGTCCACACCTTCCGCCTGGTCAACGCCGCCGGCCAGACGAGCCTGGTCAAGTTCCACTGGAAGCCCGTGCTCGGCGTCCATGGCCTGGTGTGGGACGAGGCGCTGACGCTGAACGGCGTCGATCCCGACTTCCACCGGCGGGACCTGTTCAACGCCATCGGCGATGGCGCCTTCCCCGAGTGGGAGCTCGGCGTCCAAGTCATGCCGGACAGCGAAGAGCAGTACTTCGAGGGCATCGACCTGCTCGACTCCACCAAGCTCGTCCCCGAGGAGCTCGTGCCGGTGCAGCCGATCGGGCGGATGACCCTGAACCGGAACCCGGCCAACTTCTTCGCCGAGGTCGAGCAGGTGGCCTACCATTCCGGCCACCTCGTGCGGGGCATCGAGGGCGTCGACGACCCTCTCTTCCAGGCTCGGCTCTTCAGCTACCTCGACACGCAGCTGACCCGCCTCGGCGGGCCCAACTTCAACCAGATCCCGATCAACCGGCCCCACGCACCGGTGAACGACAACCTCCGGGACGGCTTCATGCAGCAGGCGGTCCATCACGGCCGCACTCCCTACCTCCCCAACGGCGTGGGCGGCGGCTGCCCGGTCCTGGCCACGGAGGAGGAAGGGGGCTACGTGCATGTGCCCCGCCAGGTCAACGGCCCGAAAATCCGTGAGCGCGGACCCGACGACGAGTACGGCCAGGCCCGTCTCTTCTGGAACAGCATGACCGCGGCCGAGCAGGGCCACATCGTGGACGCCTACACCTTCGAGCTCGGCAAGGTCGAGGTGCAGGCGGTGGTGGAGCGGATGGTGGGCCGTCTGGTGCTCATCGACCGGGGGCTCGCCGCCCGGGTCTGCGTCGGCCTCGGACTGCCGGTGCCCGCAGCCCCGCCCGTCAACAGCGACACGCCGGATGCGCCCGACGCCACTGGCGGGCTGAGCGCCTCTCCGGCGCTGGCCATGGTGACGGAGAACGTCTATCCGCTCCACGGTCGCGTGGTCCACGTCCTCGCCGACGACGGCGCCGATCTGGCCGGGATCCGCAGCCTGCGCGACTCGCTGCGGGAGGTCGGCATCACCGTGCACGTGGTCGCCACCCACAAGGGCACGATCGCAGGGAGCGGCCGCAAGGTCGACCAGGTGGCGGTCGACCGCTCCTTCCACACGGCCAGCTCGGCCGAGGCGGATGCGCTCGTCGTGGCCGGTGGCAGCGGGAGCCATCTGGCCGCGGACCCGGGCGTCGTCACCTACGTGCAGAGCGCGTTTCGGCACCAGAAGCCGATCGCGGCGTGGGGCAACGGCGCTGACCTGCTCGCCGCCGCCGGGGCCGCCCCCGACGCGCCCGGGGTGGTGGCCGCCGAACGCTCGAACAAGGCGTTCGCCAAGGCGTTCCTGGGCAGCATGGCTGTCCACCGTCATTGGGAACGAGCTGGGGTCCATCCCACGTTGCGCACGCTCAACGCGCAGGAGGTCTGACATGCCCGACGGAATCGACCTCATCCTCGCCGACCACCGCACGGTCGACGCCCTGTTCGAGCAGTTCGCCGAGACGGCCGACGGCATCCTCGTCGGCCAGGTGATCGACGCCCTCAGCGCCCACGATGATGCCGAGCACGGCGCCCTCTACCCGTTCGCCGCGAGCGTGCTCGGGGAGGCGGCCATCGGTGAAGTGCTCGACCGCTCCGCCCTCGCCCACTCGGCGGTCAAGAAGCAGATCGACCACCTGAGCTCCCTCGAAGGCCAGCCGCTGGCCGACGCCTTCGCCGAGCTGCAGGGCCTGGTGCAGGTGCACGTCAAGGACGAGGAGGAGAACCTGCTGCCTGCGCTGCGAGAATCCTCTACGCCCGCCCAGCTCGACATCCTCGCCAGCCGCATCCTGCAGGCCAAGCAGCGAGGCGGCTGACCGCATCCGTTCGCCCGCAGCGGATTCAAGCTGCGGGCGGACGGACGAAGGCGGCGATCCAGAGGCCACCGAGCCATGTGGCGAACTGTTCGTCGCTCCAGCCGCGCTGCTGGACGAGGCGGTGCCACAGGTACCCGTCCGTCATAGCCCAGATCGCGTCACGACACTCTGCCTCCGTGACCGCCAGCTGTCCGGTCGCGAACGCAGCGGCAGCCATGACCGAGAGTCCCGCCAGGCGTTGGCGCCCGATCTCCTCGAGCATGTCCGCCGCCGCCGGCTCCGACGAAGCCGCGCCCTGCAAGGCAAGCTGGAACGGCGCCGAGCGGCGAGCCGTCTGGGTGAAGAGGACGGCCTGCTTCGTCAGCCGCTCGGCCAGGTCAGGCTCGTTCACGAGCGCCTGGATCTCGGCTCGCTCGTGGTACACGACGTCCGCATCGTCGCCTCCGATGGTGACGTCCCACACCCGGTGGAGCAGCCCCGCCTTGTTGCCGAAGGCGGCGTACACCGTCTCGGGTGAGACACCGCTCGCGTCGGCGACGTCGGTGATCGTGGTCTGGCCATAGCCGCGCTCGATGAACAGATCGTGAGCGGCGCGGAGAATCCCCAGTCGGGTTCGCTGCGCCCGCTCCTTGCGCTTCGAGGAGTCGTAGCGCCGTGGGGGGTTGACGTCAGCGGCCATGCTCGGTCATCCTGGCGATAATAGGTACGGTGTTACCGTATCGAAATGGAGAGTGGAGACGACATGACGGCTACCGCGTTCGACTGGACGATCGTTGCACCGATTGGGACCGGCATCGCGCACACGTCGAGAACATGAAGCGGCCGGCGACCGACGTGTTGTTGCGAGCGCTGCGCATCAGGCCGGGCCAGACCATCGTCGAGCTCGGTGCCGGAACGGGTGAGCTGTCTCGCCGTCTGGCCACCTCGACCGGTTCCACCGGTCGGGTGGTATCCAGCGACGTGGCCGACGGGATGATCGAGCTGCTGTCCCACACCACCGCCGACCTGGCCAACGTCGAGGTCAAGAAGCTCGACGCAATGCAGATCGACCTCCCGGAGGCGTCGGCCGACGTGGTCGTCTTCCGGATGGGACTGATGCTCCTGCCCGCACCTGAGGTCGCCCTGCGGGGCATCCGTCGGATCCTGAGGCCTGGTGGCCGCGGCATCGTCGTGTGGGCCGGTCCCGAGCACAACCCCTGGATGGTCGCCGTGGGCCTGGCGGCCATGGTGCACGGCCTCGGGGGAGCGGCGCCGACTGCTCCCGGGATGCCGTTCTCCCTCAGCGAGGTGGCGACGCTCCGGAGCCTGCTTTCCGGTGCCGGGTTCGTCGACGTGGATGTCGAAGCGGTGGAGACGCCGTCCGCCTACGCCGACGAGCAGGAGCACTTCGACACGGTCGCCTCCCTGGCGGGCCCGCTCGGCCAGGCCATCGCCGCCGCCTCGCCTGAACAGGTGGACGCGATGCGGGCGACCGCAGCCGAAGTGCTGGCCCCGCACCGGACAGAGGCGGGGCTGGTCGTGCCGGGACGAACCCTGGTGGCCACCGCCGCAGCCGGCTGAGCCTCCCGTCGCGCCTCGCGGGTGCGCGCGGAGAGTGGTGGCAGTACAGTGTTAGGTGCACCCCGCCTCCAGGGTCGGCGGCCGGCGGCCGGGTCCCTCGCAGGCCCTCTGGCGACCTCGACTCCCGACCATGGACGGCTGCTGCCACGTGCATTCCCCTTCGACGACAAAACGAGTGGAGTCGAGCGTCGGCCCCGTGCCGTAGCGCGGCTGAGCCCGGCCGGTGACACAGCGTGAGGCACCGGGCCCGGATGCTCCGCTGGACGGGCGACACCAAGCGCGTCGTCCCGCGGGCGGCCATGGCCGGCCTCGTGCTGGCCGGAGTGGCGGTCGGCGCCGCCGTCGCGTCCCCGCCCAGCTCGGCCGGGGTCGATGAGTACGACGGCCGTACCTGGTTCACCGTCGAGCGCGAGACCGGCGCCCACGCGCTGCTCCTGAACGGATTGTCCGGGCTGATCGAGGCCGAGGCCCCTCTCGGTGCCGCGCACTCGGGCGCCTCGTTTGCGGACGCGTCGGATGAGCAGACCCTCTTCTCCGGACCCGGTGGCTCGGTAGGTCTCACCGACGGCACCCACCAGAGCGCAGCTCGATCAGGCTTCGGACGCGCCGGGGGCGTGTTGGTCGGTGATCAGGTGCTGGCCATCACCAACGCCTCGGCGCAGCTGCTCCCGGCGGACCTGACCGGGGAGCCGGTGACGCTGCCCCTCGCTCCCGTGCCGACCGCCGCCGCCGTCGTCGACTCGCAGGGCAACGGCTGGTACCTCGCCTCCGGCCCCTCGGAGAAGCGCTGGGCCGTGCCGGTGCGGCCTCACCGTGGACCGGGCGACGGCACCGAGGTCGATGCCACCACCGTCCGACTCGTCGTCGTGGATGGCGACGTCTAGCGCAGATGGCGGCCTTCGATCTGTGGTCGGCCGGGAAACGCGCCCGCTGGCGGCGCCGGCGGCTGCTCGCATCGACCCGGTGTCGGCCGTCTCCACGGAAGGCCTCTGGGCTTGGGCCGAGGGTCGCACCGTCATCGCCACCGCGGCCGGGCGGGCGTCGACGCGCCAGGACCTGGTGGACTCGGTCACCCGGCTCGCCATCTGGCACGGCCAGGCCGTCGTCGTCACGCAGAGCGGGGTCTTCACCGACATTGCGGGTGATCTGACGCCGCTCCCGGGGGTCGGTGCCGGGGCCTCCCTTCGCGTCGATGGTGGCCTTCTCTGGGTGAGCGACGCGAAGACGACCGTCGCCCTCGACCCCAGCCATCGGCGCGTCGTGCTGAAGCTCTCTGACGTCGACCTGTCGCTCTGTGTCGGCGATTGCTCGGCCGCCGCCGCGTCGCGCTTCCTCGATCGGCTCCCCCCGACGCCGACAACGGCACCGCCCACCGCAGCCCCGACCTCCCCAACCACCACCGCTCCGGTGCGGCGACTCGAACCGGCCTCGGAGAACCTGACCGTTCCCGCGACGACCACCTCCACCACGACCACCTCCACGACGGCGCGAGGTGTGCCTCGGGAGCGCGACGACGGCCCTACCACCACGACCACCGGCCCGACGACGACCGTGCCGCCACTGACCGACACCGTGCCGATGACGACGACGACTTCGACACCTGCCCCGACGCCGGAAGCGTTGCCGTCGGAAGCAC
>Ga0136611_10000475_pt1 | contig 26210 bp, 29 predicted proteins | sample AntDrymUQ2232306_2_FD_106645 | JGI IMG/M metagenome (GOLD analysis project Ga0136611, IMG submission 106645) | Polar desert sand microbial communities from Dry Valleys, Antarctica - metaG UQ223 (23.06) | ecosystem: Environmental > Terrestrial > Soil > Desert | place: Antarctica: Dry Valley...
GCTCGCGCGAAGACCCCTGAAGGGTCGCTTCGCTCCACCGCCAGCTCTGGTTTGCCCGCAGCGAGCAGGATCCGCGGGCGCGGATTCCGCTCGCGCGAAGACCCCTGAAGGGTCGCTTCGCTCTCACACGCATGGACGCTCTGGCTTGTTTCCCTCCCGCGCGGGTGGGAGACTCGGAGGATGACCGTCTCGGTCGAACGGAGCCAGCTCGACGAAGCCGCTTTCCGCGGCAGCATCATCGGTCCGGCCGATCCGGACTACGACCTCCAGCGCAGGATCTGGAACGGCTCGTTCGACAAGCGACCGGCGGTGATCCTTCGCTGTGCGGGCGTCGCAGACGTGATCGCCGCCGTGAAGCTCGGGCGCGCGACCGGCCTGCCCGTCACGGTTCGGAGCGGCGGCCACTCGTTCCCGGGGCTCTCGGTCGCGGACGACGCGCTGATGATCGATCTCTCGCCCATGAAAGGCGTGCGCGTCGACCCCGAGCGGCGCACGGCCCGCGTCCAGGCCGGCGTCCTCCTCGGCGAGCTCGACAAGGAGACACAGGCGTTCGGGCTCGCCGTCCCCTCGGGAATCGTCACGCACACCGGGGTCGCCGGGCTGACCCTCGGCGGCGGAATCGGCTGGATCATGCGCAAGCACGGGCTCTCGATCGACCAGCTCGTCTCCGTCGACCTCGTCACGGCGGACGGAGAGTTCGTCAAGGCGAGCGCAAACGAGAACGCAGAGCTCTTCTGGGGCGTCCGCGGCGGCGGCGGCAACTTCGGAATCGTCACCGAGTTCGAGTTCCGCTGCGTCCCGCTCGGCACCCAGGTTCTCGCCGGGCCGATCATCTGGCCCATGTACCAGTCCGGGGACGTTCTCCGCTTCTACCGCGACTGGATCGCCGACGCGCCCGACGAGCTGATGACGATCGTCGTCCACCGGAAGGCTCCGCCGCTGCCGGTGGTCCCGGCCGAGCTGCACGGGCAGCCGGTGGTGATGGTGATCCCTTGCTGGATCGGCGATCTCGAGGAGGGGGAGAGGGTGCTCCGGCCGCTGCGGCAGTTCGGGTCCCCCGTCGCCGACGTCTGCGTGCCGAAGCCGTATCTCGCCCATCAGGCCATGCTCGACCCGAGCTTCCCTCCCGGTCGTTGGTACTACTTCAAGAGCTGCGACATCGCGGAGCTGAGCGACGAGATCATCGACATCACCGTCGAGCGCTCGCTCCAGATCGACTCGCCGCTGACCTCGTTCCCGATCTGGCAGATGGGCGGGGCGGTCAGCCGGGTCGGAGATGACGAGACCGCGTTCAACGGCCGCACGGCCGGCTTCACCTACAACATCGGCGCCTGCACCGAGACCGCGGCCGGGTTCGAGGCCGAGCGCGACTGGGTGCGGAGCTTCTGGTCGGCGCTCGAGCCGTGGCACGAGGGCGTCTACGTCAACTTCCTGGGCGACGAGGGAGCCGACCGGATCCGCGCGGCCTACGGTGACGCGAAGTTCGACCGGCTGCAGGCCCTGAAGCGAAAGCTCGACCCGGACAACTTCTTCCGGACGAACCAGAACGTTCCGCCGAGCTAGATCGCTTCCATAGACTGTGCCGCCGATGGCGCAGATCGAGGAAACCGCTGCTCTCACGCACCTCGAGTGGGACAGCCCTCTCTTCCAGACGGCGATCGCGCAGTTCGAGCTCGCCCTTCCCTACGCCGACATCTCCGAGGGCATTGCCGAGAGGCTCCGCTACCCCGAGCGGGCGGTCATGCTGTCCGTCCCCGTGCGCCTCGACGATGAGCGGCGGGTCGTCTTCGCCGGCTACCGCGTCCAGCATTCGAGCGTGCTCGGGCCGACGAAGGGCGGGATCCGGTACGACACCGAGGTCACCCTGGGCGAGTGCGCCGCGCTCGCGGTCTGGATGACCTGGAAGTGTGCGCTGCTCAAGCTGCCCTACGGCGGTGCCAAGGGCGGCGTTCGCTGTAACCCGCGCCAGATGTCGCAGGACGAGCTCGAGCGCCTGACCCGCCGTTTCACCTCGGACCTCCTGCCCGTGATCGGCCCGCAGGAAGACATCCCGGCGCCGGACATGGCGACGAACGAGCAGACGATGGCCTGGATGATGGACACGTATTCGATGCAGGTGGGGCATGCCGTCCCGGAAGTCGTGACCGGCAAGCCGATCTCGATCGGAGGCTCGGTCTTCCGCCACGAGGCGACCGGGGCGGGCGTCGTGATGGTGATCGCGCGGGCCTGCGACCGGCTCGGCTGGAATCTCGCGGAGCAGCGCTGCGTCGTCCAGGGCTTCGGCAACGTCGGCGGAATCGCCTCGCACGAGCTGAGCGACCGCGGCGCGACCGTGATCGCCGTCTCGGACGTCTCCGGTGGGATCCACGACGAGGCGGGGCTGGACGTCCACGCGATGAGCGACTTCGCGAAGGAGCACGGCTCGCTCGAGGGCTGGCCGACGGGTCGCAGGATCACGAACGAGGAACTGCTCGAGCTGCCCTGCGACATCCTCGTCCTCGCGGCCCGCGAGGATCAGGTGACCGAGGAGAACGCGGGTCGGATCCAGGCGAGACTGATCGCGGAGGGCGCCAACGGCCCGACCTCGCTCGAAGGAGATGCGATCCTCGCCGGGCGCGGGATCCGGATCCTCCCGGACATCCTCACGAACGCCGGCGGCGTCACCGTCTCCTATTTCGAATGGGTTCAGGATCTCGGCCGGCTCTTCTGGGGCCGTGACGAGATCCGCGACAAGCTCGCAGAGAAGCTCAACGACGCCTTCGACCGCGTCTGGGACGTCTCGGACGAACGCGGGATCAGCCTCCGAACCGCTGCGCTCGTCGCCGGGATCCGCGAGGTCGCCGGTGCGCTCGAGGCTCGCGGCCTCTACCCGTAATGGTCGCCGAGCGCAGAGGACGCGCCCGTCCGCTCGCTGCAACGCGGCGCATCGCGGCGTCCTCGGTCGCGCCCATAGCTCTTCGCTCTGAACGCTCTCTGCTTCCTTGCGCTGCTTGCGTTTCGCGGCGGCCGGACTCGTCCTCCCCGCCCGGAGACCATTGATGGATCTCGTTCGCGATGCGATGCTCGCCGACCCGCCCTGGCTCGACGGCGGGGCCAGCGCCCAGGCCGCCGGTGAGGCGCTCGCGCGACCGGCAGTCCGCGCGGTCTTCGTCTGCGACGGCGGCCACTTCGTGGGCGTCGTGACCCGGAAGACGCTCGTCCGCGAGGTCGTCGCCGCAGGGCTCGACCCGCAGAGCGCCCTCCTGCGCGAGATCGCGGAGGAGCCGGAGAACAGCGTCGCCTCCGACCTGCCGCTCGACGAGGGGTTCCGCTACCTCGAGGAGCAGGATCTCGACCGAGTCGCAGTCGTCGAGGGCGGCCGACTCGTCGGCGTCCTCTCGCGGGCGGTCGTGCAGCGGCGCCTCGCCGAGGACGAGCCGCCGCTCGACGGCGCCGAGCTCTAGCGGCCCGGGCTCTAGGCAGCCCGGCTCTAGCAGCAGGTGTAGGCGCCGGGCGGAGCGAGTCCCTCTTCGGGCTCGGGCAGTTCGGCGGCCGCGAGTGCCGCCCCGTGCAGGATGTCGCGCTCGCTCGCCTCGATCGCCGGGAGGCCGTAGTGGTCGAGGATCTCCGCGAGGATCGCGGCACCCGCGACGATCACCGAGGCGCGGCCGGGCTCGACACCGATCGCCTCCCGCTCGACGATCGAGAGTGCTGCAAGTCGCTCGAGCTGCACCGTCGCCGCCGCGGTCGAGATCGCATGCCCGTGGATTCGGGCCGGGTCGTACTCCGGCAGCTCGAGATCGAGCGCTGCGATCGTCGTCACCGTTCCGGCCACCCCGACCGCCCGCTCCGCGTCGAGGTCGGGGAGGACTTCGCGCACGTGGCCCCTGATCGCGGCCACGTCCTCGCCGTAGCGTTCCGTCAGGCGGACGCAGCCGACCTGGAGGCTCGTGCGTGCATCCGTACCGACGACCTGGAGCTCGGTCGAGCCGCCGCCGATGTCCACGACGAGCGTGCCGGGTGCGAGCTCGCCGACCCCGCGCAGCGTCATCGCAGCCTCCTCCTCGCCCGAGAGCAACTGCGTCTTGAAGCCGTAGCTCCACTCGACCTCGCCGAGGAACGCCTCGCCGTTGTCGGCGTCACGGACCGCGCTCGTGGCGATCGCGAGCGTGCGCTCGGCACCGAGCGCCTCGAGTTCGCGCCGGTAGTCGGTGAGGACGTTGCGCACCCGGGCGATCGGCAGCGGAAGCAGCTTGCCGCGCTCGTCCACGCCCTCGCCGAGCCGGGTGATGGCGAGCCGGCGCACGATCTCCGTGAGCGTCCCGGTCACCTCGGCGACGAGGAGGCGCGTCGAGTTCGTGCCGAGGTCGACCGCCGCGACGATCACTTCGAGCCCCTCATTTCGAGCGGGGCACGACCGCCGTGATCCGGCCGAGCGAGGCCCGCACGTCCGCGATCGCCGCGGTCAGCACCGACAGCCGCTCGCGCGAGGAGCGCAGGCGTGTGAGCGAGGCTTCGAGCGCGCTCCCGCTCCGGGCGGCCCGCTCGAGATGGTGCTCGATCTCGGCGCTGGAGCGGGCGATCCCGTCCAGGCCCTCGCCGATCGCCGCGCTGAGTCGCTTGAAGGCGCGAAAAGCTGCGAGCCCGCGGAGCGTGACGAACACCGAGGAGACGATCGTCGCCCCGATCAGGAACGCGAGCGAGAGCCAGAAGAGGAGCATTGGCGAAGGCTAGCAACGGTGTTCGAATGCGACTGATGGCGCAGGTCGGGCTGGTGCCCGCGCGCCGCGACAGCGCCGAGCAGATCGCTTTGGTGTCGGGAGGCTTGCGCCGGAGCGGTGCTACAATCGACGCTGCGTCGCGGGGTGGAGCAGCCAGGTAGCTCGCCGGGCTCATAACCCGGAGGTCGCAGGTTCAAATCCTGCCCCCGCTATCCAAAGGCCCCGGAAACGGGGCCTTTGTGTCTCCCGCGTCAGTCCCAGTGGACGACGATCCGCCCACCGCTCCCGGGCAGCGGCAACGATTCCGCCTCCGCGACGACGACCTCCCTGTCAGCGCGCGAGAGGCGTTGCCACGTCTGGATCGTCACCCGTCCCTGGGCGCGGCGCCACGTTCCCACCACGTTCCCTGCCACGAGGAGGGCACCGGGCCACACGCGAGGAGTCCACAGCTCGCGGCGGCGGTCGGCGTCTGGGACCAGGAGCTCGCGATCCTCGCTCGTCACTCCCAAGGTGTAGGCGTCGCCGCTCGGTAGGAGCCGCGCAGGGGCCGCCGGGCCCGGGGGCTCACGGATGGTGGGCTCGTCGTCGGCGAGGATCCAGGCGGGGCCCGCCGGCGTCTGAACCGGGATCCGCTCACTGCCCAGGACGTCGAACACTCCGACTCCCTTTCGGGCGCCGATCCCCGCCCACGTGGCGAATCCCTTGGGCGTCGCAGGGCCGAAGATGTGGAGGTAGCGACGCGCGAGCTCGAGGGTCGCCTGCGCTGCATCGATCGCGGGAGGCGGGACGATCCACACCGTCGGCAGTCGGGCGCCCTCCCAGCGGATCGCGAGCGTTCCTGTCAGGGCGGCGTAGCGGAGGCTGTTGCCATGAACTCCGAGCGCCTGCCCCGCCTCGTCGTACCTCAGTCGAGTCGCACCGAGGAAGGCGTGCAGGCGGGCCGCCAGGTCTTCCGCTCGCTGGCGGGTCTTGCCCCCGTCCGGCAACCTGCCGAGCGTGAACACGGCCAGGTCGCTCGCCGCGACCACGTAGACGTTGAATCGCGGACCCCACACCTGCACGAGCGACGGATCCTCCCAGGTCGACGCTGTTGTGCCTTCGACTCGGGCGTGGATCGAGAGGAGCGCGGCCCTCGGCATGCTGTCCTGAAGGCCGGCCCACGCGGCCCGCCGCAGCGAACGCGGCCCCCGTGGCAGCCGCCGATCGAGCGCTCCGGCGCGTCGCCGGAACGCCAGGATCTGCGTTCGCGTGACCCTCAAGGGACTGCCGTTCATCTCGTTCACGGAACGGCGCGGCAGCAGCCGGACAGGTCGCGTTCGCGCTTCCAGCCGGCGAACGGGCCTTGGCTCATCCGCTCATCGTGTCATGACGCTCTGCTCCTGCCGCATGAGCTGCCTCCTTGTCCGAAGTTCGTACCGGCATGAGACCTTGCAGATCTATACATAGCATCACAAGCTGTATCGAGCCGTGGAGGCAGGCATGCGCATCGACAAGGACCTGGTTGCAGCTTCGGCGACGCCGCTCGTGCTGGCGATCCTGGTCGAGGACGAGAGCTACGGCTACGCCATCCTGAAGCGGGTGCGTGCGCTCTCCGGAGGAGAGCTCGAGTGGACCGACGGGATGCTCTATCCGCTGCTCCATCGCCTCCGTCGGCTCGGGTACGTGACGACGGAGTGGCGAACGCCACCGGAAGGACGGCGCCGCCAGTACTACAAGCTCACCGACGACGGCCGCGCTGCGCTCGCCGAGCAGCAGCGGCAGTGGCTGGCGGTCACGCGGGCGCTCAATGACGTTTGGCCGGGCTCCGGCGGGCTCCTGCCGACGCTCGGCGACGCGTGACGTTGGAGAGCGTGGAGTCGCAGATCGCGGAATGGCGGGCGTATGTCGCGAGCGCCCCGGGCATCAACGGCCACGACGTCGACGAGCTGGAAGATCATCTTCGCCACCAGATCGCCGAGCTGAACGGGGCCGGCCTCACGGCCGACGAGGGGTTCCTGATCGCCGTGAAGCGGCTGGGGGACGTCGACGGCCTCTCGCGGGAGTTCGCGCGCGAGCACAGTGGCCGACTCTGGAAGCAGCTCCTCGTGGGAGGCGACGACGAGCCGGCGCGCCGGTCCACCGGTTGGCCCGAGACGGTCGCCTTCGCCGTGGCCGCGGCCGCCGTCGTCCAGGTCGCACGCCTTGCTGCGGAGGCCCCCGACGAGGAGCCGACCTGGCTGGTGCGGAACGCCAGTCTGTTCGTGCTGCCGTTCCTCGCGGGGTACTTCGCCCGCCGCCGGCAGCTCGACCCGCGCCGCTTGATCCTGGCGGCGACGCCCTTCGCGGTTGCCGCACTCGTGGTCAACCTCTACCCCTACGGCGCGGATTCGGCCACCGAGACCGTCGTCGCGTTGCATCTGCCCGTCGCCTTGTGGTTCGCGGTCGCCTACCCGTACATGGGCGGCACGATCAGGTCGCACGAACGGCGGATGGACTTCGCCCGCTTCACGGGCGAATGGCTCATCTACTACGTGCTGATCACGCTCGGGGGTGGCGTGCTCATGGGCTTGACCGCAGCGATCCTCGAGCCCGCGGGCGCCGACGTCGAGCAGATCGCCGCGTGGGTCGTGCCCTCCGGTGCGGCGGCCGGGGTGATCGTGGCCGCGTGGCTCGTCGAGTCGAAGCAACGGGTCGTGGAGAACATGGCGCCGGTGCTGACGATGCTCTTCACGCCGCTCTTCGCGGTGATGCTGGCCGGTGCTGCCGTCGTCTATGCCGTAACCGGGCTCGGAGGCGCGTTCGATCGCGAGCTCCTCGGCGTCTTCGACGCCCTGCTGCTCGTCGTCCTGGGGCTCGTCCTGTACGGGATGTCCGCGCGGGATCCGTCCACGTCGCCGAACTCGATGGACGCGATTCAACTGGTGGCCGTCGTCAGCGCCCTCGTGCTCGACGTGATGGTGCTCGGCGCGATGATTGCCCGGATCGGCGACCTCGGCTTCAGCCCGAACCGAACGGCTGCGCTCGGCCTCAATCTCGTCCTCCTCGTGAACCTGGCGGTGGCCGCCTGGCTCTCCGCCCGCTTCCTCAGGCGACGGAGCAGGCTGCATCGGCTCGAACGCTGGCAGACCAGCTACCTCCCCGTCTTCGCCCTGTGGGCGGCCGCGGTCGTGGTCGGCCTCCCACCGCTGTTCGGCTTCGGCTGATCGCGTCGCTCGATCGCGCCGCTCGATCGCATTGGCTCTCGCTAGAGTCGATCAGCTTGGGCTCCCTGCGCGTCGCCGTGCTCTCCCCGGTCGCCTGGCGAACGCCGCCTCGCCATTACGGGCCCTGGGAGCAGTTCGCCTCGCTCCTCGCCGACGGGCTCGCCGCCAGGGGAGTGGACGTGACCCTCTTCGCGACCGCCGACTCCGAGACGACCGGCCGGCTCGCCTCGGTCGTCGCCCGCGGCTACTCCGAGGATCCGGACGTCGAGCCGAAGGTGGTCGAGTCCCTCCACATCGCGCATTGCTTCGAGCGCGCGGCCGAGTTCGACCTGATCCACAACGGCTTCGACTTCCTGCCGCTGACCTACAGCGGGCTCGTCGACACGCCCGTGCTGACGACGATCCACGGCTTCTCCTCGGAGCGGATCCTCGCCGCCTACCAGCGCTACGACGCGACGACCGCCTACGTCGCCATCAGCGACGCCGACCGGCATCCGAGCCTCGACTACCTGGCCACGATCCACCACGGGATCGACACGGACGCGTTCTCGCTCCACCCCTCGCCCGGCGGCTATCTCCTGTTCTTCGGGCGGATCCACCCGGACAAGGGAACTGTCGAGGCGATCGAGATCGCGCTCGAGTCTGGCCTGCCGCTCGTGATCGCCGGGATCGTCCAGGATCAGGAGTACTTCGACGAGCGGGTCGCTCCGAGGCTCGATGGGGAGCGGATCTCGTTCGTCGGTGCGGTCGGCGCGGAGGAGCGGTCAGAGCTCCTCGGCGGCGCGCGCGCCCTGCTCCACCCGATCTCGTTCGACGAGCCGTTCGGCTACAGCGTGGTCGAGGCGATGGCCTGCGGGACCCCGGTGATCGCGTTCCGGCGCGGATCGATGGCCGAGCTGATCGGAGACGACGAGAACGGGTTCCTCGTCGACGACGTGCCCGGGGCAGTCGCCGCGGTGGAGCGTGCGACGACGCTCGATCGAGCGGCGATCCGCGCCGACGCGGTTGCGCGCTTCGGCGTCGCCCGGATGGTGGACGAGTACCTGCAGGCGTACTCAGCGGTCGTCCGTCGGCCATCTGTGCCACACTGAGCAGACGATGAAGGGTGCACAGAAGCCAAAGAAGGACGGCAAGAAGCCGGCGCAGAAGTCGCTGAAGGAAAAGCGGACCGAGAAGCGCGCCGCCGCGAAGCACAGCCGTCCGACCGACATCTAGGCCTCACCGGTCTAGGGAAGCAGCGCTCCCAGGAGATCGTTGAGCTGTGCCGTCGCGAGGCAGATCGACGTGTCCGCGGCGCCGTAGTAGAGCCGCAGCTCACCCGAGCCGGCGTCGTGAATCAGGCCGCAGGGGAAGATCGCGTTCGGGACGTCGCCCGTGCGCTCGTAGAGCTCGCGGGGTCCGAAGACCCAGTTGTCGGCCCGGGCGAGCACCTTCGTCGGGTCCTCGAGATCGAGGAGGGCCAGGCCGACCCGGTAGAGCGCTCCCGCGACCGTCTCCTTGACGCCGTGGTAGACGAGCAGCCAGCCGCGCTCGGTCTTCACGAGCGGCGGGCCGATCCCGATCCGCAACGAGGCCCACCAGGCGCCCGCCCGCGCGTCCATGACTCCCTCCGGCGGGCTCCAGCTGACCAGGTCGTCGGAGCGCGAGAGCGAGATCCCGGGCTGCGTCATCGCGAAACCGGTCTTCGGGCGATGGAAGAGGATCCACTTTCCGCCGACGCGCTCGGGCAGGAGCGCCGCGTTCTTGTCCTCGGGGGCGATCACGATCCCGTGGCGTACGACTGACGAGAAGTCCTCCGTCGTCGCGAGGTAGACGGCCGGTCCGGCCGGTCCGTAGGCGGTGCACGTGATCACGAAGCGAGCGAGCTCCTCGACCCAGACGACCCGCGCGTCCTCGAAGCCCCACTGCTCGCTCTCGATCCCAGCCTCGGGTGCAAGGAGCGGCTCTGTGTCGACGCGCCAACTGTCGATCCCGTTCGCGGAGCGGCAGACCGTGAGGTTCGAGATCCCGCGGAGATCCTCGACCCGCGGTAGGAGGACGGTGTCGCCGCCGACAATCGCTGCGGCCGGGTTGAAGACGACGTTGACGGGGGTCGGCCAGTCCTCCGCGGTCAGGATCGGGTTGGCGGGGTGGCGAGTGAAGAGCTCACGGTCGGTCACGCGGTCGCAGTCTCGCGATGGCGCAGGACGGCAGGAAGGCCGGCGGCGTCGAGGAGCAGCGCGGCTCCGTGGACGGCGAGCGTCGACTCGGCTCCCTGGTTGTCGTTCGTCGTCTCCTCGCCGAGCCCGTCGTTGCAGCCTCCGGTCGCGAAGTCGTAGAGGGGCCGATGGAGCCGGTTTCGGCCGAGGAACCAGTCGAATGCCCACTGGGCGCGGCGCGCGTGCTCGGGGTCGCCAGTGACGGAGAAGGCGCAGAGCTCGGCGGCGACGAACGCCGAGGCATCGAGCGGCTGCTCGTCCCCGCCGCCGGGCGCGGGCTCCGTTCGCTTGCGCCCGAGATGCCCCGTCAGCCGCAGGGTCCCTTCCGCGAGACCCGATTCGTCACCGAGCCAGCGCAGCGCGTCAAGCCCCGTCTCCTTCAGGTCGTCACGGTCGAGTCTCGCGCCGCCCACGATCAGCGCGTGGGGGAGGCGCGCGTTGTCGTAGCTGAGCGCGTCCTCGAACCAGCGCCAGTCCGCCGACGCGCTTGCCTCGAACGCCGCGGCGAGCTGCTCCGTGAAGCGCTCGAGGAGGCTCCGAGCGGCCGAGCCGAGCCGGTCGGGGTCGATCCGGGCCAGGCCGAGCACGGCGTAGGCGCCGGTCCGGAGGGACGCCTCGCCCCCGAGCGTCCCGACGATCGAGTCGAGCAGCCGTTGGGTCGGCGAGACGACGGCGGGAACCCAGGCGGTCGAGAGGATCTCGCCGAGCGCCCACACGGCCCGGCCGACGTGGTCGCCGACGTGCGGCTCGTCCAGCCAGCGCCGGTCGTAGCTCATGAAGTTCCGCATCCCGGCGCCCGGGTCGGTCGCGTCCTCGAGGAAGGCGAGCGAGCGGTAGACGATCGACGTCCAGACCTGCTCGTCGCCGCGGCGCGAGAGCTCGAGCGCGACGACCGCGAGCCGTGCGACGTCGTCCACGCAGTAGCCGCTCTCGCGGTTCGGGATCACGCCGTTCGCGTGCTGGATGATTCCGGCGTCGTCGACGAGCGTGCGCAGGTGATCCGTGCGCATGCTCACGAGCTGGGGGTTCCGGGGTGCGACCGACCGGCGTCGGCGCGGCGCGAGCTGCACCGCTTCTCGCAGGACCGACGCGGTCGCCTCCGCGACCGAGGGCCAGGTGAGCTGGGCGCCGATCCGTCGCGACTCCGCCCGTGCGGCCGCGAGGCGCTCCGGTTCGTCGATGTAGCGGCTGACGGCCTGCGCGAGCGCCTCGGAGTCACCGAAGGGCACGAGCTCGCCCGCACCCGAAGCGAGCATGTCCTGCGCGTACCAGTAGGGCGTGGAGACGACGCCGCAGCCGGCGGCGATCCCGAACGTGAGCGCGCCCGAGGCGATCTGCTCCCGACCCTTGTACGGGGTCACGAAGACGTCGGTTGCAGCGAGCAGGTCTGCGATCTCCTCGATCGCCAGGAAGCGATCGTCGAACTCGACGTGATCTTCGAGGCCGAGCTCGATCACCGCCTGCTCGAGCCCCAGCCGGTATCGCTCGCCCTCGCGGTGGGCGATGTCCGGGTGCGTCCGGCCGGCGAGGACGTAGAGCACCTCGGGGTGGCGCTCGACGATCGCCGGCAGCGCCTCGATCACGGTCTCGATCCCCTTGCCCTCCGAGATCAAGCCGAACGTCGAGAGTACGAAGCGGTCGTTGTAGGGCGAGCGCGTCGGATCGAGCGCGTACGCGTCGGCGCGCCGCGCGAGGATCGTCGGGGCGCCGTGGGGGACGACCCTGACCTTCTCTGCCGAACAGGTCTTGCCCTGGGCGAGCAGCCGCTTCGCCGTCTCGGTCATCACGATCACGAGCTCGGCCTGCCGGCAGAGCGCGCCGAGCACCTCGGCCTGGTGCTTCGTCGGCTCCGAGAGAACCGTGTGCAGGGTGACGACGAGCGGCTGCGTCAGGTTTTCCACGAGCGAGAGCACGTAGCCCCCGTCGGCGCCGCCGAAGATCCCGTACTCGTGCTGGAGGAGGACGACGTCGATGTCGAGGCGGCCGAGGATTCGGGCCGCGCGCACGTAGTCCCCGCGGACGGCCTGCGCAATCGTGGCGACGAGCCCCGGCCGCTGCGGCCGATTCGGCTCGTTCACGATCACCACCTTGTCGACGCGGTCGACGCCGTCGACACCCAGGAGCGCGGGGCGCACGTCCGCCGCGAAGGTGCCGATTCCGCAGGCTCGGGGTGGGTAGGTGGAGACGATCGCGGTACGCATAGGGGTCCCCTGCCCGAAGTCGCGTAGTTCGGAACGGGGTCGGTTCCGTATGCTTGTGAGACCGGCTGGCTGGCAACGAGGAGGGACGAGATGGCACTGCAGATCGGCGACACCGCACCCGATTTCGGGGCTGAGACCACGGAGGGCCGGATCGGCTTCCACGACTGGATGGGCGATTCCTGGGCGGTGCTGTTCTCGCACCCGCGGAACTTCACCCCGGTCTGCACGACCGAGCTCGGCCAGGTGGCGAGGATGAAGCCGGAGTTCGACCGCCGAAACGTCAAGGTGATGGGGCTCTCCGTCGATCCGGTCGGGAACCACGCGCAGTGGGCCAAGGACATCGAGGAGACGCAGGGGCATGCGCCGAACTACCCGATGATCGGCGACGAGGACTTCAACGTCTCGATGCTCTACGGGATGCTGCCCGCCGGCACCTCGGGCGACCCGCTCATCCGCTCGGCCGCCGACAACCAGACAGTGCGCAACGTCTTCGTGATCGGGCCGGACAAGAAGATCAAGCTGATCCTCGTCTACCCGATGACGACCGGCCGCAATTTCGACGAGGTCCTGCGCGTGATCGACTCGATGCAGCTGACCGCCAAGCACAAGGTCGCGACCCCGGCGAACTGGAAGCAGGGCGAGGACGTGATCATCGCCGGCTCGGTCTCCGACGACGAGGCCAAGCAGACGTACCCGGACGGGTGGGAGTCGCCTCGGCCATACATCCGGATCGTGCCCCAGCCGCAGTAGCGAGTCGAGGTCTGCCTCAGCTGGGCTCAGGGCCGCGCAGAACGCCCGTTTCGGGATCGAAGATGAAGCCGCGGATCTGATCCCGGGCCGAGAGCTCCGGGCTCGCGCGGAGCCGCGCCAGGCTGTGCAGCAGGGTCGCCTCGACGTCGTCGAACGCCCCGAGCCGCCAGCTCGGAAGGGCACCGTCGGCGGCGAGCGCATCTGCGAAATCGTCCTCCGAGGCGCCGTGGAGGCCGCAATTGTCGTGCATCACGACCACGATCTCCTCGGTCCCGAGCAGCCGCTGCGAGGCGCTCAGGGAGCGGAGCGCGTCGTCGGTGACGAGGCCACCCGCGTTCCGGATGATGTGCGCGTCCCCGCGCTCAAGCCCGAGCATCGGGAAGAGGTCGATGCGCGTGTCCATGCAGGCCAGCACCGCCACCTTCCGGCGTGGGCGGGGGCTGAGGGAGGGCGCCGCGAGCTCCCTGGTGCGGGAGGCGGCGACGGCGAGCATCTCGTCGGCGTTCGGCATCCGCTCGCGATCGTAATGGCTCTACCGATGAGTTCAGCGTCCGACGGCGGTCGAATCCGTACGATGAGCATCGTGCACGACGCACTCACCGCCACCGCCGGAGTCGAGAACCAGCTCGAGGCCTACCGGCGCGAGCTGACCGGCTACTGCTACCGGATGCTCGGCTCCTCCTTCGAGGCGGAGGACGCGGTCCAGGACACGTTCGTCCGGGCCTGGCGGAGCTACGACCGCTTCGAGGGCCGCGCGGCCCTGCGCTCGTGGCTCTACCGGATCGCGACGAACGTCTGTCTCGACATGCTGAGCGGGCGCGAGCGCCGGGCGCGGCCGATGGATCTCGGGCCTGCCGGCGAGCCGATCGTCGAGAACCTGCGCACGCCCGACGTGCCGTGGCTGCAGCCGATCCCCGACCCCGCGGACGAGGCGGTCGAGCGGGAGACGATCCGGCTCGCGTTCGTCGGTGCGCTCCAGCACCTGCCCCCGAAGCAGCGTGCCGTCCTGATCCTCTGCGAGGTCCTGCGCTGGCAGGCGAGCGAGGTCGCTGAGCTCCTGGAGACGACGGTCGCCTCGGTGAACAGTGCGCTCCAACGGGCGCGGGCGACGCTCGAGCAGGTCGAGCTGCCGCCGGCAGCAACCGGCGACGTCGACGCCGAGCTGCTCGCACGCTATGTGGACGCGTTCGAGCGCTACGACATCGACGCGCTCACCGCGCTGATCCACGAGGACGCAACGCAGTCGATGCCGCCGTTCGACCTCTGGCTCCGCGGGCGCGACGACATCTTCACGTGGTGGTACGGCCCCGGGATCGGCTGCAAAGGCTCCCGGGTCGTCCCGACCTTGTCGGCGAACGGGTCGCCCGCCTTCGGCCAGTACAAGCCGAGCGACACAGGCGACGGCTACGAGCCGTGGGCGCTCCAGGTGCTCGAGATCGAGAACGGGAGGATCGTCGAGCTCAGCTTCTTCCTCGACACGGAGACGCTCTTCCCGCTCTTCGGCCTGCCTCCGCGCCTCGCCGCGTAGCTACCCCGGCAGAACGTCGCCGAGCCCCATGAAAGCGATGAGCTCGAGCAGTGCCGGCGAGGCGTTCCGCAGCCTGACGCTGCAGCTCTGCCGCCCCGCGGCCAGCTGGAGGCGTGCGAGCGCATCGACCGTGACGGCGTCGACACCGATGTCGCGAACATCGCAGAGCGCAACGTCGGCGCCACTTCCACTCAGCAAGGCACAGACGCGCTCGCAGAGCCCGGGCAGGTCGGTCCTCGCGATCGGCCCGTGGATCGCGAAGGCGATCGTCGGCGGCGCCTCGGCAGACATCGGAAGAAAGACCGCACGGAGCGGCGAAACTCATCGGCAGGAGACCGATGAGTTCTACGGTGCGGCGAGGTCGTAGGCTTCGAGTGATGAGTGACCTTGCGATCAGGCTCCGCGGTGTCGTCAAGCGCTACGGCGCGATCACCGCCGTGGACGGCCTCGATCTCGACGTCCCGGAGGGGACGTGCGTCGGCCTGCTCGGGCCGAACGGCGCGGGCAAGTCGACGACGATGCGGCTCCTGACCGCGCAGGCGATCGCCGACGAAGGCGAGCTCGAGGTCCTCGGCTTCCGCCTCCCCGGGGAGTCGAAGGCCGCGCGCGCCCAGTGCGGCGTCGTTCCGCAGCTCGACAACCTCGACGTGACCCTGACCGTGGAGCAGAACCTGCTCGTCTTCTCCCACCTCTACCGGATCCCTCGCGCCGAGCGGCGGGCCGCGATCGAGGGCGCGCTCACGATGGCGAAGCTGGAAGACCGGCGGGACACGCGCGTCGACAAGCTCTCCGGCGGGATGAGGCGAAGGCTCCTGATCGCGCGGGCGCTCGTGCACAGGCCGCGACTCGTCCTCCTCGACGAGCCCACGGTCGGGCTCGACCCGCAGGTGCGTCAGGAGCTCTGGGCTCTGATCGACGCGCTCCGCAGCGAAGGAACGACGATCCTGATGTCGACGCACTACATCGAGGAGGCGGCGCGTCTCGCGGACACCGTGCTGATCATGTCCCACGGCAAGGCTGTCGCAACCGGATCGCCGGCAGACCTCGTGCTCGAGCACGCCGGAGCCGAGGCGCTCGAGGTCTACGGCGCGCCGCCTCGGCTGGCGGAGGTCGAGGCCGAGGCCGGAGCCCACGGGCTGCAGACCCGGCGGACCGGCACGAGCATCTCGATCCTCGGCTTCGAGGCCGGCAACGGCTTCAAGATCGAAGGCGAGCGCCGGCCGGCGAACCTCGAGGACGTGTTCGTCCTGCTGACCGGCGAGGAGATCGCCTGATGGCCGTCTCGACGCCTCCTCGCAAGCGTCGCCTGGGCAGGCTCGAGCGGCCCGCGATGATGGGCGTGCTCGTCCGTGAGATAACGAACTTCTCGTCCTACTGGCGCTCGGCGACCTTCTCCTCGACCGTCGAGCCGACCTTCTATCTCCTCGCCTTCGGCTTCGGCTTCGGGGCCCTCGTGAGCAAGGTCGGCGGCTACGACTACGTCGAGTTCGTCGGGACGGGGACGGTGGCCACGGCTGTGCTCTTCTCGAGCGCCTTCCCAGCCATGTTCGGAACATTCATCAAGTACCAGTTCCAGGGCACCTACAACGCGATCCTGGCTGCTCCGGTCGACACGGAGGAGCTGGTGACCGCCGAGGCGCTGTGGGTCGCCGTCCGGGCCGGCGTCTACGGCAACGTGCCGCTGCTCGTCGCGATCGTTTTCGGGCTCGATCCGGCGTGGGGGATGCTCGCGGTGCCGCTGATCGCCTTCATCGCCGGCTTCGGCTGGGCGTGCTTCGGAATCAGCATCGCCGGCTTCGCCTCCTCGATCGAGAACTTCAGCTACGTGATCAGCGCCGTGCTGACTCCGCTCTTCCTCGTCGCCGGGACGTTCTTCCCGATCGACACGCTGCCCGACTGGGCGCGCGTGCTCGCGAACCTGAATCCGCTTCATCACTGCGTCGAGCTCGTGCGCCACGCGGCCTTCGGGTGGGAGGGCTGGACCGATTTCGCGCGGCTCGGCTTCCTCGTCGCGTTCGGTCTGGTTCTCTGGCGGATCGCGATCCATGCGATGACCCGCAAGCTGATCGACTGACCACCACGCGCTGGGCGGCCTGGCTAGCCGCCCGCCAGCTTGACCCGGTAGCCCTCCGACTCGAGCCGCGCCTTGATCTTCTCGCGGTGGTCTCCCTGGATCTCGACCGTCGCGTCCTTGGCGGTGCCCCCGGTGCCGCAGTGGCGCTTGAGCTCACTTGCGACCGAGGCGACGTCCGCGGCCGGGAGCCCGCGGACGACCGTCACCGTCTTGCCGCCCCGGGCGCCCTTCTCGCGGGAGACGCGGACGATCTCGTCGCCCGGCGGTGGCGGCGCCGACTCCTCACGCGAGGGGTCGCGCCGGTGGTCGCCGTCGTCCGTCGAGTAGACGAGGCGCGAGTTGGACATCTCAGCGGTTGTGGTTGACGACCTCGACGTTGTTCCCGTCGGGGTCGAGGACGAAGGCGCCGTAGTAGCCCGGGTGGTAGACCGCCCGCTCGCCGGGTGGGCCGTTGTCGCGGTAGCCGGCGGCCGTCGCGTCGCGGTGGAAGCGGTCGACCGTGTCGTTGTCGGTCGCGGTGAACGCGAGGTGGAGGTTCGCCGTCGGCTCGCCACCCTCGACGACCGAGAACGAGCCGCTGATGCACGCGAACTGAGTTCGGCTCTCGGCCTCGCGCCCGACGCGGAAGCCCGCCGCCGGCCCGACGACCTCATAGAATCGTGTCGAGGCGGCGAGATCGGCGACCCGGATCCAGAGGTGGTCGACGTTGCCCTCCAGACGCATCGAGCCGTGATGAACCGCCTCGGCGCTGTTCCCGTCCGGGTCGAGCAGGAACGCGCCGTAGTAGTCCTCGGAGTACTGTTGCCGCGGCCCGGGCTTGCCGTCGTCCCGGTACCCGGCGTCGACGCCCGCGCGCCAGAACGCGTCCACGTGCTCGCGGGAGGGCGCAGCGAACCCCACATGGAGCCCTCGCGTGACCGGGTGCTCGGGGTCGGCTTGCAGGAGCCCGAAGTCGTCCCATTCGATGAGGTCCTCGCCGTCGTAGGTGGCCTCGACGCTCAGCGCGCCCAGCACGGTCGCGTAGAAGCGTTCCGAGGCAGCGCGGTCGGCGACGTGGATCTCGACGTGGTCGAACACAGATCGATGCTACTTCGCGGGGGCGGGTAGCCAGCCGGCGTGCTCGGACGAGCCGCTCAGGGTGGCCGCTGCCATCGGCTTCCCGCCCGTGCTCGCGACCGTCCAGATCGTCTGCCGGGTGTCGAAGGCGATCGTCTTCCCGTCCGGCGACCACGCGGGATCGCGGCCCGGCGCGAGCAGCAGCTCGTTCCCGCTTGCGATGTCCGCGACGAAGACGCCGTTCTGGTCGTCGGCGATCGGACGCTGGAATGCGAGCCTCGCCCCGTCGGGCGCCAGGGACGGGAGTCGGAAGCCGGGCGCCTCGCGGCGACGCGTGCCGTCTCGGTCGATCAGCCAGATCCCGAAGCGCCGCTTGAAGACCCCGCTGAACGCGAGCATGCGACCGTCGCCGCTCCAAGTCGGCTCCCCGCCCTGAACGAGCTTCCGTGGGCTGCCGCCGCTCGCACCGACGAGATAGATGAACCCGCTCGACTCGAACGCGATCTCACCCCGCCTGGACCAGGCCGGCGCGTTCTGCGGCGGGAAGGTCGGGTCGAGCAGGAGTCGCTTGCCGCTCCCGTCCGCGCGCATGACGGCGAGCACTCGCTTGCCGTCGGCTCGTGTCGTCACGTAGGCGATCCTGCGGCCGTCCGGCGAGCCGGTCGGGCGCAGATCCGGGATGCGATTCGCGGTGAGCGCCCGCATGCCTGTGCCGTCGGCGTTCATGGCGAAGATCTCCCGGTCGTTCGCGGACACGCGCGTCGAGATCACGAGCCGCCCGTCCGCCCGCCAGCTCGGCGACCCCGCTGCCCGGCGCTCGGGCCACGACGAGAGCCTGTGCGCGGCTCCCTGCTTGCGGGTATCGACGATCCCCAGGAAGCCTCCCTCTCCCGCGATGGCGAGCCAACGGCCGTTCGGGCTCCAGGACTCGCCGTCGAGCTCGCCGTTCTCCCCGAGCGCTCCCGCGAGCCGCAGGAGCTTGCCGGACGCGACGCCGAGCGTCCACAGGCCAGGCTCGTATGAGTCGGACTCGCGCTGACCCGCGAAGGCGACCCGACGCCCGTCCGGGGAGAAAATGGGGGTGAATGCCTCGATCCCCGGGTGGGAGAGCCGCCGGGCGGACCGTGTGCGCGGATCGACGAGCCAGATCCGGTGCTCGCGCGGGACAGCGATCAGCCGCCCGTCCGGAGACCATTCCGGCGCCGATCCGCCGCTGGCGATCCGGCGAGCGTTCGAGCCGTCCGCGCCGGCGAGGAAGAGCCCTCCCGCCTGCGTCGTATATGAGATCGCCCTTCCGTCCGGCGACCACGCGGGCGAGATGGCGTTCTCCGTCTCGACGTAGCGCACCGAGCTTCCGTCGACCGCGGCGATTCCGATCGTCGGGCCGAGGCGCAGGAACGCGATCGAACGGCCGTCGGGCGACCACGCGAGCGGGGAGTCGGCGAGGTTCGAGAGATCGGGCGTCTCCGTCAGCTGGCGCCTGCCCGAGCCGTCGGCGTTCATCACGTAGAGCTGCATCCCGTCGTCGCCCGGGTAGGCATGGAGGAACGCGACGCGCCGACCGTCGGGCGAAGGTGCCGCGTGCGTCCCGGGGCCGAGATCACCCACGCGGCGAGGTCGTCCGCGCCCGTCGACCGCAACGACGTCGATGTGCTCCCCGAACTGGGGGCTGGTACTGCTCGCGAAGAGGATTCGGGCGGGAGCGGGGGCCTCCGCTCCCGCGAGCGCCGCGGCCGCGCCGAGGAGCGCGGAGAGGGCGAGCACGAGCAGGAGAACCCGGCGGCGCACGGCGGCCAGAGTAGCGCCCATTCGCGTCGTGGCACGATGCGCCCGTGACCGAGCGCGAAGGCTGGATCGAGTGGGAGGGGCACCGAACCTGGTTCCGGGTCGTAGGCGAGCTCGACTCTGCACTCGACCCGCTTCTCTGCCTTCACGGCGGCCCGGGCTCGACGCACCACTACTTCGCGCCGCTCGAGCGAATCGCGGAGGAAGGGCGGGCGGTCGTGCTCTACGACCAGCTCGGCTGTGGCCGCTCCGATCGTCCCGCCGCGATCGAGTGGAAGCTGCAGGTCTTCCTGGACGAGCTCGCGGCGCTCCGCGAGCAGCTCCGGCTCGCGCGCGTGCATCTCCTCGGAACCTCGTGGGGTGGGATGCTCGCGCTCGAGCACGCACTCTCGCGTTCCGACGGGCTGACGAGCCTCGTGCTCAGCTCGACTCTCGCGAGCGCGGCGGAGTGGGAGGTGGAGGTGAAGCGGCTGCGCGACGAGCTTCCCGCGGACGTGGTCGCGATCCTCGACGAGCACGAGCGCGCCGGTACCTACGACAGCCCCGAGTACGAAGCGGCCGAGGCCGTTCTCGGCGCCCGTCACTTCTTCCGCCGAGGCGCGAACCCGTCCGAGCTCGAGCGGATGCTCCCCGAGCGCGGGCGCGAGAGCTACCGCGCAATGTGGGGCCCCAACGAGTGGACGCTGACCGGCGCGCTTCGAGGCTGGGACGTCCGTCCGCGCCTGCACGAGCTCGACCTGCCCGCACTGGTGCTCCGGGGGCGCTACGACCTCTCCACCGAGTCGATCGCGGCCACGCTCCTCACCGGTCTCCCGCAGGCCCGCGAGGTCGTGTTCGAGCACAGCTCGCACACGCCGGTGCTCGAAGAGACCGAGCGTTACCTCCACGTCGTCGGCGACTTCCTCCGGGAGGCCGAGGCCGAGGCCGCGAGTTAACCCCGGCGCAATGGATCGCTCACAACTCGCTTGCAAAGCGGGGCTACTTTCCGGGCATGCGCCGGTTCGCCCTGCTGCTCGTCCTCCTCGCCGGCCTTGTCGGCTCGCCCGCGGCGATGGCCGGAATCGTGACGTCGACCGATCGGGTGGGGCGGACGATCACGTTCGACGTCCAGGCCGAAGGGGTGGACGTTGAGTGGTACGCAGAACTCCTTCGCAACGCGGCGCACGGAGCCGAGATCGAGCGGGTCACGATCCGGATCGTCACCCCAGACGCGCTCCGCCAGGTCTGCGGTCGCGAGGCGCTCGGCTGCTACGGCGGACGCAAGGAAGCGGCGCGGATCATCGTCCCGACCGGCGACTCGCAGACCCTCGTCCACACCGTCTACCACGAGTACGGCCATCACCTCGACGCGTGGCGCGGTGTCGCTGCAATCGAGCAGGAGCCGAACGGCAGCGCCACCTGGGCGGCCGTCCGGGGAATCCCCGCCCTCCTCGCCGCGGGCTCCGTCGCGCATGACTACTCGCTCGGCTGGGACCGCTCGATCGGTGAGATCTTCGCCGAGGACTACGCGCAGCTACACCAGGAGACGCCGTTCAAGATCTCCTGGCTCGCTCCGCCGAGCGACGAGGTCCGGGCCGCGCTCCGCAACGACCTCGAGAACGTCCCCACCACGCCGACCCCGGTCGCGAACAAGCCGCCGGTCACGATCGCGAAGAACGGCATCCTGCGGACGGGCACCCCGGTGATCGTCCCGTTCGAGCTCCTCGGCCCGGGCCGGCGGGTCACCTTCAGCGCGACGCTCGCCCGCGCCACGCAGCGTGCCCGGATGGAGCTCCGCTGCACCGACGGACGGAGCGCTACCCGGCTCCTTGGCGGCGCGCGTCGCGCCATCACGGTCGACGTTCGGAACCTCGGGCCCGCCCGCTGCACCGCCACTCTGCGGAGCACGGGCAAGATCGAGGCCCGTTACTCGGCGCGCGTTCGGCTAGCGGTCGAGCCTCCCGTCGCGTAGCGGCGCCCCGGGCCCGCATCTCTGCCATCATTTCGGGGCTTGAGCGCCCAGCCCAGCGAGCCCATCCGCGTCCTGCTCGTGGACGATCACCAGCTCTTCGTCGAAGGGCTCACCGCCGTGCTCGCCGACGACGGGCGCTTCGACGTGGTCGGGACGGCGACGACGGGCCGTGACGCCGTCCGGCTCGCGCGCGAGACGCCCGCCGATGTCGTCCTGATGGACATGTCGATGCCGGGGCTCGACGGCGTCGCCGCGACCCGGCGCCTGCTCGACGCAGCCCCGTCACTGCGCGTGATCGCGCTTTCCGGGCACACAGACCGGCTCAGTCGCGCCGCGGCGCTCGAGTCAGGGGCGGCCGAGTTCGTCTCCAAGAGCGACTCGCTCGAGTCCCTCGCCGAGACGATCGTCTCGGTCTGCACGCTCACCAGTCCTTGACTTCCTGCCGCCCGTCACCTTTGATCGACTAAGCGCGTGCGGTTGCAGACTCATACGAGGGGCGGTTCTAAGACGTGACCGCGTCCGAAGTCGAGGCGGTCGGTCGGTCGGCGACCACGGACGGCGGGGGCCCCGTGGTCCGACTCGAGGGAATCCGCAAGAGCTTCGGCACGAACCTCGTCCTCGACGGAGTCGACCTCACCGTCGCGGCGGGAGAGGCACTCGTCGTGATCGGTCGGAGCGGCAGCGGCAAGAGCACGCTCCTGCGCTGCATCAACCTGCTCGAGCCGATCGACGACGGGCGGATCTTCTTCGAGGGCGCGGAGATCACGAAGAAGGGCACGGACGTCTCGCGCGTGCGCCAGCGGATCGGGATGGTCTTCCAGCAGTTCAACCTCTTCCCGCACCTGAGTGCGATCGACAACGTCACCCTCGCCGTCCGGAAGATCCGCAAGCAGCCGCGCGCCGAGGCCGAGACCCGCGCCCACGAGCTGCTCGCGACCGTGGGGCTCGAAGAGAAGGCCGAGCACTATCCGCACCAGCTCTCCGGCGGCCAGCAGCAGCGGGTCGCGATCGCACGGGCGCTGATGATGGAGCCGCATGTGATGCTCTTCGACGAGGTCACCTCCGCGCTCGACCCGGAGCTCGTCGGCGAGGTACTGATCGTGATGCGCGACCTCGCGCGGGCGGGGATGACGATGCTCGTCGTCACGCACGAGATGCAGTTCGCCCGCGAGGTGGGGGACAGGCTCGTCTTCATGGACGAGGGGCGGATCGTCGAGGAAGGCGTCCCCGCCGAAATCCTGGACAATCCCCGCGACGAGCGGACGCGTCGCTTCCTCAAGCGTACGCTCCAGCTCGCAGACTCGCTCGAAGACCTGACCATCGACGACGAACCAACCACCAAGAAGGGGGACTGAATGAAAAGGATCTTTCTGGCGACAGCCGGTGTGGGTCTCGTTGCGGTATCCGCGGCAGCGCTCGCTCTAGGCCAGCCGGCTGCGACGACCGCCACCCAGCCGCAGGCGGCAACGGCGACGGCGGCCGCGTCTGTGGCCCTTCCGGCACTGCCTCCCGAGATCAGGGCGCGGAAGCGCTGGAACATCGGCGTCAAGTGCGACTCGCCGCCGTTCGGCTTCATCGACATCCAGGGCAAGAACGCCGGCTTTGACATCGAGATCGCGAAGCAGTTCTCGCGCTTCGCCTTCGGCAAGTCGAACCGCGTCACCTACACATGCCTGACGACCCCGGCCCGTGAGCCCGCGCTGAACACGGGCCGCGTCGACCTGGTGATCGCCACCTTTACCTACACGGCGGACCGCGACACCCGGATCGACTTCTCGCGGGCCTACTACAAGGCGACGGGACGGTTGCTCGTGCGGAACGACACGCCGATTCGCTCGCTCTCGGATCTCGCGAACCGCGGCGTCTCGACGACGAGCGGCTCGATTTACGACCGTTTCGTGAAGAACTGCTTCAAGTCGACGCGCCTGCTCGTGACCGACGGCTTCACGAACGCGCTGCTCGCGTTCCGCGACGGCCGGTCGGACGCGTTGATGTGGGACGACACCGTCCTGCTCGGGATCGCAACTCAGGATCCGAATCTGAAGCTGACCGACGATCTCTTCCTGCCGCTTCCGTACGGGATCGGGATGAAGCAGGGCAATGCAGCAATGAAGCGTTGGGTCGACTCCCGGCTCAACATCATGACCAAGAAGGATCTGTTCTTCCCGATCCTGAAGCAGAGCGTGCCGGCACGGAACCTGGCCGCGTTCTCGAAGAACATCCTCCGCCCGAAGCAGGTCTTCTACTACAGCAAGGGCGATCTGACGACCCAATGCCCGTAAGCACGTGCCCGTAAGGGTCTTGCTCGAGGTCTCGACAGGGAGCGGCCGCCTCGGCGGCCGCTCCCACCTTTCCGGCTGATGCTCGCCGTCACCGTCGACTGGTCGTACTTCTCGACCTACGGAGGCGAGCTGATCGCCGCGATCGGCCGCACGCTCCTCGTGTCCGTGATCGCGGTCGTCGGTGCCGCTCTCGTCGGGCTCGTGCTCGGGGCGGCCCGCGCCCACCGGATCCCGGTCGTCAGCCAATTGGCCGCGATCTACGTCGAGGTGATCCGCAACACCCCGATCCTCGTCCAGATCTTCTTCGTCTTCTTCGGCCTGCCCTCCGTCGGGATCACCCTCGACGCGTTCACGGTCGCCTGCCTGACGATCACGGTCTGGGGTGGCGCCTTCAACACGGAAAACTTCCGCGCCGGGTTCGAGGCCGTGCCCAACCGCTACCGGGAGGCCGGGGCGGCCCTCGGCTTCGGGCGGATGCGGACGTTCCTCGACGTGACCCTCCCGATCGGCGGCCGGATCGCCCTGCCTCCGTCGATCAACACGTTCATCAGCGTCGTCAAGAACACCTCGCTCCTGTACGTGATCGGCTATCAGGAGCTGACCTACACGGCGTACAACATCAACGCACTCTCGCCGCGCACGCTCGAGTCGTTCGGGACGCTCGCTGTCGCCTACCTCGTGATCGTCTGGACGATGTCCGGCCTGATCCGTCTGCTCGAGTCGCGCCTCGCGCTGCCCACGGAGGCCCGCTAGATGGTGGCGCTGATTCCTTCGCTCCCCGAGTGGGTCGAGCCCGTCGCCCGCTACATGTTCGAGGTGGGGTTGCCCGGCACGCTGCGGATCGCCGGGCTGGCCCTCGTCGGAAGTGCGGTGATCGGCGTCGTCCTCGGCACGCTCCTGACCGTCGACTCCCGGCCGCTACGGGCGGCAATCAGGCTCTACGTCGAGGTCTGGCGCGGCCTCCCGATCCTCGTCACGATTTTCGTCGTCTTCTTCGCTCTTCCATCGGCGAGCGATGCGCTCCGGTTCGACGCCTTCACCGCCGCCGCGATCGGGCTCACCCTCTGGGGCAGCGCCCAGGTCGCCGAGGCGACCCGTGGCGCCGTCGGCTCGATTCCCCGCGAGCAGCACGAGGCCTCGGCGGCACTCGGCTTCGGCTGGCTCGGCCGGCACCGCTACGTGATCCTCCCGCAGGCGCTGCGCCGGCTGCTCCCCCCGTTCGTCTCGCTGCTCGTGAACATCATTCAGAACACGACGATCGCGCAGGTGATCGGCGCGGCAGAGCTGCTCGAGACCGGCGAGCGCTCCGCGGAGCGGCTCACGTTCACGACCCTCGACACGCACGCGCTCGAGATCTACGGGGCGGTCGCGGTCGTCTTCTTCCTGATCTCGTTCCCGCTCACCCGCCTCGCCGCGTACCTCGAGAAGCGCCTGATCTGATATCTGGCGCAAGTGGAGCATCCGCGGGCGCGGATGCACCACGCGCGAAGACCCCTAAAGGGGCCGCCCGCGGCCCAAAAGCACTCTTACGCCAGCGTCGTCCTAGCCGGCCAGGTCGTCCAGAGCCTCGTCGATCGCGGCCAGCGTCGCGTCGTCGAGCTCGATCCCCGAGGCCGCCGCGTTCGCCTCGACCTGCTCCGGCCGGGGAGGCACCGACGATCGCCGAGGCGACGTTCTGCTCGCGCAGGACCCAGGCGAGCGCAAGCTGGGCGAGCGTGATTCCGAGCCCGTCCGCGATCGGCCGCAGACGCTGCACCGCCTCGAGCACGTCGTCGCCCATGAAGCGGTCGATCATGCCACCCATCCGCTCCGACGCGGCACGCGAGTCGGGCGGCGGGGTCGCGCCCGGCAGGTACTTCCCCGTCAGGACGCCCTGGGCGAGCGGCGACCAGACGATCTGCGAGATCCCGTTCGCCGCACACAGCGGGATCACGTCGCGCTCGAGCTCCCGGTAGAGCAGCGAGTACTGCGGCTGGCTGGAGACGAGCTTCTCGACGCCGGTTAGGTCGAGCGCGGCCTGGATCTGGTCGGCCGTCCACTCGCTGAAGCCGAGGTAGCGGGCCTTGCCCTGGCGCACGACCTCCGTGAGCGCCTCCATCGTCTCCTCGAGCGGCGTCTCCTTGTCGTAGCGATGACACTGATAGAGGTCGACGTAGTCGGTGCCGAGGCGGGCGAGCGACGCGTCGATCTGCTTGAAGACCTGCTCCCGCGAGAGCCCCCGGTCCGAGTCCGACATCGGGAAGTAGAGCTTGGTCGCGAGCACGTAGGAGTCTCGCGGTCTCGACGCGAGCAGCTCGCCGAGGAGCTCTTCGGCGCCGCCGGAGGCGTACACGTTCGCCGTGTCGATGAAGGTGATCCCGAGCTCGAACGCGCGCTCGACGCAGGCCGCGGCCTGCTCGCGCTCGACCCCACCGCCGTAGGTCAGCCAGGAGCCGAGGGCGATCTCCGAGACCTCCAGGTCGCTCGAGCCGAGACGGCGGTAACGCATGTCGCGAGACTACCC
>Ga0136611_10000476_pt1 | contig 26184 bp, 20 predicted proteins | sample AntDrymUQ2232306_2_FD_106645 | JGI IMG/M metagenome (GOLD analysis project Ga0136611, IMG submission 106645) | Polar desert sand microbial communities from Dry Valleys, Antarctica - metaG UQ223 (23.06) | ecosystem: Environmental > Terrestrial > Soil > Desert | place: Antarctica: Dry Valley...
AGATTCGGCACAAGCAAATGAATGACAAGCAGCGCAATCAAATAAGCCGAAGCTGCGAAAGCAAACAAAGGCACATAACTGCCCGTGAATTCGAGCAGATAACCGGCGACTTTGGCAATCATCATCCCGCCGATTGCGCCCGCCATTCCGCCGATGCCGACCACCGAACCGACGGCGCGTCGCGGAAACATATCCGAAGTCAATGTAAAAAGATTTGCCGACCAGCCCTGATGCGCGGCGGTTGCCAAGCCAATCAGCGCGACTGCTACCCACAAATTTTCCGCCCGCGCCGCGAAAATAATCGGCACAACCGAAAGAGCGCAAATCAACATCGCCGTTTTGCGTCCGGCGTTAATTGTCCAGCCGCGTTTGATTAATGCCGACGACAGCCAACCGCCCGCGATACTGCCGACATCCGCCGCGAGAAAAATGACAATGAGCGGCAGTCCGATAGTTTTTAGATTGAGTCCGTAGTTTTTGCCCAGAAAATCCGGCAGCCAGAAAAGATAAAACCACCAAACCGGGTCGGTAATTAACTTGCCCGCCGCGAAAGCCCAGGTTTGACGGTGCGGAAACAATCGCGCCCAGGCGATTTTTGTCGTCGGCTCAGGCGGATCGCTCTGAATATAAGCGAGTTCGGCTTTCGATAAACTTTTATGTTCTTCGGGGCGGCGATACAAAAGCAGCCAAAAAACAAGCCACACGAAACCGAGTGCGCCCGTGATGAGAAACGCCGCCCGCCAGCCGTAAGCGACCGTTATCCAAGGCACGATGAGCGGCGTAACAATCGCGCCGATGTTTGAGCCGCTATTAAAAATTCCCGTGGCAAAGGCGCGTTCTTTTTTCGGGAACCATTCGGCAACCGTTTTGACCGCTGCCGGAAAATTGCCCGCTTCGCCCAAACCGAGCGCGAAACGCGCCGCGCTGAAACCCATCACCGATTGCACAAAAGCGTGCGCCATCGCCGCGACGCTCCAGAAAACTATCGCCAGCGAAAAGCCTTTGCGCGTGCCGAGCCAATCCATCAATCTGCCGACGAGCAGCAGCCCAATCGCGTACGCCGTTGTAAAAGCAAAAGCGATATTGCTGTAATCAATTTCGCTCCAACCCAATTCGCCTTGCAGAGTCGTTTTCAAAAGACCGAGAACCTGCCGGTCAATATAATTTATCGTCGTCGCAAAAAACAGTAGAGTGCAAATAACCCAGCGAAAATTGCCGCCGCTCGAAACCGGGTTTTGATCGTAAGATTCGGCAATCGCGCCGCTCACGCTCGCTGCTGAATCTTCCGCGCCGGTCTCGGATAAAGATTTTGTCCGGTTCGATTGGTCAAACGCATTTTCGGTTGCCATTTTTGCCCTCTCTTTTGTATTTTATGAATTTACGCCCGAAGCTAAATATCCACCGTCCACCGCGATTGACTGCCCGGTAATAAACGAAGCCGAGTCCGAAGATAAAAAAATCGCCGCGCCGACGAGTTCTTCCGCCCGCCCGAAACGCTTCATCGGTGTTCGCATCAAAATTTCGCGCCCGCGTTCCGTGCCGTTCAATAATTTTTCGTTGAGTTTGGTCGGGAAAACGCCCGGAACGAGCGCGTTGACGTTGATTCCATCTCGCGCCCATTCGCAGCCGAGACTTTTGGTGAGTGCCAAAACCGCCGCTTTCGACGCGCCGTAAGCGGCAACTTCGTGAAATGCGACGTAGGAAGCAAGGGACGCGATGTTGACGATTTTGCCCGCGCCCGATTTTTTGAGCGGTTCGTAAAACGATTGACACGCGCGCAGCGTGCCGTTCAGATTCGTGTCCAAAATCGCCTGCCATTCGCTTTCCGGCACAACGGCAGTCGGATTTTTAGCGGTGCGTCCGGCGGCGTTGATTAAAATATCAACGCGCCCGAACCGTTCTAAAACCGCGTCGCGTAAAGCATCAATAGATTCGCGCTGCAAAACATCAACTGTTTTTTGCAAAGTTTCGCGCCCCGCATTTTCAATTTCAGCGTAAACTTCACTGACCAATTCCTCGCGCCGTCCGGTCGCAATTACATTCGCACCCGAACGCGCCAAACCAAGTGCAATGGCGCGACCCAAACCGGAAGTTCCGCCAATAACGACTGCCGTTTTATATGATAAATCCGTGATGTTTTCCGCTTGATTCATAATTGTTTTTGCCCGCGAAACACGCGAAACACACGAAAATTTAATTCAAATTTAATTGTAGACAATCTTTTGACTTTTCCTTTTCGCGTTTTTAGCGTATTTCGCGGGCAAAACTTCTTTATTTCATTGCGACCCAGTTGCGAAAATTTCCCGAAAACAACTTTTCAGCGTCGCGCTCGATTTCCCGGTGCGTCACGCGGCGACCGTCGCGCCGAAGATTTTCATACGAATCGAAAAGCGCGTCGGCGATAAGGCGGCGCGAGTGATTCCATTTGTAAACGAGCTGGTCGAGAACGCGCGCGTCCGAATGCTGCGGAATAAAACTCGTTCCCAAAAGCTCAAACCGCTCGCGTGTAATTTCGGAGATAATCGAGGAATTATTCATAAACCACCAGCAGCCGAACGGCATTAGATTACTGAATTTGCGGGCGACGACGCATAATTCGTGCTGATTCTCGCGCGACAGAAAAGTGACCAGAAATTTTACGTCTGGGTTTTCAGCGCAGATTCGTGAAACGACCGAAACGTCGGCGCGTCCCAAACCGTCGCCGGCTAATTTTAACGCCGGATTGATTCGGCGGCGCACACCAATCATCAAAGAAAGCGAAATTTTATGTTCTTTACAAACCGGCAAAACCGCGTCTTTAATCAATTTTCCGCGCGGTGAATCTTCCGGGTAAGTGAAATCATCAGGCAGTGAAACGCCCAGATAAAGCGGTTTCATTTTGGCAATCCAGTCGTCGAGAAAACGGCGCGTCTCAGTTATTGTTTGCTCGTCTATATTTTCCGAAACCTGATAATTCTGCTTGTTTATTAGCAGCACGGCTTCCGCCCAGCCATTTAACAATCGGTCGAGACGCAGCGCGGCGTGAAATCGCGCATCAATTTCCTCGTCGCCGTTCCAAACTTTGATTTCGTCTTCGTCAAGCGGGTCGTTCGTCATCACAACGTCGCTGACGTGCGCTAATTTCAAAACTTTTTCGATGTAATCCGCTGGTTTTTGCGACTCGAAAAACTCGCGTGCTTCGCGCAAATCGGCGGCTCGCGTATCGAGTCCGAGCGTGTTCAATATGGAAACAACGCCGCGCGTCGCTTCCGAGAGCGGCGTGTTTTCGACAAATAACGTCTGCCAAATCAAATCCGATTGTTTTGTCTTTTCCAGTTTCCAAAAATCTTCGGGCGCGAGACTTGAAAAACGAAAAAACTCGGCGATTAAATAGTGGTAATTGAGCAGTTCGTCAATGCCGAATAAATTCAAAGTGCCGAATTCAGGCGCGAAAAGATGCGTGTGCAAATCGAAAACAGGCGTGTTTGAAATTACTTCTTCAACCTGTTGCCGCAACTGTCTCGCATCGTGGGCGTTTCCGTCATTGTGTCCGTCGCCGGCGGCGGAAATTTTCGGTTCAAATTGTTTGACTGTTAAATTGTTCATTTTTTAATTATCTTCGCGGCATATTAAAAAGATATTTCCGGCATTCGATTATCATCAGGATTTGCCCAGCGATTGTTCGGAATAATAGGCGTCCAACCTTTTCTCAACGGGTCTTGGTCATACGGATAACCGCCGAGCCGTTTGTATAATTCACTGTATTCACGGAGTTTTTCGCGGTTTAATTTAATGCCTAAACCGGGCGCGGTCGGCACTTTTATCGCGCCGTTTTCATATTTGAATTTGCCGCCTTCGATGATGTCGTCAACCAAATGATGATAATGGGCGTCCGCCGCAAATGATAGATTCGGAATCACCGCGCCCAAATGAAGCATCGTCGCCAGTTGAATTCCAAGCTCGCCGCTTGAGTGAACCGCCACGCCCAATTGAAAAGTCTCGCAGACGTTCGCTGCTTTAACGCATTGCCGAATGCCGCCCCAGAAAGTCGTGTCGAGCAAAATCACGTCAACCGCCGTGTTCAAAACATTCGCCGCCAACTGCTCAAAACCGACGACGACCGTATTAGTTGCAAGCGGCATTCGCACCTTTTCCCTGGTTCGCCGCATTCCATTAAGTCCAAAAACCGGGTCTTCCAGATAATCGTTTTTGATGTCTTCGATTTGCTGCCCGAACCAAATCGCCTGCTCGGTTGAAAAAACGGCGTTCGGGTCGAATCGAAAACTGTCGCCGCCTAATTCTTTGGCGACGGCGCGATAACATTCGAGTTCGTATTCGGGAGCAAACACACCGCCTTTTAGTTTGTGCGACGTAAAACCGTATTTACCTTTTAATTCTTTGGCGTGTTCGACGAGTTGTTCAATCGTCCTAACCTCGCCCGAATTGTCTTTCGGATTCGGGTAACGAAAAAAAAGATATGAAGCGAACGGAACTTTATCCTGTAATTTTCCGCCCAAAATTTCGTAAACCGGCACGTTCCATTTCTGTCCCAAAATATCGAGACAGGCAAATTCGAGCGCGGCTAAAATCTGCGTCCGGTTGTTGTAAAGTGAAGCCGTCGGATTTGCAATCAGGAAACGCATCTCTTCCAAATTCGCCGGATTGTGTCCGACTAAATATGATTTCATTTGGCGGAAAACGGCTTCGGCTGATTCGCCGCCGCCGCCCATTTCGCCTAAACCCGTAATGCCTTCGTCGGTTTCGACTTCGACAATCGTGCGGACGAATCTGCCCCAATGACAGCCGTTCGCGTGCCGAAGCGGTGCTTCGAGCGGCATAGTTACAGTCGTCGCTTTTATGTCAGTGATTTTCATCGTCTCATTTAACTTCTCTGCTTTTTATTTACTGTTCGCTGTTTACGGCAATTGCGCCGGGTCGAAGCCGAGCGGCAAGTCTTTTTCGATTAAACCGACGCGCCGCGCCGCCGAATCCTTGGCGTATTTCCAAAAACGAATCGTCCAATCCATCGCCGCGCGTTCGGCTTCAAGAGGGTCGCTGCCGCCGAAAATCAGCCAATCTTCATTTGAATTATTTCCTGATACGCGCGCCGCAAATTGTTTGGCATCTCTGAGATTTGCCGGAATTTTTGAATTGACCGCGGCGATGAGCTGATTAGTTTTTGCCGTGCCGACTAAAATCAGCGCGGCGCGTTCGTTTTTCGGCAAGTCTTTAAGTTCGTAAATTTTCACCGGTCTGCCGGTCGCACTCTCAATCGTGTTGACTAAAACCGAAGCAGTTTCAACATCCTGAATCGGAGATTTATCGCCGTAGACGACGGCGAGCGGACGATTCAAATTAAAGTCAAAGACTTTTTCGCCGTAAATGACATTAGATTTTTCGCTCGAATCCATTTGCGGCGCGCCCGCGAGCCTCGCTTCCGCCCAAGCGTAGCGAAGCAGATTATCGTTGCCTTCTAACCGCACAAAAACATGATAAAAACCTGACAGCGGCTTCGGCGAATTATCAGTCGGCAATGCTTGCAGCGCGACTTTAACGACTGTTGAATTGTTTGGTTTGAGCCGCAGATTTGCGTCTTTCGCGTTCTGCATAGTCGCCTTGAGATTGGCGGGCGTTTCAATCGTCGCCTTGAGATTTAAATTTTTGCCGCTCGTATTAGTTACGCGAAACTGCGCTGTGCCGTTGCCGCGCGCATCGAGTTCAACGACGGAGTATTCGACGTTTAGAAGTTTATTCGGATGCGTCGGCGCACCGTATTTATTGATTAAACCGGATAATACAAACGCTTCGGGTTTCGGTCGGCGCGACAGCCAAATTTGCTCGTAATGGCGAATGCCTTTGAGTGCTTTTGGATTCATTGCCAGGGACTCGTTAAATTGAAACTGATACATCGTCGGCATTGAGCGCGTCTTTAAAACGTTTTCAAAAATCGGCGCATAAACTTTGGCGCGGTCTTCGGGTGTCAGGCGCGTCAGAAAACGCCAGTTCCATTCTGTGATAATCGGCGGTTTGCCGACGCGCCGCCCGTAACTTGCCGCCGCCAGCGAAAAGCCGCGTGTGTTCGGCATCGAATCGAGTCCGTCGGTATAAGCGTGCTGTCCGATTTTATCGAACGGCACGCCCAACTTTTGCAGACGGTCGAATGCGCCTGTGTTCGTGTGCGCGGTCAGGTGAACCGGAATTTCAGGCGCGACTTCTTTGACAGCGGCGTAAACCCGTTTCCAGTAAGCGGGCGCGTCATCGTTGATTCCGAAAATCAAAACTTCGTTATCAACTTCCACACCGTCAATCACGTCGCGGTAACGCTTGACCAACTCGGCGGTATCGGCGGCGGAAATTCGCGCGTCAATCAACGCTTTTAATTTTAATTTCCTCATCTCGCCGAAAAAGAAATCGAGATATTCGACTTGCTTGGCTTTGTCAACGCCGTTGATAAGTTCGAGGTGATGCAGGCGAATCAACTCGAAACCGAGCGTTTTTGCAATGCGCAAATCTCGTTTGATGTCGTCGCTGAAAAGCTGCCACTTATTGACCGTATCGGCGGCAAAAGCCCAGTATGCGTCTCTGTCCATTCCGGGCAATTTTTTGATGTCGAAATTTTCGCCTAACGTCGAATACGGAAAATAATTCGTGCCGAATCGGGTGAAAGGCACGCCGATTTCGTAATCAATTTTGTCGCCCGTCTGTTTTTGCTCGGCGTAAGAAGCGTAAGCGACGAAAGCATTATCAACCTGTTCGTCGGTCATCGCATTTTTGCTGAAAACAAAGCGCGAGCTGAACGCAATGCTTTCGCCGCGCGGCATCAGGCGATTGTCTTCGAGCCGTTCGGCATAGGATTTTAAGTTCGACCGCGCAATTTCCGTCAGTTGAAAAACATCATCGCCGGCGGTTTGCAGCTCGTAGCCGATTTGCGGGATGTTCGCGCCGACGAACCGCGCCGGACGTTTGCCTTTCGCGTCCTGATGAACCGTAAAACTCTGCGAAAAATCGTGCATCACGGCGACCGCCGCGCCGTTTGTCGTGTTCGTGCGAAACCAATCAACGCCGCGCTGGACATACCAGTTGCGGCTTTCGCCGACGCGAAAATTCGTGTAATCGTTCGCGGCTAAATTTCTGATGCGGTAATCGTAGCAAACCGCGCGCTCCACCGTTTTCGGCTGCTGCCAGCGCGTCACGATTGCCGCGTAAACATTTTCGGTTTTCGCCGCGTTTGTGTTTTTAAGTTCTGAATTTACGTCCAAAAACCCGTCGTGAAAAGCGCGCAGCTCAATCGTCAACTGCAAGCCGTTCGATTCCACCGCGCCGAGCCAAACATCGAACAGCGCGCCCGTCGAAATTCTTGCAAACTTAAACGGCAACGCTTGAAAATCTATTGAAAAATCGGTTTTCGTCGAATACGGCTCGCCTTTTAATTCTTCCGGGCGCGAGTCGCGGTAAAGAATCTGCCACGAAAACTCGCCTAAATTCACATTTGCAAAACTCAATGAAATGCCGTTTCCGGTCGGAACAACCGACAGCGGTTTGCCGTTTATTTTCGCGGCGGAAACGCTTTGCAGATTGTAATTTTTGGTTGACGAAGCGGGCAAATCGGCGATAAAAAACAAGTTTCCGCTTGCCGTCTCTGTTTGCGCCGCTTTCCCGTCGGCGGTTTGCCAATCGGTTCCGGTCGAATTCAGACCGCTCAGACCGATTGGCATTTTCACCGCAAAAGGCTGGTTGTTGACAATCTGTATATCATGCCTGATTCGGTTGTTTGCAGTATTTTGAGCGTTAATAAAAACCGCATTGTGCAAAATCAGCAAACCCGCAAAAAGCAGAATAAGCAAATCCCCGCCGCGTCCGGCTGCGAAAAACTTCAAGTGATTTTTTTCCTGCATTAATTTTTTTTGAGATGTTTTCACAAGCCTTTTTGAAGGTTCAAAAACACCCTGAAACAGAGGCTAAAAAATCCGAAGATTTTTACGGCTTGTTAATACTCGCCGGATTAGGAAACGCTTCCAAAACCCGGCGCGGTATCGAAGTTAACGAGTGATCGGCTTAAGCAGACAATGTTCGTCTGCCGGTTGACCGTCTCAGCTATTTTTCCGTTTCTCAAATCGGAAATTATTAAAACAAAAACCGCAGTCCGAACCGAAGCGAACGTTCACCGAAAGTGCTGGTTGAGATGCCGAAATTACCCGACGTGAAATTTCCGCTCGGGTTGTTGAAATGCGGCGTGTTGGTGACGTTAAAGGCTGTCATTTGCGCTTGCAGTCTGTAGCGTTCGCCGAATGTAAACGTCCGCGCCAGCGTTGCGTTGTAATTAAAATAGCTTGGACCGCGCAGGCTATTGCGTCCGACGTTTCCGAAAGTTCCCGCTGCGGGGTTAACAAACGCGCTGGTGTCGAAATATAGTTGTCCGGGTCCAAGACCGCCCAAAATACGAACGTCGCCCGTTTGATTCGGTCGGTTGAAATTAGTGCCGCTCGTGGTAGTTCCTGCCGCGCTGCTGCCGAGAATATCAATCGGCGTTCCCGTGCGAGCCGCAAAGATACCGCTCAAGGTAAATCCGCCGAACAAACCTCTCAGCCGCAGACCGTTTGAATCGAATAATCTTCCGCCTTTGCCGAAGGGACGAATAACATGACTGACAACCAGGTTATGCTTGCGGTCGAAGTCGGACGGACCGCGGTTGCTGTCAATATCGAGAAAGTTCCTGACCGAGAAAGCACTTGTGTAATCGGTCGAACGGCTGAGCGTGTAAGCGACGGTGATTCTGCCGCCGACTTGTTTGAATCGCTTGTCAACACGCGCTTGCAGCGAGTGATATGCGTTGCTCAGCATAAAATCCGACAAAAGCACATCAACGGTTCGCCCGTAGAGTCGGTTAAACGGACGGTCGGCGACCGTTCCGCCCGGACCGAAACCGTTAAGATTTACCGTTCCCGGCAAGCGCGTGCCGCGCGAGCCGACATAGCCGGCGGAAGTTACAAAACCGAACAAGTCGCGTTCGACCGTAAAGTTATATGATTGGATGTAACCGCGTTTGGCGTTCGGATTAACCACGCCGACGATCACATTGCCCGGCGGCGTAACAACACCGCTGGTCAAATCAATAACTTGCGGATTCGGGATTCCGCTCGAAAGCGTAATCGTATTTCCGGCTGCATCGCGCGGGGCGAGATTCGCGTTACTTCCGGCAATGGACACATTGATCTGACTGCCGTAATTTTGATTTGCCAATGTATTTAATGTAATCGGAACGTAACTGATGCCGTATCCGGTGCGAATTACCGTTTTGCTGTCGAGACGATACGCGATGCCGAGACGCGGCGCAAAATTTCCGTAGTCGGTTTTCACATTTACGCGGTCATTGACCGGACCGTAGCCGCTGATTAACGCCCTATTGGTTTCCGGGTCATACCGTGATTGGTCGCCCGCCGCCGTTCCGGTCGGATACGGATAAAGTTCGTAACGCAAACCGTAGTTGATGGTCAGTTTCGGATTAACCTGCCAGCGGTCTTGCGCGAAAAAGAAATACTGCGGCGATTTGTAACCGCCGAGCTGAGCAACCGTCGTGCGGCTGACCGCCTGCGGAAGTCCGAGCAGAAACGCGGCGACGGCATTGGTCGAACCGCCCGTTCCGCTGCGGGTCGTTAAGCCGCCGGTAAACGTAAATTCGCCGCGTGGATTGCTGCCCGCCGCCTGAAATTTATCGAGCTTTAATCTTCTGATGTCCCCGCCAAAACGGATAGTGTGATTGCCGACGATTTTCGTCCAGTTATTGACGATGTTATAACTGTTTTCGGTGATGTCGAACGGAAGCGTCGCCGCGCTGCCGAGAAAAGAATAAGTGGATGTCAAAGTAATGCGGGGAATTCCCGTCGCGGTGAAAAAATCGCCTTGATTCGTGTTGGGAATTCCGAGCGTGTTGCCGAGATTTTCTTCAGACGGCACATCCGCCGTGATATGCACGCGCACATAACCGAATCGAAATTCTGTAATCAGATTCGGCGAAAAGACGTGCGTTAAATTGGCGGAAACGCTTTGATTTAATCCCGGACCGGATGCCGCCGTCGCGCCGCCGTTCGTTGTTACTCCGCCGAGGTCGCCGAACGAAGGCAAATCGGCGGTGTTCGATTTGAAATAGCTGTAGCGAACAAAGGCGGTCGTCTGTTCGGTAAAATTGTGATTGACTTTAACGTCGAATGAATCGCGGTCTTGGACGAATGTTCCCGTCGCTTCGTAATTATTAATCAAACCGGGAAGATTCGGCAGCGGCAATCTGGCAAAAATCGCGCGGGCAGCCGGGTTGATACGATTTTGCGGAATGATATTTCCGGGAAACTGAACGCGGCTGGCGGCGGCAATCTGCCCGTTAACGCCCGGATCAAAAATCATTGTGCCGGGAACCGATGAAAAATCGCCGTTGCGAAAAGCGGCAATCGGCACCGACAGCAATTCATTTTGTCCGCGCCGGTCGCGTCCGGCTTGATAATCTCCGAAGAAAAAAGTTTTATCTTTGATAATCGGACCGCCGATGACGAAACCGTATTGCGTCAGATTGGTATTCGGCTGCCGTGAAGCGAATGAAAGCGTGTTGCGCGCTTTGAAATAGCTGTTGGTGTTGTAAATAAAAGCCGCGCCGCGCAGACGGTTCGTGCCTGATTTAATCTGCACGTTAACCACGCCGCCGGCGGCTCTTCCCTGCTCCGCGTCATAAGCGTTGGTCGAAACGTCAACGACCTGAATCGCTTCGGGCGGCGGCACGATTGCCGTCTGCGAGATAACATTCGTCTGGTTGTTAATCGTGCCGTCCAATTGAAAATTGTTGTAGCGTTCGTTTTGCCCGTTGATGCGATTAGTCGTCGAACCATTCGGATTACCGAAAGCCGATCCGACCGATGCCGCTTCAGTAACACCCGGCGAAAGATCGAGGACACTCTGGTAATTGCGGTCGGGCGAGAGCGGCAATTCTTCGACTTGTTCGCTGGTAATCTGCGTGCTGACATCGGCGCGGTCGGTTTTTAGCTGCACCTGCGACTCTTCGACCTGAACGATTTCGGAGACATTGCCGGTTTCCAACGCCGTATCAACACGCACAGTCGTGTTGATGGCGACTTCGACGTTTTCACGAACAAATTTTTTGAAATTCGCCTGTTCAATTTCGACCCGATAGATGCCCGGCTCGACACTGCCGATTGAATAATTGCCTTCGTCATTCGTGGTTATTTCGCGGGTTGTTCCGCGGTTGGTATCAGTTATTACGACCCGCGCACCGGGAACAACCGCGCCGGCGGCATCTTCGACGTGACCGACCAAGGAGCCGGTCACTGTTTGACCAACAGCCGAAAGCGTAAAGACGGCTGATAAGCAAAATAGAAAAACAAGAATTTGACAGACAGAATGTTTCATAAAAAGTCTCCGTAAATTTTTAAGACAATTAAGTTTCGGCATATAGTTCAAGGCTGCAACAAAATCCTCGAATCTATAACTTTTGTTCTTTCAGTTCCCAAAAGTTATGCAGTTAATGGTGCGCCAAAGTGTTTCTGTAAAATTAAAGCCATACTTCCGCGCAATCTCGGCTGTAAGTTATCGTGCGCCGGAACAATCCGCGTCAACACCGGTGAACTCAGCAATCTGGTATTCAACACTTTTTTAATAATCGGCTCGATTCTTTCCCAGGCGCGTGTAATTTCTCCGATGACGATAATCATACCCGGCGACAATCCGCTGATGAGCATTGAAAATCCGACTCCGAGATAATGACCCATTCTTTCGATTACCTCGATGGCTTTTGCGTCGCCTTGTTCGGAGAGATGAAGAATGTCATCAAAACCCGGCTTATTATTATTTTCTTCCTGAATGCCGCGCTTTTTTGAATTAACACCGGATGTTATCCGCACATATTCGTTAATCGCCGCCGTGTTTGACGCATACATTTCCCAGCACCCGCAGTTGCCGCATTTACAAAGCGGACCCGATTCGTTCAGCGAAACATGCCCGAATTCGCCCGCCACGCCGCTTGCGCCGCGCAGCAATTGTCCGTTGGTAATAATTCCGGTTCCGATGCCTTCGGAAACAGTGACGGCGATTAATTCCTGCATTCCGTTTGAACGCCGGTCAAACCAGAGTTCCGCCAGAGCGCAGGCGTTGGCGGCGTTTTCGATTTCAACAACGAGTCCGGTCGCGCGTTCGAGCGGTGTTTGCAAATCAACGTCGCGCCAGCCCAAATTCGGAGCGAAAACAAGTTTTTTGGAAATCGAATCCACACGCCCCGGCATACTTACTCCGATTCCTTCAAGATATGTCTCCGGGTGAGCTTTGATAAATGATTGAAGCCGCCTGGTTAAATCTTTGATAAAAACATCGGCGTTCTCGTTGGTTTGAAAAGATTCGTGAGCGATAAATTGAGCGTTCAGATTAGCAAGAGCAATCGTCGTCGTCGTCGGACGCACATTAACTCCGATGATTCCGGCGCGTTCGATATTTAAGTGCAAAAATCGCGGCTTGCGTCCGCGCGGCAGATGTCCGCGCGCGCCCTGCGTTATCCACTGCTCGGTTAATAACTGTTCGGTAATGAGTGAAACGGTGCTGCGCTGCAACCCGGAAAGACGCGCTAAATCAGCCCGCGAAACGGGTTGCCGCGTCCGTATCAGGTCAAGAACGATTCGCCGATTAATGTTCCGCGCCGTTCCACTGGTCGCCACATTAAAATTTGTCAGATCAATTTTTCGCATTTAATGTCTGATTTTTGGAACAAGTTGACAGTTTGTTTGAGACACGAATTATATGTTAACAATTATTTAATAGTCAAGAGGATTTTTAACAACCTTGATTTAAGTAGTCGGACAAAGTTCTGGTGCTTTGTCAGAACCGCCTGCGGTAGCGGGCGGTCTCAAATCTTGTCCGCCCGCTACCGCAGGCGGTTCTGACAGTGAATCTAATTTTGTTCGACTACTTAATTAATTCGTCTGTCTTCTAAGCGGCTGATTATCTTTTTATTCACATTGAGTTTAATAAACCCCGTCAAATTGCTGCGGGGTTAGTTTATTTGCGATTTGAATTAAGCTTAATTTTGTTTCGCAGATTCCGTGCGTGTTGAGTAATAACCGATTCCTTTTCTTTCGTTAATTCGCCGCCCATTCCCACGGCAAAAGCTCCCGCTTGAATATAATCAACCGCGTTTTCTAAATTGATGCCGCCGGTCGGAACGAATTCAAATTGGGGAAAAACCGCTTTGACGGCTTTCAGATAGGACACTCCGCCCATTGCGCTGACCGGGAAAATCTTGACCATATCGGCTCCGGCTTGCCACGCGCTGTAGATTTCCGTCGGTGTCAACGCGCCGGGCATCACGGCGATTTTATTTTGATTGCAAAACGCGACCGTCTCCGCATCCAGAATCGGACTGACAATAAATTTCGCGCCGGCTTCGACGCATTTTCGCGCCGCGTCTTTATTTAAAATTGTTCCGGCACCGATTAACGCCGTGTTTTTATATTCGCCCGTCAGCCGCTCAATCAACCGAACCGCGCCGGGAATCGTCATCGTCACTTCCAAAACGTCAATGCCGCCCTTGATTAACGCTTCGATGACGAACTGCGCCTTTTCCGCCGAATCGGTGCGGATGATCGGAATAACGCCGGTTTCTCTAATCTTTTCGATAACCTGTGTTTTGTTCATCCGTTCTTTACCGTTGAGCGTCCGACTTTCCGCCGCCGATTAATTTCTCTACTTCCACCAAAGTTGACATTGAATTATCGCCCGGTGTCGTCATCGTCAAAGCCGCGTGCGCCGCTCCGCATTCGATTGAATACCGCACATCTTTTCCAGCCAAAAAGCCGTAGATAAACCCGGCTGCGAAAGCGTCGCCGCTACCGACTCTATCGAGAACTTCGACGTTTTTATAATCGCGCGCCTTGTATATTCGGTTTTCGTAAAAACAAACCGCGCTTAAATCGTGGCGGCTCGCCGAATGAACTTCGCGCACGGTCGAAACAATCGCTTTCAAGTTCTGAAATTCCGCGCGCATTTCTTCAGCCGCCCGGCGAAAAGTTGCTTCATCGTAATTCGATAGTTTCGAGTCGAAATCAAATGTTCCGAAAACGACATCGGCAAACGGCAAAAATTCACGATTCAGACGGTTGGCGGCTTCCCACCCGCCGCGCGTCTTCCACAAAGAATCACGATAATTTAAATCGAATGAAACAATCGCGCCGCTTTCCCGCGCCGCCCGCATCGCTTCTTTGGCTGCGTCCGGTGTGGTGCCGGAAAGTCCGGTGAAAACTCCGCCGGTATGGAACCAACGCACGCCTTTTTCGCCGAAGATTTTCCGCCAATCAACGTCGCCCGCTTTTAGTTGTGAAACCGCCGTATTTGCGCGGTCAAAACACGAAGTCGGGACGCGCAAACCGAAGCCGCGCTCGATAAAATAAATTCCGTTTCTGGTGTTTTCGCCTTTTCCGTCGTGTTCCCGCCAACGAATTTCTGAGGCATCAACGCCGCCCTGCAAGATAAAATCTTCGGCTAAATGTCCAAGCGCGTTATCGGCTAACGCCGTCACGATTGCCGTATCACACTTAAAAACTTTCGCCAGACTGCGGGCGACGTTGTATTCCGCGCCGCCGTCAAAAACGCGAAATTGACGCGCGTTATAAATCCGCTCATCGCCCGGACAAAAGCGCAGTAAAACTTCGCCGAGAGACAAAAAATTCCAATGACAATCGGCTTTCGCTTTAATGTTTAGTATGTTCATCTAGGTGTTTAGTCCCAAAGAGTGATGATGCGCGGGGAATCTCGGCAGTTGAATTATTAGACATTCGGCTAAAAGACATTATTTGATACCGCTCCGAAACTATTTTTGCTACATCGGCGGTTCAATTTTGATGTCCGTGTTGTAGTCATAAAAAGTTATGGTCGTTTTGCTGTGCATCATTTTGCCTGTATTCAACGGGTCAGCAAAGTCGCCCTCCGTTTCTACTTGATGCTGCAAATTATCCGCTGCTCCAATCCACATCTTGCTGTTAGAGTCTATGCCTGTTCCCAACACGTCTTTTATTTTGTATTGATAAATCAACATCGGCGCTCCGCTCAGCGTAGCAGTTCCGAGATACTTCACCTCAGCCTTTTGGACAGCTTCAATCAGTTTGGGGTCACGCATTTGCGAGAACATATCACTCATATCAAGCGAGTCTTTTTGCCACGGCGCATCTCCCACCCTCGCGTAAGACTGTTTGCCGATATAAATTCTCTCCGACTTATCAGGGCTTTGACCGGGCATATCCATTCCCGTAACGATACGCATCCGGTCGGGAGCAACGAACTCAGCCGTTATATTTATGTTATGACCGTCGGAGCCGGTTGTAGCTATTCGTGAGCGATATGATTTAGCGTCTTGACTTGCCCGCATTGCTTTAACCATATCCGCGCGCGGGTCGGCACTGGCTGTCAACGGTGCGGTTGCATTGGTTGGTGACGACGGCGCAACGCTGGTGTTAGGAGTTGAAATCGAACTACAGGCGGGAAAAGCGATTAAGAAACTGCAAAGTATTGTGATTTGCAACTTGTTTGAAACGTTCATGTATTCTTCTCCATAATCACCTATTCTTTTAACTGATCGCCTATTGTATAGGCTAAACATTATAGAACCATAACGCATGAGATGACGTGGGGCGAAACCGAATAGAAGCCCGTTAAGGTTTAACGAACAACGCCAAATGGAAGTAGCTGTGCGCGCCCTCAAGTCCATTGAATTCCTATGCAAAGTCAATCGCGGGCTAAAAATACTCCGCCGAGCCGTCTGCGGCTAACGCTTTGGCAGACGGGCGAAGCATTGGTTTTTTTCTTCGCCGCTAAAAGCCAGAACAAGAAATGCTCGGTGTTCTTCCACACTCCTATTCGGAATCTTTCGTTCCATTCTGTGATACGGATGAAGGCGAGATTTAATCACACTGTTGGACGGGTTTGGCTCGAAGGAGTTGACTTAAATTCAATGCCGACCTTTATCGCTTCTTGTTCACGCTTTTTACAAACGTGAAAATTATACACCGAACAGCTTTTTTGTATCACACCTGTTGGGCGCGGCGTATCCTGAAGCTACGTTAAACTAGGCTTCAAAGTTGGTTATTTAATAACTTCTATGTTGCTTGTCTCTAAATACCATTTACTACCACACAAAACTATTGTCACTAAAATACTACGTTTCTGTTCTTCTGTTCCTACACTTTTCATTAGCTTAATTTTTGATTATTTACCCATTCCGCATCTTCAATTAATCCATTTCCAGCTTCGTCTTTTGCAATTTCAAACTCCGAAATTATTCGATTGCCAACAATACGCCAGATTTGAAAAATGCCAACTTCGTCAACTAAGCTGCCAAACACCGATACAAAGCGTTGCTTGTCAGGAGAGAATATAGGTGGTTCAGCGATTTTGAATTTTTCCCCTGTTTTGTCATTAATCATTAAGTATGCAGTATCGTCATAATACTGGACGTGAATTAAAAAGCAACCAATATCGCGTAAATATTCTCTAAAACTGAAATTTTCACCTGAATCCTCTGCTACCTTAGGAGAATCTTTAAGTATGAATGACTTACCATCTATCAAGTTAAGTTTTAATTGTTGCCCAACTCTTGAGACAAACTTTGAATACTCTGGCTTACGAAATTGATAATGCTCAATTGCTTGGGCGCAGGAGTAGCTATTTCCAATGTTCTCACAAACAGCGTCTAACTCGTTGCTCGTCTTATTTGTCTGCTGACCGATTGCAGCATAGGCAAAAACGAATAATACCAGAATGCACAAATAAATAAATTTTAAGTTCATAACTCAAAAAGAAGTCAATTATTTAGTAACAAGAAAGCGCCCAACTAGTTATTAGACCGCTAAACTGCGGAATAAAACTCTAATACGGGCACAATACCGCAAACCTGTTTCACAAAGGGACAGATACTGTTGCCCAATTCAAAATCGTCAATAAAAACTAAAAAGAAATCTACGAATTTGCAACGATTTAATTGAGTTAATTTTATCCAAAATGAATTGGGCAACAGTATCGGGACATTTTTGAGACCAAGTTAAGTATAGCACCACAAAATTAGGACACTACTCAGCGAAACTTTGAACCCCAAAACCGCTCTTCTTTCTTCTGATTCATTTTGCCCGATTTTAAGGGATTCTCAAATTTAAGTCGAATCTCTCGCGCCACCTGGCGCGAGGCTAATTCTCCGGCGGGGAGGGCAGGGTCTTCGAGAGCGGACGTTCTCAAGTATTCGGGCAGGGTTAATTCGGTTTTTTCGGCATCGGTAAAGACGGTTGCGGAAGTTCTAAAGCCGTTGGCAATCATTCGCACCGCATCCATCACCACGCCGCCGTGTGCTTGCGGTTCGCCTTTGTCGTTGTATTTCCACAAAAGCGATTCCTGCCGGGCGAATAATAAATCGTCAGCCGAATGGCGAAGATAATAAATACCTGCCGACTTTTCGCCCTCATTGAACGGGTTCGGTTCAGGGCGCGGCAAAAAGAACCAATTCATTTCCGATAAGCCAAAGAGCGCATCGCGCTCAAACAGAATAACGGGCAATTTTAATTTTACGCGGGCGGTCGTAGCGATGCTCTCGCTCGGCGTTCGCAAATAAATGGTCGGGCGCGCCAGCGGGTTACTCGCCGTCATACGTTCGTTTATCCAATCAAACACGCGGTAGTAATCGCCGGATGTATGCTTGAACTCGTCAATGATAAAGAGCGTATCCCTTAAACCCGAATTTTCGGCGGCGTGGGCGATGATCACCGCGCCCGACGGATATTTGGCATCTTCACTGATGCGGGCGGCGGCGTATAGTTTCCAATGGCTCGGCACAATGCCGGAAGTTAAACCAAACCGCTCTTTGAATGCCGCCAGCCACACTAGATTTCGTAATTCGGAATAATTCTTAATGACCGTGCCGCTTTTGAGCATTTTGTAATTAAAGCGATACATATCGCTCGCCGCGTCAACCTGGTCTTTGAAAGTTGACAGAGGAAAGTTTTTGAATTCTTTTTTGAATTCTTTGGTTTGTTCTTCATTCAGGGCGACGGTAACTTTGCCGAGGTTGACGGCTAAAGAAAGGGGCTGCGCTCTCGCTTCCTTTGAGCCGGTCACGGTTTCGGCAATGCAGGTATAGCGTTCTTCTTCGAGCATTCGCCCTGTTTGAAACGCCGTGTCGGTTCCCGCGCTGCCTGGATCATTTGGGATTAAAACCGGAACCAGGAAGCCGTCCTCTTCGGCGGTTTCAAGCTGGCGGTCGTAGCGTTCGGCGGTGTTTAATCTTTCGCGCACGATATGGTCAATTAAAACTTCTTCGTCGATCGAAATGCCGCCGCGCACGCCGCAAGTAAAGGCGCTTGTTTCTTTTTTAGTCGCCGCATTATCCCACGCTCTCGACCAGTGAACCATTTTGCGGCGCAAGGTTTGAAGTTCTTCATAATCGGCTATCGGATCGAGAAAGCGAATCTTTTTGATATTAAATGTTGTGCCTTCTTCGCCCGTCGGTTTTCCCTGAAACTGCGAATACCACGTTTTCGGGTTGCGCTTCTGCCGCTCGTAATAATCATTAGAAAAACGTGGGCTTATGTATTCGCCAATTTGCCGGGAGAGCGGGTCGGAATAGATGAGTCCGGTTTCGTCGTCCACGTAATCGCCGTCGGCTTCGGCGGCATACCGCCAGTAATCAAATTCTCCGGTTGCCAGCAGATAACCTCCTAAGTCCGCCTGGTGATAACGGTGAAACATTCCGAAGACGTTCGCATACTCGGTAATGCGGACGTTGGCGGTTTCGTCCCAAAACACTTCGATATTCTCCCTGATAGTCTCAGACGTTGCTTCTTCGTCTGACTTATACGGATCGTCAAGGGCGAGCGTGTTCGCGCCCGTTCCGACAAAGCCGGTCTGCAAACCCAAAGGATCAAAAGAAACCTGTCCGTCGTTTAATTCACGGCGCGCATTCGTCAGGATATTGTCCACGCTCACGATGCCCGGCAGATGCGCCTCCTTTTTCGGAAACGCGACCGGCGGCACGGATTTTATCAATCAAATCCGCGCGACACAATTAGGTGCTGTCGGCATTGTTCACAAGGAAGAAAACGTCAAAACATTAATAACAGCCATCAGACAAGCCCATCGAAACGGATCGTGTGGCAATAGAGTTTTGTTAAGCAAGTTATTAAGTAGTCACAATGCGGCTGATTTGGAAGATGCTAAAGCTAAAGGCGAAAACGGCAAACATTGTGGCTTCGGAGTCGAATCAATTACCAAACGGGAAAAAGAAGTGATCGCGCTGATTGGAGAAGGTTTGAAGAACAAAGATATAGCGGCAAGATTATCCATTAGTCAGGCGACGATCCGACAACACCTAAGCTCAATTTTCAGAAAGCTCGAAGTTGCGGATCGTATAGATTTAGTTATTTATACTTATCAACACGGATTGCTGGAATTTCCTGCATAATCTTAAAATTTACGCAATCAATGGCAGCTTCGATTTTCGACTTAATTATTTTAAGATTTACGCGAGAGATGGAAAAATCGTCATTAAATTACGTTCAAATTTCGAAAACACCGACGGAAAAACTCACCTTGTATCAACGCTTCTAAATTTTCGGCAGAAAATCAGATGCGGGAAATCATATTCCTGCTAAAACAGTTTTGTAAACTTGCTTGATATATCTAATACGTCCGAGAACGCAAGCGAAAACAGACGCTTGCAACCTCAGACGTAAAATAAGTATTGGTATTTAATTTTTCCGGCGAGTGCTGCCTTCTTCCACTTTGCGGGGTCGAAGGAAAATGTCAACTTCAGTCGGTGCCGATGTTTGTTTTTTGGGTGCGAGCTTTTTGCTAATGGGCGTATTTTGTTTCGCCTTTGTTTTATTGACCTTTTCTTCTGGCGCGGGCTTTTTGTCAGACGACGCATCTTGTTTCGCCTCTGTTTTATTGTCAGCTTTTTCCTTCAAAGGTTCAGTTTTCTTAATACCTCGAAACGGAGTTGTCGGCACGGGTTTTTCAAATTTCACCGGCGTGTATTTTTCTACATCCGGCACATCACTTTCTTCCGCTTCGGCTTCTTCTGTTATTGCTGTATCCCTGGCTGCGTTCAAAGTTATTTCTTCAGACTTTGGCAATGATGGAGATTCTGGAACAGTCTCGGCGGCAGTTGACAATTGCGAGTCGGAGTATAGGAATTTTTCGTTTAGCGATAATCCGATTATTGCCGAAACAATTAAAGCGGCGAGCGACGCGCCGGCGATCATCGGGCGTTTTAACATCACGGTTTGCCATAACCCGCGCCCGCCACCGTTTGAAAGTAATATGTTTGCCCTTGTCGGCTGAACCGAAGTTCGTTTAATACTTGATGGTGACGAAATAACAGATTCCGGTTCGGACGCGTTAACAACAGACTCATCCTCAAAGCGAAACGACTCGAACGCGAACCCCGCATAATCAAATTCCCTTTCTTCAACCTGAATTGTTTCTTGCTCAAAGGAATCATTTTCAGCCAGTTTGCTTTCCACCGAATCAAATTCCGATGCCAATTGAGAATCAACATCTTTTTTCCACTCGACGAAAATCAACTCCGGCGGAGATGGCGAAACCTTTTCAACCAAAAGGTCTTCCCGTCCCGTCTCTTTCAGCAAATTAAGCTGTTCCGCTTCCGCCGGTTTTGCCGTTGTCGTTTTCGCAGTCTTTTGTATGGGCGGCTGAACTTCCTCAAAGAAATCATTGCCGGATTTTGCCTCGAACGAATTATTTTGAATCATCGGCACACTGCAGAAGGTTGTATTTGGCGCGGAGATTCTCTCAAATATGTGAGCAGGTATTGGTATCGGTGAACGCGTCACAAGTTGTTCGATATGGCGCAACTGGCGCACCAACGCATTTGCCGTTTGCAAACGCGTAGTCGGGCTTTTCTGAAGCGCGAGCATCAATGTATGAGTGAGCAACGCCCGAATATCGAAGTTAGATATTTTTACCGGCTGCGGCTGTTCATTAATCTGCTTATGAACAAGTTCGGCGGCATTTGGCGCGTCAAACGGCGGTCGCCCTTCGAGCATTTCATACAATACAATTCCCAAACTATAAATGTCTGTTCGCGCGTCGGTCGCTTGAGCCGCGCATTGTTCCGGTGACGAATATCGCAGCCAACTCAGATGCGCTTCCGAATCGGTAATGGCGGAAGCAGCCGCTTTTCTGATGTGACCAAAATCAAAGTTTTGTATTTTTATCAGGAGGTCGTTTTCCGGGTTGGAGACGAGAATTATATTCGTCAGATTGAGGTTTCGATGTCGCGCGCCCGCCGCGTGCGCTGCCTCTAATCCTTCCGCCGTTTGCCGGGCGATCATCACCGCGTTCTTTTCGGAAGGCGAGCCAACGCTGTTTAAGTATTCACGCAGCGTTTGCGCCTCGAAAGCTTCCGTCACCACATAGAATTCGTTGCTCTCCAGTATGCCTGACTCATAGACGCGAACCACATTCGGATGATCAATTATCGCAGCGGTTCGCGCTTCGTTCTGAAATTGTTCGAACAATTGCAGCGCAGCGCCGGTCAGATTTCCATCAATCGTCGTGACGACGCAAGGCTCGTCAAGCAAAACGTTCGTCGCCGTATATGTTTCGCTGATCGCATCGCATTCGAGCAAAAACTCCAATCGGTAATTGGTAGTAATTTCACGACTGCCTGATCGCGCCTCGATCAGAGAATCGTGATTTTCTTCAACACAGGAGAGAACGGTGTCTTCGTAACATCGCCGACAAGCGGAACAAATTTTCATTTCGCAGTTACCTTCCTATGATTACAGCTAATTATCTGCATCTAATTCGTTTTCATTTAATTTCTGTTGATTGATGCATTACGAGTGATGAACCCGCACAAATTTGGCGCGCCAAATCTGAATTTTAGGAAAATAAATTTTCCGCGCAGCAAGCTGACGCGGTTTTAAATCGGAAGTTCCATAGCAAGCTAAGGGGAATTAAACCTGTAAGGAACGATAAAAACCTCATATAATTAAGTACATCGAAAAGCGTGTTAAAAGTTGCCGTAACAAAAGCAAGTCAGTAAATTGCGCCGTTCACATTGCGGATAATATACAATCTTTAATTTATACAGTCAATAAAAACTTACGCGCTCAAATCCAGCAAGCAGAAATGTTCTAAACTTAAGTCAAAACTGAAACAACGAAGATTCAAGAATACAATCAAAGAGGAGCTTTATCAGTCAGTCATTTTATGGAAAATAGCAATTTGAATTTAGCCGATACTAAAAACACGCGCGAGCTTTTAGAATTGATGTCCGCCTATCAGAAATCAAGAGTTTTGTTTTCATTTGTCGAACTCGAAATTTCTGAAATTCTAAGTGAGAAAACTCTTACCGCGTCACAACTCGCTCAAATGAAAAGCATTCATCCTTTGGCAATAGAAAGATTTTTGAATGCCTGCGTTGCCGTCGGCTTGCTGCGAAAGGAAAAAAACGGTTATTCAAATTCGGAAATAACCGAGTCTTTCCTGGTGAAAGACAAAAAATTTTATCTCGGCGGACAAGTCGGACGGCATCAAAAAAGAAGTTCTCCGGTTTGGGCGGAACTTACCAATAGTTTGAAAGAATGGAAGTACGGCGACGAAGGAAAAACTGCGCCCGAATCCGACGACCAAGGCGCGGAAGCAATGACGGAACAGCATAATCTCGCTCTTCTTCACGGCTTTGAACTGGCAACGGCGTTCGACTTTTCGCGGCGCAAAAAGATTCTCGATCTTGGCGGCGGAACTGGCGCCGCCTCAATCGCCCTGTGCAAAAGTTATCCGAAACTCGAGTCAATAGTTTTTGATTTACCTGAAAACATCGAAATCGCAAAAAAGTTCGTCGAAAAAGAGAAGTTATCAAATCGTATATCGTTGATTGGCGGAGACTTTAAGAAGAATGATTTGCCCGATGATTTTGATGCCGTTTTGCTGGCGAATTTTATGGCAGTCGCCGATGCCGAAAACAATAAAGATTTGCTCAAAGAAATATATAGAAAACTTCCGCCGGATGGAGTTTGTATTTTGAGCGGCTGGATAATTGACGATTCACATCTTGCTCCGTTACTTTCAGTCTTATTTTGTTTGGAGGATATTTGCTGGAACGCGCCGGATGTCGAAAGAAGTGAAAAAGTTTATTCCGGGTGGCTCAAGGAAGCCGGATTTTCACGAATCAAGTGTGAAACATACCTCGAACCGACGAAGATGCTTTACGGATTCAAAATTTAGACGCGTCTCAGATAAGCGTTTGATTTCGCGCACATTCTTTTATCTTGATAAACAAATAATGTTTGAAAGATAAAATAACTGAAACATTTATTGGTATAAAATAGATGTTTCGCTTTCGGGTCTAATTACTCATTCGGAAGTGTAGCTGAACCATTGGCAAGAGCGACATTCAAAAAGCGCTTTCGTCGGAAACTATCAATAAAATGCCCAGCCTTATTCACGCGCGCCGATACCGAATAAAATAATATCGGCGCGTGTGAGTTTGCGTCTTCGTTCTCAAGTTTCACGGTTGCGCCGTAAAATCCAGGGCGCTGATATTTTCGTTGACCGATATAATCCGTGTCGGCTGACTGAATACGTAACGCCGCGCCGCCACGCCGATCACATAGGTTTCTCCCGCCGCCACTTCCGCAAAGTTGTAATATCCGAACGAGGTCGTCACGGCAATTCGACTGTTGCCCGAGGAATTCGGTCAGCGTCACCCGCGCGTTGCCGATCCCGCGCCGCCCTGCCGTCAGCACGCGTCCGCTGATGGACACGCTCGCCGCCGTCGGTCCCGTAATGGTCACCGTCCCGTTCTGCGATCCGATCGTCAATCCCAGCGGCAGCGTGTCGCGCGAGGCGTTGACATCCGTCAACGTCACGGCGGTCATCTGCGGGGCGATTCCCATCGGCACCGTAAACGTCACCCGGATCAGCACCCGTCCGATGCCGGCGGCAATCTCGCCGACGTTCGGATCGCCCACGGTACTCGGCAGCGGAAAACTCCCGACCGAACAAAAGATCCTGCCTGGCGAAGTCGTCGTGTTGCAGGAGACTGCCCCGGCTCCGGCGGTCCCGTTAGAAACCACCGGATTCGTCAGGATACTCGGCGTGTAATTGATCGTAAAACCATACTCGGCTTCGTCGCCGACCGCATCAGCCAGAATGTTGACCGTCACTTGAGCGGGAGAACTGCTGATCACGCTCTGCACTCGAAGCTGCCGCACGATGCCTCCTTCGGGGGCGGCGACTAATGTCTCCGCCATTGGCTCGTTCTGTTGTCCGTTTGCCACGGGCGGCGGCTGCGATCCGCAACGCGGCGCGATCGGCGCGGTCGGTCCGGCTGCCGGTCGCCCCGCATCCGACATATTGGCGTAACGCCGTGTCTGCACGATGTCGTCCGACTGAATTTTGCCGTCGCCGTAGGTGCCGGTGGCAGGATCGAACGGCGAAGAGTCGGCGCGCTGGAATTCATTGGTTGCCGAATCGGGTTGCGTGCCGGTGCAGTTCAGGAACAAACGCATCTGCACCACGTCGCCCGACTGCGTTGATTGGTTTCCGTCTCCTCGCGGATCGACGTCCGCTTCGTAAGTAAGGAGCGGCGGCAGTTTGGTTGACGGTGAAAATTTGTCCGGCAATTGTGACTGTGCCGGTTCGGGAAGAATTTGTGTTTGGCTGAACCGTAAAGGAAGCCGTTCCATTTCCTGTCCCGTTGCTCCCGCCGGTAATAGTTATCCAGGAACTATTGCTGGTTGCCGTCCACGCGCAGCCGGTTCCCGCTGTAATATTTATGCCTCCTGATCCGCCGCTTGCGTCAATAGTTGTATTTGTCGGAGAAAGCGAAAACGCGCAACCGCCGGGGGATTGACCGAATTCAACTTTCACATCGAGGCTTTCGGGCGTTGTATTTCCCTTGCCCATAACTGTAATTCGAGTCTGGCTGGTACTGTCGTAAAAACTTTGACCGATTAAAAGTGCCGAATCGTATGCGCTGGCTGTATTTGGATTCATATCCAAAAGCTGCGTTTCCAAGAAATTCTGGCTCGCATAATCCCAACGAATGAGCGCGCCGTCAGACGCGCTCTGAAATAACTGCCGAAATTCAATCCAATAATTTTTCGTATTATCCTTCTGAATTTTTAAGGTGCGAAATCCTCCCGCCGATATTGAGTCTTGCGCGAAGATTCGGTATGTGCCGTTGCTCGTTACGGTTTGCACATTAGCGTCGGTTAGCCAATCGAGCAATCGTTTATAGCGCGTATTAAAATGCGAATTCATGCTCTGATTGACGCAGGCTCCCATATCGTCGTAACAATCGCCGTATTCGACATTACTTCCTTGACCGATTGGATTTCTGTCGGTCGAGCGCCAGAGATTAGCGTGCAGCAGCCCGTAATTATGACCCAATTCGTGCGCGGCTTCCTGAAAAAAGAAAGCGCCGTTGAGCAGATTTCCTTTGCCGCCGACACCGGCTAATCCCAACCAACCGATGTTCGATGTATAACTAAAAGCGACAATATCCAAGTCGAAATTGTCCGTTTCAAAATTGGACCGATTAACCTTTTAAATACGCTTTCTACTAACTTAATAATGTAACTGGGTAACCCTCTTTTAGCAAAATGTTAGCATATTCTTAGGTTTTTATGATTCTTAATATCACTGCAATCTATAATAATTCACGTTATAGATTACAAAAAAATTTTATTGCTTTTCTGGCAAAGTTCGTGCTACATTATTGATTAAATAAATTTTGTCGGAGGTAATTTATGAACAGTTACGAACTTGATAGATATTTTCCGCTGCAAGGAACTTGTTTTGATTGCGGACGAGATTTGCGGCATAAACTTTTTGATAAAATCAACGCTCAATATTCTTCCGGCGAATCCGTTACCGCGCTTGCCGCAGTTTATCGGGTGTCGCAACGGGCGATTGAACTTGTTCTCAGACAAAATTCCGTTACTCCACTTGGAATATCCTTTAAACCGACTTTGCAAGTCAGGTCGGCTGCCGCTTAAACATATTCAATTCGTCTTCGGATCATGCTCCGAAAAAAGCGCGACTTAAATTTAAGTCGCGCTTTTTTCTTGCAGAAGTTGGCTTGTCATTTTTGTTCGTATTACGGCAGAGCCACCAGAGTGTCCGACAATTTTTCAACCACCATTAAAAGTG
>Ga0136611_10000477_pt1 | contig 26172 bp, 25 predicted proteins | sample AntDrymUQ2232306_2_FD_106645 | JGI IMG/M metagenome (GOLD analysis project Ga0136611, IMG submission 106645) | Polar desert sand microbial communities from Dry Valleys, Antarctica - metaG UQ223 (23.06) | ecosystem: Environmental > Terrestrial > Soil > Desert | place: Antarctica: Dry Valley...
CCGATCCGCGCCGGCCGGCGACCGCGTCGACTCCCGCCGGTCTCTCGCCGAACGCGGTCGCTTACACCGGTCCCGTGGCGCTGCCCGGTTCGTGCGTGGTAAAAGCGCGCACGTTGAACGGGAGCGAGTGGTCGGCACTGAACGAGGCGACCTTCCTCATCGGCGTGCCAGCGAGTGCAACGACGCTCGCGCTGACGGAAATCATGTATGCCCCGACTGGCGGCAGTGCGCACGAGTATCTGGAGTTTGCGAACACCGGCCCTCTGCCGATCGAGCTCGACGGCGTCTCGATTTCCGGCGCCGTGAACTTCGTTTTTCCGGTGAAAACGACTCTCGGAGCGGGCGCGCGCATCCTGGTCGTCAGCGACACAGCCGCGTTTGCGGCTCACTATGGGAATGCGCTGCCGGTCGCCGGACAGTTTGAGGGGAAGCTCGACAATGCGGGCGAGACGATCGTCGTCACCGCCGCCGATGGCACGCTCATCGTGCGCGTGGTCTATGACAACGCGCCGCCCTGGCCCGGCGGCGCCGATGGGTATAGCCTCGTCCTCGTTCGGCCCGGCGTGGTTTTCGCGCCGGACGACCCGCTCGCGTGGCGCTCGAGCGTGGCGCCGGGCGGTTCGCCGGGTGGCACGGATTCCGTGAGCTTTGGTGGCGGCAATCCCTTTGCCGACGCGGACGGCGACGGCTTTGTGGCTTTGCTCGAATATGCGCTCGGCACCAGCGAGAGCGATCCCGGCAACCGTCCGGGCCTCGCGTTCAGTTGGGAATTTCCGCCGGGGCAACCACCTGTCGTGACCGCCACCTATCCCCAGCGTCTCGGCGGAGATGACGTGGACATTAAAATCCAGCACTCGGCAGACCTGGCTCTCTGGGAGCCGCTGCCTGCCCCGGTCATCCTTTCGCGCGACACCAATCCCAACGGCACGGCCACCGTGATCGCACGCACCGCGCTGCCGGCCACCTTTCCTCAGGCTTTCATTCGGCTCAAAATCGAGCTGCGCTGATTTCCATATTAGGCGTTGCTACGCGCACTCTATGAAACGCGGCATTCTCGCCCTCTTGCTGCTGTGCGCCTCCTTTGCTTGCCGGGCGGAGGATGCAGACGAGCTCCCCGACAACAAGAAACTTCCGAAGTGCGACAAGGTCGAGATTCTCCGGCTCGAAGGTTCCGTGCTCGAAGACGCCAACGGTCATCCACGCTACAAGCCCGAGCAGCGCCCAACCGGCATCGAGAGCTACTATGTCGAGTATGCCGGTGGCTATTGGACTCGGCTCTACGGCACCAAGACCCTCCGCGGCGACGACGCTGAGCGCATCGCTACCTACTGGCGCGCACTTGCTCCCGAGCCGCCGCCGCCCGGCGTGGGTCGCGGCCTCGCCAAGTGCCATGTTCCCGGTTTCGCGTTTCGATTCTACAGCGGCGACAAACTCTTCGCAGAGAGCACCGTCTGCTGGATGTGCGAGAACCTCGGCATTCACATCGGCGGCAAGTTTGCAGCCCGCAGCTTTGACCCCAAGGCACTACCTGCGAAGGATCTTCTCGCAGCAGGGCAGAAATTCTTTCCAGACGTGAAGACCGAATTCGACAAATGACCGCAACGCTTGACCATGCGCTCCTGCGAACCGCTCCGCCGTGGACCGGAGTCTTTCCCGCGACGCTCTGCGCCTTCCACGCGGATGAGTCCATCGATGAGCCGGGCCTCGCCGGATACTTTGCGGAGCTCGCGGCGGTTCCGGGCATCCAGGGTCTCACCTGCAATGGCCACACCGGCGAGATCATGTCGCTCCGCCCACGGGAGCGCGCCCAGGTCACCGGCGTGCTCGCGGCGACGGTCGGCGATGTGAATCGCCGCACCGGCTGCGGAGTGAAAGTAATCACCGGCGTCTCCGCGGAAGGCAGCGATGAAGCCATCGACCACGCGATCGAGGCGAAGGCCGCGGGCGCCGATGCGATTTTGCTCATGCCGCCGCATCACTGGCTGCGCTTCGGTCGCAGCGCGCAGACGGCGGTCGGGTTCATCCAGGACGTGGCTGCCGACGCGGACATCCCCATTATCGTGCACCAGTATCCCGCCTGGACGAAGGCGGGCTACTCGCTCGCCGAGATGCTCGAGATGGTGAAGCTGCCGCAGGTGGTGATGATCAAAATGGGCACGCGCGACATGGCGCGCTGGCTTTACGACTACGAGCAGCTCAAGGAGGCGGCGCCGCACGTCAGTATCGTCACCTGCCACGATGAATTTCTCCTTCCGACGCTGCTGGAAGGCGCGGACGGCGCGCTCATCGGGTTCGCCGGGTTTGCGCCACAGCTCATGCTCGATCTCGTCCACGCCGCGCTCGCGGGCGATCTCGTCGGCGCACGGAGAGCGCAACGGACGGTGGCGCCGCTTGCTCGGATCATTTACAACTTCGGCGAGCCCGGCTGTGGCGCCCACCAGCGGATGAAAGTCGCGCGCTGGCTGATGGGACAATTCCCCAGCCCCGTCTTCCGCCGGCCGGTCCGCCCGATGACGCCCGCGCAGATCGACGAAATCCGCGCGCGTCTGCAACAGATCGGGATGGCGTGCGTCCGGTGAGTCATTCCGCGTTCGGAACGACACCACGCGGACCGACGGTGCGGAGGGCGTCCGCGAAAGGCCGCGTCTTCGCCCCTGAGTCACGCCTCTTTCACGATGCGCTGACAGGCACCGCAGTGCGGCAGGTGACGGCAGCTCCGGGCATTCATCATCACCCGTTCTATTATCTTCCAGCTTACGACGATGCGATGCGATGGTTGGTGTTTGTGTCGCATCGGTCAGGCGCGGCGCAGATTTTTGTCGAGGAGCGCAGCACCGGAAATCTCCTCCAACTCACCGACCGCCCGGACATCAACGGGTGGTCGCTTCATCCCTCCCACGACGGGCGCTTCGTCTATTTCACCGCGGGCTGCGCCGCCTGGCGCGTGAGCACGGCGGATTTTTCCGAGGAGCGGTTGGCAACGTTCGACACGGCTTCGATTGCCGATCGCGACAGCATGGTCGCCTCAGGAATGGGCACGACGACCCTCAGCCGGGATGACCGCTGGTGGGCGGTTCCGGTGAAGCACGGGCGCGTCTCGCGCCTGCACGTGATCGATACACAGACCGGTTCCGCGGAAATCATTCTCGAGCGCGACACCATTTGCCATCCCCAGTTCCATCCCGACGACGCCACGCTGCTCCGCTACGGCGGGCCGTGGCACGACCGGCTCTGGGTGATCCATCGCGATGGCACCGGCAACCGCCTCATTTACCGCCGTGATATTTCGAAAAAAGAATGGATCGTCCACGAGACTTGGCGCCCCGGGACCCGCGAGATCCTCACCGCAAACTGGCCGCGCGGGGTTCTTGGAATCGACATCGACACCGGCGTTGTCCGCCCGGTCTGCGGGTTCAATGCGTGGCATCCGATGATCAACCGCGCCGGGACGCTGATGGTCACCGATACGAAGAACCCCGATCGCGGCCTGCAACTCTTCGATCCGCGCAACGGCTCCGCTGCGCCGCACCTTCTCTGCTTGTCCGGAGCCAGCAGCGCCGGCGACCACTGGAACGTCGGGCACTGTCCTTACGACGACGGCGTAAAGAGCGTTTACGCACCACAGCACACCCATCCGCACCCAAACTTTTCGCCGGACGGTCGCCTCGTCGTCTTCACTTCGGACCGCACTGGGGACGCGCAGATTTACGAAGTGGAACTGCCGCACGACGGGTCCCCGGTGCAATGACGTCCGACGGCTCCCCCGCCGCCTTGTCGCGCCGCACGCGGTGGGTCGTAGCCTCCGCCGCATTTGCCGGGCTGGTCTTCGACGGGTTTGAGCTGGGGTTGATGCCGATCGCTTCGCTCTCCGTTTCAAAAAGCCTGTTTGGGGACAGCTACACGGCGGCGCTCGGCGGCGTATGGTTTGCGCGCTTCACCGCGAGTCTGATGCTCGGAGCAGCCTGCGGCGGCATCCTGCTCGGTAATCTCGGTGACCGCCTCGGCCGCACCCGTGCGATGGGTGTGAGCATCCTCTTCTACTCGATCTTCGCGGGGCTCGGCGCCTTCGTGCAGACGCATGAGCAGATGCTGGTGCTGCGCTTTTTCGTCGGCTTGGGAATCGGCGGCGTCTGGCCGAATGGAATCGCGCTCGTCTCGGAGTGCTGGCCGAACGCGTCGCGTCCATTCATCTCCGGTTTGATGGGAACAGGGATCGGCTTCGGTGTGCTGCTGTTATCCCAGGTCGCCCGAGTGTGGCCGGTCGTCGCCGAGTCATGGCGCTGGCTTTTCCAGTGGAGCGGCGCGCCTGCTTTGCTCGGAGTCGCGGTCCTCCTTGCGGTGCCGGAATCGCCACGCTGGCTGGCGCACCGGAGTGCGAGCAGGGCGGGCGCGGAGAAGCCGGCGACGCCGCTTGCGGAACTATTCCGGGCGCCTTTGCTCCGGCTCACGCTCGTGGGCATCGCGCTGGGTTCCGTGCCGTTGGTCGGCGCGTGGGCGGCCGGGAAATGGATGATGCCTTGGGCGGATAAAGTCGGCGGTGCCGCGGATCCAGGCTACAAAGCGGTCGTGCAGGGCTGGTGGGCGGTCGGCTCCGTGGTCGGCAGCTTTTTCGGCGCGCAGATCGCGCACTGGCTGGGACGTCGCCGCGCTTACTTCCTGATCAGCCTCGGCGCGACGCTCTCCACCCTGGGGATGTTCACGCTCACGGCGCCGCTGCAGCCGGGTTTTCTCCCGACGGTGTGCGCGCAAGGTTTTGTCGCGACGCTCTTCTTCGGTTGGCTCCCGCTCTATCTGCCCGAGTTGTTCCCGACGCACGTCCGCGCCACGGGCAGCGGGATTGCCTACAACTCGGGCCGCTTTGCGACGGCCGTCGGGGTGTTTTTCGCCGGCACCTTGTTCACCGCGCTCGGGGCGGACTACGCACGGGTCGGCGCGGCCACCAGCGTGATCTACGCGGTTGGGATGATTGCGATTTTCTGGGCACCGTCCCGGACGGAAGGCGAGTTGAAGTAAGGTCACTGCTGCAACGTGTTGCAGAACAGGCGAGTTGCCGCTCAGGAGCCGAATCAGCATGCTGCGCCCCCGTATGAATCATCCTTCTCTCCAGACCTTATTTGCGGCGACCGCTGCCGTGCTCGCCTCCACCTCCGTGGTCCATGCGCAGTTCACGCGCACTGAAACCTTCGATACCGGACCCGGTTTTTTCACGAGTGAGTCCGGGAATCAATCTGGGGGAAATAGCTTCGGCTTCTCGAATACCAACAACACCGCAGGCGCATCCCCGGCTGGAGAAATCGGCGGCACTTTTGCGCGCACCAGCGGCTTCAGCCACATCGCCGACGCCGCGCTGGGCGGCTCGTTTTCGCGCTCCGACGACTTTTCGCTGAGTGGTGAGCTCGTCTTTACGGCCGCCAACAATCCTGATGGCACGATCGGCATCGGCTACTTCAACACCGGGAATCCCGGTTTCGAAGCCGTCGGGCTGAACATCGCCGAGCCTCCGAGTCCGGGTCAAGGCTTTCGGGTTTTTCTGATGATCCGCGACAACACCGGCGCGCAACTGCTCTCGGGACTTTCCAGTGTTCCTCTGAATAGCCCAACCACATTCTCCCTCACTTACGACGGCAATCCCGATGGCTCCGGCACTCTCTCCGGCACAGTGGGTGGCCAGTTCCAAACGGTCAGTGGGCCAGCGAATGCGAGCAGCGTCTTTGACGGGTTCGGCATCGGAGCGGGCTATGTCGGCACCAATAACGCGGGCCTGACCGCCTCGGCATTTGCGGACAACCTGAGCTATTCCGTGCTCGTGCCGGAGCCGGGGAGCATCGCTTTGCTCCTGTCCTGCACGGCGATCTTTGCGGGACGGCGCCTGCGACGCTCGTCCGGCGTTTAAAGCTCTTTGAGACCGCGAACGCACGGGACGAACTCGCTCCCGATGCGGCATCTGCTCTCGGCGTCGATCGTGTCAACGGGGTGCGCGGTCTTGCTCCCGCTGCTGCCGCTGGCAGCCTTCGCAGATAGCTTCGAGCTCAAGTCGGCTGATCCCCACGAGCTGCCTTCCGTGCCCGCGGGATACACGGTTGCGGTCTTCGCGAAGGAACCGTTGGTGCGAAATCCCGCCGCGATGGCGTTCGACACGCAGGGGCGACTGTTTGTCTGCATGGGGCCGCAGTGGCGCAACCCGACGCCGGAGACGCCGGGCGATGAAGTTCGCATCTTGCTCGATAGCAACGACGACGGCGTCGCAGACACGACAAAGACGTTCGCGTCGGGCTTCAACTGCGTGCAGGCGCTCGCGTGGCGAGGACGCGACCTGTGGGTCGCGAATGCGCCCGACCTTACAGTGGTGCGCGACCGCGACGGGGACGATGTCGCCGACGAATACGTCCGCGTATTCACCGACCTCGGCAACCTGGAGCATTCTCTCCACGGCCTGAGCTTCGGCCCCGACGGCAAGCTCTACATGAGCAAGGGCAACTCCAAAGGCGTCGGCCTCGAGAAGGCCCTGCCGAACGAGCCGGACCGCATCGCGCCGCAGGCGTTCCGCGAGTTGCGCGGGGTTCCCGGACCGAAAGGGGCACCCGATTTTCCGCCGCCCAAGACCTTCCGAGCGGGAGAATACAAGCGCACCTATCAGGACCCGCGCGACGATTGGGGAGCGACTGGCGGCATTCTCCGCTGCGACGAGGGTGGGGCGAATCTCGAGATCATCGCGCGCGGCTTTCGGAATCCGTGGGACCTCGCCTTCGACTCGCACTTCGATTTCCTCGGGACGGACAACGATCAAAACGAAGGTGACCGGATTTTCATGCCCTTTCGCGGAGCGCACTTTGGCTGGGGGCATCCGTGGAGCGCTCATTGGACAGGCGAAAATCACCTGCCGACCGCGCCGGTCAGCGGGCCGACCATTCAAGGCAGTTACGCGGGCATCGTGCATTACGGCGCTTCGCAATTCGCCGAAGCCGATCGCGGCGCCTGGTTCGTCGCGGACTGGCTCCGCAAGGCGCTCTACATCTATCGTCCGGAGTGGCGCGGAGCTCTGAACGTGCCGGCGGGCGGGCGCTACGAAGAATTCGCGCGCGGAGGAAACGGTTTATTTCGCCCGACGGACATCGAAGTCGGGCCCGATGGCGCGCTCTGGATCCTCGGCTGGGGGAAGGAATACAGCAGCGTGCTGAAAAACGGTGCGATGCAGAACGAAGGGCGCGTCTTTCGGCTCTGGCACAAAGACACGCCGCTCTTGAACCGTGCGCGCTCCTCGAAGCCGCATGCGCAGTGGTCGATGGGCGAGCTGATCGGCGACCTGGGCTCATGGCTGCCGGCGTGGCGCACCGACGCGCAGGATGAACTCGTGCGCCGAGGCAGCGAGAGTGTCCCGCACCTCATCGGAGTGCTGAAAAACGAGTCGACTCCTGGCGGGCTCGAGACGTGGGCGGTGTGGACGCTCGCTCGGCTGGGCTGGCCGGGTGACGCGACCCTCCTCGGGACCAACCTGAACAGGCGCTTGCAGTGGCTCCGCGCGCGCCCGACGAGCGATGCTGTCGTTGCGGCGCTGAAAGACAGCGAGCCCCGCCTCCGTCTGGCGTCCGTGGAGAATGCACAAGCCGATCACCTGCCAGCGCTCGTGAATCTGCTCGCCGGGGAGGAGGACCGCGTCGTTTACCACGCGGCGTGGCGCGCAGTCTTGCGGCTCGGCGCGGCAGATGGAGGCCGCCAACTACTCTCGGAAGGACGCCCAGGGGTGAAGCGCGCCGGCTTGCTCATCCTGCTCGAGCTCGGCGCACTGCGCGCCGAAGAAGTCACTCCCTTCACCAAAGCCGCGGACAAGCCGACCGCCGAGCTCGCGTCGCTCTGGATCGCAAAGCACAAAGGCACTCCCAGCCAGGCGCCGGCACCGGGGCCGCCCGCGTTTGCGCTTGCCCGAAATATCCGCGCGGAGAGCGGCGCGAAGTATGCGTCGGGTGTTTGGCGGGTCGGTGCGCAGCCTTACACCGACCGCCCGTATGTGATTCACAAGATGCCTGCGCCGCTTGAGGGCGTCTCCTCCGTGATGACCGCGAATGACGACGACGGCTCGCGCGGCGAGACCTTCCTGAGCTTTGAGGTGCCGGTCGCCGTCACCGTCTTCGTCGCGCACGACACTCGCAACCGAGTGCGCCCCGCGTGGCTCGCCGGCTGGACCGACAGCGCCCTTGATGTGCTCGTCGAGCGCGGCACCTATCACGTTTGGCAGCGCGATTTTCCGGCCGGCCGCATCACCCTCGGCGGGAATACGCTGGATGGCGTCCCCGGCGGAAAAGGCCAGTATTTCGTCGCACTCCGGCCCGTGCCGTCGACGCCTCGTGCGCAGCCCGCAAAGATCGCGGAGACGCTTCCGCTCGTGAAAGGCGCACGCGCCGACCGCGGCGAGGTGCTCTTCTTTGCAGAAGGTGCCGCGGGCTGTGCGAAGTGTCATCAGGTGGGCTCACGCGGGCACAACTTCGGACCGGACCTCGCCGGCGCAGGCGACCGCTTCGACGCGGAGCACATCCTCCGTTCGATGATCGAGCCTGGTGCGGTGATCACGGAAGGCTTTGCGCTGCGCGTTATCACGATGAAGGACGGCGCCACGCATAGCGGCATCCTGCTCGAGCAAAGCGGCGTCACGCTCACGCTCGCGCAAATCGGGGCGCCACCGGCGCGCCTGCCACGCGCGGAAATCGCCACCGAGGAAAGTGTCACGGCCTCTCCGATGCCGCCATTTGCGCAGCTCCTCGCGCCGCAGGATCTCGCCGATCTGACCGCTTTTCTGCTGGCGCAGCACACCGAGAAGCCGGCGGAACTTGCGAACCGACCAGCGGGTAACGCGGCGCGAACGGCCGCGAAAGCGGGTGAACTCTCCATTCAAGAGCGCGAAGATCGCGTCGAGTTGAGCCTCGGCGGGCAACCCCTCGCGGCGTATCTATTCCGCCATCCCGAAGTGCTGCGCCCCGGTTGGATCAACGTGCGAACGCCGGGCGGCATTCAGGTGACGCGCAATTTTCCCCTGCAGCCAGAAGATCAAACCGGCGCGGATCACCCCACGATGCACCCCGGCGTTTGGCTCGCTTTCGGAGACGTGAACGGCCACGATCACTGGCGCAATAAAGCGCGCTCGGAGCACGTCGCATTCGAGCACCCGCCGCGCAGCGAGGGAACGCGCGGGAGCTTCACGACGCTCAATCGCCTGCTGACGGCGGACGGCGGCACGGAGGTTTGCCGGCAGCGGACGCGGTATGCCATCGCGCTGCAACCGGACGGTTGGCGCCTCGATGTGGACGCGGAGTTTTGGAGCGACACAGCCGATTTCTCGTTTGGCCATCAGGACGAGAGCGGCCTCGGCGTGCGGGTCGCCTCGGCGCTCCGCGTGTCCGCTGGCGGGCTCATCAAGAACAGCCTCGGGGCTCAGAACGAGAAGGGGACGTGGGGCCGCGAAGCGGCGTGGTGGGACTACAGCGGGAAGATCAAGGAGCGGCACGTGGGGATCCTCGTTGCCCCTTCGCCAAAGAATGCGCGGCCTTCATGGGGCCACACGCGCGACTATGGCGTCATGGTGGTGAACCCGTTCGCGCGCAATCCCGGTCCAGACGCCCGCGATCCTGCGAACAGGACCCCTGTGAAGCGCGGCGAGCGCTTCCGCTTGGCTTACCGCATTCTCTTTCATGAAACGGCGGCCCCATTGGACTCCGCGGCTGTCGCCAGGGAACTCTCGAAGGAGCTCAACTAAGCAGCCTGAGAAGTCGGGAGGCGCTTGGGAAGGCCACGCCGCTGCTAGCGCCTTCGCATGTCGCCGTAGCGGTCGATATAAAACCCCTTCTTCCCAGAAGAGCCGGACTTCGAAGACTTACCATCTTTCGCGCTAACCAGCGCGCCGGCATTCTGCACCGACCAGCGAACCCCGGAGCCGGTGCGGTCAGCCGGGAGCGGCGGCGCCGATGCGATGGACGCACCCGCATCCCGCGACGCGTAGCCATGATTCGACTCGTTCGGGAACGTGTTGATCGGCACTTGGGCGGTGCGGTTATCGCCGGAGAGGTTCTGGTGGGTGATCACGAACTGCGTCGGGTCGTGGTAAGTCGAGTAGTCGCGCGCGAATCTGCTCCGATACATGCCCACACGGATGTTCTTCCGGATCTCAAAGTGCAGGTGCGCGGGATAGCGCCCATGCGCCGTGCCGATCGTGCCGACCCTCGTGCCGCGCTCCACCCGTTGACCATCGCGGACGGCAATGCGGTCGAGGTGCCCGTAAAGTGAGTCGATGAAGCGGGTATCGCCGCGCTCGATATAGGCGTGCCGGATGATCACCACATTCCCCCACCCCGCCCGGAAGTCCTGCGCGTAGACGACGAGACCATTGCCCACCGCGTGCACCGGATCACCCAAGTCGGTATTCCCGCCGCCAATTCCGTTCCAATCCTCGCCCATGTGGCCGTGTGGACGGAACCCGCGGGCTTTGTAATAGCGTTTGCCGTTTTCGATGCCGACCGGCAGCCCGAAGCTGTCCGCGATCTTTACCGACTCGGTGTCATCCGCTTGCGCCGCCACTCCCAGGAGGAGCGACGCCGCAAGACCAAGGGTCTTCCAACGCATAGAGCCCGCGAGGCTACGGTGGAGGGCGCGAGGGTGCCAACAAAAGATGCCCAACTTATTTTCCCGCCCATGCGAGCCCGAGGAGGAGCACGCCGAAAGCGATCCGGTAAATGCCGAAGCCAACGAAGGTGTGGCTCTGGACGAAGCGCAGCAGCCACTTCACGGCTGCAAAGGAAACGACTGCGGCGATCACCGTGGCGAGCGCCAGCATCGTCCAGTCCGGCGGCACCTCCCCTGGCGCCTGCCGCAGCGCTTTCACCGTCTTCAGGGCGCCCGCGGCAAGCATCGTCGGAATCCCGACAAGGAATGAGAACTCGGTCGCCGAGACGCGGTTGGTCCCGCAGAGCAGGCCAAAAACGATGGTCGAGCCGGAGCGCGACGCGCCGGGAAAGATCGCCGCGACCAACTGCCCGATCGCGACTGCGACCGTCGCGGGCCAGGTGACGACCGCTTCCCGCGAGCGATGCGCGAGCCACTTCTCGAGAACAATGAAGGCGACGCCCCCAATGATCAGCGCCCAGGCGACTGGCGCGATCTTCTTCGGAAGCTCGAAACCGAGCTTGTTTAGCACCAGCCCGCCGGCGGCGGTGATCAAAAAAGCGACGGTGATCTTCCCCAGGAGCAGGCGGCTCTCAGGATCTCGCCACTGGGTAAGCATCCGGATGCGGTCGGAGAACAGCGGGACGACGGCAAGCACGGCGCCGCATTGCACGACCACGTTGAAGAGATCGCTCCTGAAGAAGCTCTGCTCATCCAGCCCGAGCAGATGTTCCGCGATCAGCAGATGCCCGGTGGACGAGACCGGGATGAATTCCGTCAATCCCTCGAGAAACCCGAGAAGCGTCGCGATCAGCCAGTCGGGCACAGAACGTCGGGAGTAGTCGGTGCTCGGTCTTCAGGGACAGCCGGGCTCCGGGCTGCCTGGATCCTGATGACTGAGAACTGCTTTAGATGGCGGCCTCGCCGCGTTCCTCAGTGCGGATTCGGATCGCTTCCTCAATCGGCATCACGAACACTTTGCCGTCGCCGATCTTGCCGGTCTTCGCGGATTTCACGATCGCATCCACGGCCCGCTGCACGCGATCGTCGCTGATCACGATTTCGAACTTCACTTTGGGGAGAAAGTCCACGGTGTATTCACTCCCGCGGTAAATCTCGGTGTGGCCCTTTTGACGTCCGAAACCTTTCACTTCGCTGACGGTCATCCCTTCCACGCCCACCTCCGACAACGCCTCCTTCACGTCCTCCATCTTGAAAGGTTTGATGATCGCCTCGATTTTTTTCATGCGCGCCATAGCTACCGGGAGGGGGTCAAATGGCAAGCGGGCAATCTTCGCGCGAGCGAGACCCCTCCCTGCAAACGCGCCAAGCTTTGCGCCACGGTGCGATTGTTGAGCTGATGCGACGCTTTCCTCCGTCCCTCTCGATCGAAACGGCCTGCGTAACTGGCGTGCGCCTCGCCGCATTCGGCTACGCGTTCGGGACGCTATGTGCGGCACCCATCGTCGATGGGACCAGGGATGGCGAATATGGTGACGCCCTCGCGGTGCAGACTGTGCAAACCGATTTCGGGGACAACGCGAGCGAGTGGAATGCGGCTTACGGGCGAATCGAGAACGGTCGGCTTTTCCTGATGTTCACGGGGAACCTTCAGAGCAACTTCAACAAGCTGGAGGTGTTCATCGACTCAACGAGCGGCGGACAGTCGATCTTCGACAGCGCTGGGAACGACAATGCCGAGCGTATGGACGGCCTCGCTTTCGACGCCGGGTTCACGGCGGATTACCACGTGATCGCCCGCCGGGGCTTGAGCAAGTTCGACCTCGATTTTGCTGATCTTGCGGCACAGACAGCCACCTTTCACGAGAACGTCTTTGCGGGCGCCGATGCCGGCACGGGCAGCACCGGGATCGGCGTGAATGCGGGCCCTATCGATGTCGGTTACGACGGCAGTAACACCGCAGGCATTAGCGGAGGCACGGGTGCGGCGGATCAGGACGCCGCGCGGGCAGTCACCACGGGACTCGAATTATCCTTCTCACTTGCCGACCTCGATTACACCGACGGACCGATTAACGTGATGCTCGGACAGAACGGCGACGGACATCACTTTTGGTCGAACCAGTTTCTCGGCGGCTTGGAACCGCCGCGAGGAAACCTCGGGGGCGATGAGGCCGGTAATTTCACCGGAGAGGGCGCGATCAACCTGCAGAACTTCGCCGGGAACCAGTTCTTCATCGTCGTTCCGGAACCGTCTGCGACACTCTTCGCTGGTGCTTCCCTGCTCGTGCTTTCCTGGACGCGCCGTTCCCGCCGGTAGGGCTCGGAAAAGGGGCTCAGAGCTCCGGGATTTCCAGCTCGCGCTGGTCCATCCGCACGAGTGCCCAATTCCACGGCTTCCAGCTCTGCCGCTGCCAGTCGAAGGTAAACGGTTGACGCAACTCCGCCGCTTCTTCGACGACCGCGTGCGCGATCGGTCCCCCCTGACCCTGGACTTTCAGCTTCGTCACCACTCGCCCGGTCTCGTTGGGCGCACTCACCGCGGGTTCCTCCATGCTGATTTTCAAAAAAACGAACTGCCCGAACGCCTCGCGCGCCGCGTCGATGATATTTGCTTTGTCTTGGCCCCAACGGTCGGAATAATCGTCCGCCATGAACCGCGTGAGGCGCTCCCAATCCCGGTCCGCGACGGCCTCGAGCAAGTTTTCCTGGTGGAGCCGGACCTGCCGCTCAGGCGACCAGAGCGCCGCGAGAAACAAGCCCATCGCTGCCAACGCAATTCCGGCGGCAAAGGCGATCTGGCGGGGTGTCATCGATCGATGAGTGATACCAAGTATCGCCCGAATGTCGCCGGCATTTTGCGCAACCGCCGCGGCGAAATTCTCGTTTGCGAGCGTCTGAACGTGGCGGACGCGTGGCAATTTCCGCAGGGTGGGATTGACGAAGGGGAGACGCCCGAAGTGGCCCTCGGGCGCGAGCTTCAGGAGGAGATCGGGATCGAACCCGATCACTTCCGCATCGTCGAGCGGCGTGGCCCCTATCGCTATCTTTTCGGCAGCGGACGCACCAAGAAGGGGTGGCACGGCAAGGAGCAGATTTACTTTCTCTGCGATTTTCTGGGGAGCGATGCCGACATCAACGTCGCCACCGACCACCCGGAATTCCGCGCGTTCCAGTGGGTCAAGCCGGGAGCGTTCCGGATCGACTGGCTACCGGAAATGAAGCGCGAAGTTTACCGCGCGGTCTTCAAGGATTTCTTTGGCGCAATCATCTAGGGTGGACGGCATGAATGCTGTTGACGCTGCGAACCTCATCCTTCACTACACGCGCCGCTTTATGCTCACTCTTGGTATGTTCTCGCTCGTCGTCGCCAGCTTCCTGGGCTGCGTCTGGTGGGCATGCCGCGACGAAGGAGTCTGATTCTGGAGCTGCGATGCTGGATCCCGAGGAGATTCGCTGGGTCAAATCGACCGCCAACGAGCTGAACAACTTGCTGCAGGTGATCTCGGAATCGAGTCAGCTGATCGAGACGCTTTGCGACGGAACTTCTGACACGGAAAAATACTTCGCCATTCTGCGCAACGGCGTCGATCGCGCGACAAAGGTCACGCGCAAGATGGTCGAGCGAGTCGGCGGCTACAGCCTCGAGACTCCCCCGGGCCCGCCCGCCGTGCGGGAGGAAAGGCGGCCGCCGGCGGGGCCCGCACGCGACTTCAAGATCTACAACCCACAAGGGCCGCTCGAACTCGTGATGATCGTCGACGACGAAGATCTCGTCACCCTGCTCGCGCAGCGCGTGCTCGCGGACGCCGGCTACCGCGTGCTGACCGCCAAGGACGGGTTCCAGGCGCTCGAGATCTTTCGCAAACTGCGCGCCGAGATCTCCCTGATCATCCTCGACTTCACGATGCCTATGATGGACGGAGCCGCCGTCTTCAACCAACTGCTCGAGATCGACCCAAAGGTCCCGGTGGTGCTGAGCAGCGGATTTGCCGAGCAGGAGCGGCTGCAGGGCATGCTCGCGCGCGGACTTCGCGGCTTTATCCAGAAGCCTTACACCCAGCAGAAGCTGCTCACGGAAATTCGCGCGACGCTCGACGCCCTGAAGATCGAACGACCCGGGGCGCGCTCCGCGTCGTAGCTTACTCAGCGGCGCTGCGTGCCGGTCGGGCGACCCGGCTCCGTCGTCCGGGACCAGACGCGGACCTGCCAAACCGTCGCTCCGTCTGCCGCTTCCTCGCTCACGAGCCGCACGGTATTATCCCGCGCGTCACCCACCAGCCAGCGACCACCCGCGACCGTGCCAAGACACTTCAAGGTGATCCCGCCGCCTTCGCGGTAGATACCCCAGCCTGCGCCGCTCGCGCCGACGGGACTTGGCGAGGTTATCACCCTGCTGATGCGGGTCAGGCCATTGATCCACATCGGGCCGTCCCCAATCCCCAGACAGCGAAAACTATAAACCCCCTGCGCGGGCTCTTCTACACGCCAGCGCGTGGGAGAGCGTTCGCCGCCATCCAGCGGCGCCAGCTGCACGACCCCCTCAGTCTCGTTACCCGGCGCCGCCGCAAGCCAGCGACCGGAGTCCACGGCCACCAATGAGATCGTGTCGCCGTGGCGTAAAGCCTCGTTCGCCTGAAGAATCGTGAAGTTCTGCGCGAGCGCCGATGCGGTGGCGCAGAAACCAAGGAGAAGAGTGAGAGTTTTCATGGGCTGAGGGCTGTTGCAGGGGAGGCGAAGCGATGGGTCGGGGTCGGCTTTCCGGGCCGGAAAAACTCCAGGTGATCGAGCTGCGCCTGCAGTCCCGGAACGGCTTGCGGCAGCGCCTCGACCGCCGTGCACACCGCGTCGCGCAATACTTCCGGTGCGGCTTCCGCGCGGAGGTTAATGATCAATTGCCCGGATTCGACCGGAGCTTCGATCCGCAGGCCGAGCTCCGGGACGAAATCGCTGCGGACGAGATTGATCACCGCGACTTCGGCGAGGCCCGCGCTGGGACTGAGCGTCATTTTCAGGTGCGCGATCTCGTTTCCTGTCAGCTCCTGCTGAATGCGTCGCGCCAATTGGGTGAGCACCGCATCCGAGTCGAACCCGTCCTTTGCCCGGAGGTCCACCGTCGCGTTGAGCCAGCCGAGAAGCGCCTCGCCTTCGGCATAGACTTCATAATCCACGTCCATCGCCGCGCGCCTGCCGCCCTCGCCTTCGGCGACCATCGAAAACCAGGCGTCCATCCCAACGCCCCGCCTCGCCGAAACCGCCAGGATTTGCGCTTGAGGAAAGTCGCTTCCGAGGCGCGCCTGCAACGCTTCCAGTCGCGTCGGGTCCAGGAGGTCACTCTTGCTGATCACAATCAAGTCGGCCTCCTCGAGCTGCTTCCGGTAGATGTAGAGGACCTTCTCCGAAAAGTTACTGCCCGGGGACAGGCCGAAGATTCGTTCCGCTCGCACGGGATCGACCAGCACGCTGAGCGGCGCGATTTGGTAGCGCTCGCCATAAATGCGCCGCAACGGATAGCTGACCGTCGCGACGAGATCGGTGCAGCTTCCGACCGGCTCGGCAATGAACACATCGGGCGAGGACGCGGCGTCGAGTTTCTCCGCCGCGTCGACGAGCGAGTTGAATCGGCAGCAGAAACAGCCGCCGGGGATTTCTTCGGTCGCAAAACCGCGCGCGCGGAGCATCGCGGTGTCGACGAGCTCACTTCCCTGGTCATTGGTGATCAGGCCGACCCGCAAGCCTTGCGCAGTGAGGCGTTCCGCCAGTGCCGCAACCGCCGTGGTCTTCCCTGCGCCGAGGAAACCGCCGATCATGATGTAACGCGCTTGCGAGGTCCGGGCCGAGTTCATGAGTTCTCTTCTGAGTGGGATTGCTTCGCGAGAATCAGGTCGATGGTCGTGTCGAGCATGCGCCGATAACTCGCGAGATCGACGCATTTCGCATCCGGCTGGCCGTCGAATTCATACAGCCAGCCAGCGCCGAACGGCTCTTTGCTCACGCGCTCGATGTGCTCGCGCAGCTCGGGATTCCCGCCCGCGAACTGCCCATTGGCGACCGAGTAGATGTCGGAGATCGCTTTGAATCCTTCGATCGATCCGATGATCTCGCCGGAAGCGATGCCGTCCCCCGGCTCTTTTTCAAACTGCAGCGCCACCGCTTCGCCAAGCATGCGCGTAGCGAACTTCGTAAAACCGACGCGCCAGCGGTCGCCGTCATTCCGCGCGAGCCAAAAGTGGGATGGGCTGTAGAGACAATCGACGGGGAGATGCGCGACGAAGGTTGAGCGCTTGTAGAAGGAAGTCATCCGCTGGCGCGCAACATCGGAGATCGAGCGCCGAACATCCAACATTGAAGTGGAGACGTGAGCGCTGAGGGACCGACCAGAAGATTCCGTGAGCGCGTGTCGAGTCGCTGAAGGTTGGACGCTGGGGCCGAATCGCCGATGCTCCGCGGCCACTGCGTGCCGTGCTGTATTTCGATCACAACGCCACCTCTCCGCTCTCGCGTGCCGCACGCGCGGCCTGGCTCGATGCGACCGAGCGTTTCCCGGCGAATCCTTCGAGCCCTCACCGGCTCGGCAGCCGCGCGGAACGTGCGCTCGACGATGCGCGCGAAAGCCTCGCCGCGTGCATCGGTTGCGAGCCGCACGAAATCGTGTGGACCTCCGGCGCCACGGAATCGAACAACACAGCGATTGCGCATTTGGCCGCGGCAAGCACCGGTGAGGCGTGGATTTCCGCGATCGAGCATCCGTGCGTGCTCGCGCCAGTGCGGCGGCATTTTGCGGAGAGGCATCGCTTCATCCCGGCGCGGCGCGATGGCGCCATTGAGCTCGACTGGCTGCGGGCGGAACTCGTGCGCGCACGTCCCGTCTTTGTCGGGATCATGGCGGCAAACAACGAGACCGGGGTGCTCCAACCATGGCGCGAGGCGCTCGCTCTTTGCCGTGAACACGGCGTCCCGTTCTTCTGCGATGCCGCGCAGTGGCTGGGGAAGCTGCCCGCGGCAGGTCTGGGCGCGGCGGATTACCTCAGTGGATGCGCGCACAAGTTCGGAGGACCTGCAGGCGTCGGTTTCCTGAAAGCGCCGGTCAGCCTGAAGGCGTCGCTCCTTGGCGGCCCGCAGGAAGACGGGCGCCGCGCGGGCACCGAAAACACCGCGGGCATCCTCGCGATGATCGCAGCGCTCGGGGAGCGCGAAGCAGCGATGGCAAACGAGTTGCCGGAAAAGCTCGAGATCCGCACGCAGTTTGAGCGCGATCTGCTCCTCCGCCTTCCTGGCAGCGCGATCATTGGCGCGCCGGCGGACCGACTTTGGAACACCGTGTCGGCGGTGATGCCGGCAATTGATTGCCGCCAGCGCTGGGTGGTGAAGCTCGACAAGCTCGGCTTTGCGGTGTCTACGGGCTCGGCTTGCGCGAGCGGCAAGGAAGACCCGTCACATGTGCTCACCGCATTGGACTATGCGCCTGAGGAAGCCGCGCGCGTCCTTCGCTTCAGCAGCGGCTGGGAAACGCGCGCTGCCGACTGGAGCGAGCTGCTCGACGGCGTGCTCCGCGCCGCGGCGGAACTGGTCTGAGCGACCAAGCGCGCGATCAACTTTCCCGATGGAGCGACGAGACGGTCGAGTGAACCTCGATCGCCAGCGTCTTGCGGCTGCCGGTCGGGGGGCGCGGTTCCGAAAAGGAGAGGCGGGCGAGGAGGCGGGGTTTGCTGAGCAGATTCCACAGGTGTGGGAGCAGGGCCACGCCGGCGTAACAGATCTCTGTCTTCGCAGAGCCGCCGGGTAGCTCGTAACCAATGGCGTTCGCAGTGACTGGCGCCTCGCTCTCGAACGCCGCACCAAAGAGCGCGGAGTTGAACGGCAGCACAGTTTCCCCGTGCGAAGTTGTCCCTTCGGGAAAGAGGACGAGCGGAAGACCCGCGGCGAGCACTTCCCGCATCTCCGCGAGAACCGGAGCCACCGCGCCGCGCCGCGTGCGATCGATGAAAATCGTTCCGCCATAGCGCGCGCAACGGCCAAAGACCGGCCAACCGGTGATCTCCTGCTTCGCGACGAAGATGCACGGGACTGCCGCTGAGAGGACAAAGACATCCAGGTAGCTGAGGTGATTTGAGGCGATCAGTCCCGACGGAGGCGGAGTCCCGCGGACTTCCGTGGCGACCTTCAACAGGCGGCAGATCCGCACGCTGCCCCGATGCAGCCATTCCGCCTGAGCCCGGCGCCTTTGCCCCGACGGCAAGCGACGAATGCGCAGCCAGTATTCGCTCCATGCAGCGAGGACAATCCCAAGGAACCAGGCTGCCCGCGCCGTGGCGCGCAAGATTCCGCGGACGCTCATCGGCACCAGTTCACGCACCGAGCCGAAAGCGAGGCGGACGGAATTGCAAGTCCCACGTGCAACTTACGCGTGACCCGTTCCACGGCTTGCGTTTAAGTCCGCCGCATGAGCACCGCCCTTGCCGCCGCACCCGTCGCGCTTTCCCAACTCGACCAACTGAAGAAATTCACCAAAGTCGTCGCGGACACGGGCGACTTTGAGACGATGCGGGAGTTTCAGCCGCAAGACGCGACGACCAATCCCTCACTGATTCTCGCCGCCGCGACGAAGCCCGAATACGCGCACATTTTGGAAAAAGTGCTCGTTGACCGAAAGAACTCCGGTCTCACCGGCGCGAAGCAACTCGATGATGTCATCGATTACGTGCTCATCGGGTTCGGCGCGAAGATTCTCGAGATCGTCCCCGGCCGCGTCTCTACGGAGACCGATGCGCGACTTTCCTTTGACACGGAAGGCTCGATCGCAAAAGGGCGCCAGCTCATCGCGCTGTATGAGCAGCTCGGCGTTTCACGCGACCGCGTGCTGATCAAGATCGCCTCCACCTGGGAAGGGATCCGGGCAGCCGAAGTGCTCGAAAAGGAAGGCATCCGCTGCAATCTCACGCTCCTCTTTTCCCTGCCGCAGGCGATCGCGTGCGCCGATGCCGGCGTGCAGCTCATCTCGCCGTTCGTCGGCCGAATCTACGATTGGTATAAGACGGCGCAAAAGCGCGACTTCACCGGGGCGGAAGACCCGGGCGTGCAATCGGTCTCCACGATTTACACCTACTACAAAAAGTTCGGCTACAACACCGAGGTGATGGGCGCGAGCTTCCGCAACACCTCACAAATTGTGGAGCTCGCCGGATGCGATCTGCTGACCATCAGCCCCGAACTGCTCGCGAAACTGGCCGCTTCGACCGACCCCGTGGAGAAGAAGCTCGACGCTGCAGCAGCGCGGACTGCGACCGTCGAAAAGACGCCGCTCGTCGAGAAATCGTTCCGCTTCCTCCTCAACGAGGACGCCATGGCTACAGAGAAGACGGCCGAGGGCATTCGCAAGTTCTCCGCGGACATCGTGAAGCTCGAGAAGTTCATCGGCGGCAAGCTGATCGGTGATCGGTGATCCGTGATGGGGCGAATGCGCCGCGCCATCGCGATGAACCATTCACGATTCACTGATCACCATTCACGCTTCCCTGCGCCCCACGCGCTACCGATACGCGATCGTCTCTTTGTGCAGCTTCGGCGTGAGCTCGCGGATGAAGCTCTCAATGAGCTTGCTCGTCCCCGCTTCGTCGCGGCCGAATTTCATCCGCGCCTTGGTGATGTCCGCGGAAATCATGATCATCGCCCAGCGCTGGGCGTAGCCGTCGAAAAGCCGATCGCGCGCATCGATCCAGAGCCGTTCGTAGTGCGAGGCCGTAAGATCGCTGCTTCCCGCAAACCAATAGAAACAGAGGTTCTCGATCGGCACTGGCTTCCCATCGGCAGCTTTTGTCAGCCGCTGATTGTGCAAGCGGGCGACGGGCAGATTCCCGCTTCCTGGAACCGCGAGGATGTTTGCTCCGGCAGGCCGAAACTCCCAGCCCTGAGCGTGGAGACAGCGCTCCGGCCGGTGAATCGCGGTCATCATATCCTCCCCGGCCAGCACCACGGATGCGACTACCCGGTCGCCCCGTCCATTGGTGTATTCCTTGCGCGCGAATTCCGTGTCGGCGCCCAGCGTATCGCGTTCGAGCTGCGAAATCTCCATGTCCTGGCCCCACCACTCCCCGAGATACTCCGGCAGTTCGAGGCGGATGCCGACCGGCTGGAACCCGAGCTGTTTGGGCAGAAAAAAGATCCCACTGAGGCCCGCGAGCACCACCGCCGAGAGAATCGCAAGGCGGCTAGTAGTCATACGAGATCGGCGAGCTGTCGGACGGGGATTTTCCCGGGCTGTCCGGCTTCAGAAGCACAGCCTTCGTCGTTGCCCAATCCCTCTGGAGCAGATTGCTGAAGGCAATCATCGCGCTCACCGCGATTGGAATCGTCACGATGAAGCCTGAGATGTCGTGCCACGGGCCGGTGCCAATGCTTTGGCCGAACAGCTTCGACGCCAGCACGATGGTGAAGACCCGCGCGATATTCCCGAGCACGGCAAAGGGAAGCGACATCGCAAAGAGGAGGAGTTTCTTCCAGCCGGAGCGCAGGGTGAAATGTCCGTAGAGAGCGCTCAACATGGCCATCGCCATCAGCGAGCGAACCCCGCTGCACCCACCGGCGACTTCGCAGTGAAAGGTCTTGTCGGTGGCGATGAGCTTCACCCCTTCACGCTCCACGCCGATTCCGACGAGGTTGCTCAACCCCCCGACAATCCCCGCGACCAGCCGCTGCAGCGGCTCGGTATGCCCGAGGATGAATCCTACCGGCACCATAAAGAGGAGGAACAGGCAGGGAAAGATCGCCAGCCGGGCGGTCGCCCAGCCCCACAGAAAGAGCGCGCCACCGAAAATCAGCACCGGGAGCGCCACCAGGGCGATCCGCGGCTGGAGGGTCCAGGCAGCGATCACGAAAAGAGACGCGCCAGCGAGCACCACGATCAACCCCATCCACGACGGCGCTTTCGGCGCCGCCCGAAACTGCGCGCGATGCATCCATGCGACCACCGCCGCCGCGGGTAAAATGAGCGGTCCGTGCTGAAGATCGTTCTCTTCCGTCCATCCCTCCCACGCCCAGCGCATCGCGGTCAGCACCCCGTTGCTGAAAAGGCGGTGAAAGACAAAAAAGTAGACGAGCGTGCCAAGCACCCCGGCGAAGAGCGCAGCGTGCACCGGCTGCTCGCGGATCCATTTTCCAAGACGCGCCAGCTCTTCGCTGAGGCTCGTGGTGGGAGGAGGAGAAGAAAGCTGGGCGGGTTCAGCCATGGGCGCGACTGTAGGGGGTGGAATGCATTCCGGCAAAGCGTGGAGTTGCCGTTTCTTCCGGCTGTCCACATCCTGCACTCTACCGTTTCGTTCCTCCGCTTGGACTCTGCCGCCCCGCTCAAAACCCCAACGACCTCCCGCCCGAAGCTCCTGGTGCTCGAGCTCTGGGGCCTTGGGGACCTGACCTTCTCCACACCGCTGCTTCGCTCCGCGCTTGAGCAGTATGACGTCACGCTCGTCGGCAAAGAACACGCGCGCCCGCTCCTCGCAGCCACCTTTCCGCGGATGCGCTTCATCGGCTACGACGCCCCCTGGACCGCGTATCGCGATAAATACCGCCTCTGGAAATGGGGCTGGCCGGAGCTCTTCGGGTTGCTGGTGCGGCTGCGGCGCGAGCGCTTCGACGCCGCAGTTTCGGTGCGCAAAGATCCGCGCGATCACCTCGTCATGTGGCTCGCGGGCGCCTGTCGGCGATTCGGATTTCCGCGGAAAGGCAGCCACACCTTTCTCACGCACCCGCTCACGCGTTCCAAGCAACATCGTGTAGAAGATTGGCGCGACCTTGGCCGGGCGCTCCGTCTCGATGGGGTCGATGGAATGGCGCCTCATCTGGAGCACGGGAGCTATCACTCCGAGCGGGTGGACATGCTGCTGCAGGGAATTTCGAAGCCTCTTTTGTGCGTGCATCCGGGGGCGCGGATTGCGGTGCGGCGGTGGCCCGAGGAATTCTTCGCATACGTCATTCGGAAGCTGCGTGATGAACTCGATTTTCACCTCGCGCTCATCCCGGATCCCGACGGCTACGGAAGCGGACTGGCGCCGCTCGCAGATTCCCTGCTGCCGCCGCTGAGCGTCAGCGAACTCGTGGATGTGCTCGGCCGCACGACTCTTCTGCTCTGCAACGACAGCGGGCCTGGTCACATCGCGACCGCCTGTAGCCGCCCAGCGATTGTCATCTTCGGCCCCACCGATCCAGATCAGTTTCGTCCGTGGGGCGCCCTGCATCACCTCGTCATCCGCGACATCTGTCCGTGGCGCCCGTGCTTCGATTATTGCAAGTTTTCCGAGCCGTATTGCCTGACGAAACTGGAGCCGGAGCGCGTCTGGCCAGATATCCAAAACTACATCCACCGCCTCCTCGCGAACGGGTCTCTTCCGGCCGAGATGCAGCGGCGCGCCGCCGCACTTGCATGATCGCACGTGTCGCGGCGCTGGTGGCCACGTTCCGTCGTCCGCGGGAGTTAGGACGGCTCCTGGAAGCACTGGCGCAAACTCCGGAGGGGCTCGACCTGGTCGTCATTGTGGACAATGCCGGAAACGCGGAGACGCGTGCCGTCGTCGAGCGTGCGCAATGTCGCACGCACTACCTTGCTCCGGGCACGAATCTGGGCTGCGGCGGTGGACTCAAGCGCGCGGGCGAAACAGCGCTAAGCATCGCCGGCGACCGCCTGACTCACCTGTGGATTCTTGATGATGACGCGGTGCCCACCGCGCACACGCTCAGCGGTTTGCTCGCGGTGATGGAATCGGAGAACGCGGATGCGGCGTGCCCGCTGGTCATCGGCCCGGAGGGCCTCGTGGGTTGGACGCCGGGGTTCGTCGATCGGGCGATCGAACGAGCGGCCACAGCACCCGTGCGCCCGGAGGAGTTCCGCGCCCGCTTCGGATCGGAGCCACTCCCGTTCACCTGGACGCAGGGCATCTCGCTCCTGGTCTCCCGCGATGCAATCGATGCCGTGGGTTTGCACCGCGACGATTTTTGGATTCGCGGCGAAGACCTGGAATTCAGTTTACGCATCACCGGGCGTTTCCGCGGTGTCTTCGTGCCGGCGGTCGAAGTCCAGCACCTGCCTCCGCCCGAAACCGGCGCCAGCTCGCGCGCGGCGGAATATCTGAAGCACGCCGCGTTGTTGCAGAACGTCCTCTACCTCAGTTTGCGCCTCGCTCACTGCCGCCGGATTGCCTGGACGGTCCCCGCCAATATCGTGCGTTTCGTCCGAACATGGGGGCTCGCCTCGCTGGCGGATGTCTGGCGCGCGTTCTTTCGCGGCACGATCCGCGGTGAGGCTGCCGGGCAAGGTGCGGGCGCGACTTTCCGCAGGCGCGCCGAGAAGCTCGCGGCGTCCTGAGGGCGATTACGTTCCTGAAACCCGGCGCACCGCTTCCGCCGCGCGGCTCTCGATGCGGCAGCGCAACGCGTCGGGCAGCGCCGTGAGCGGCTCGGTGCAGCGGGAGATTTCGCAGCAGAGACGGACCATCGCCTCCACGTCGCTGACCGCGACGAATTCCGATTCGATGCGCAATTCCGGCCCGCAGTTGTGATAGTTCCCGAGCGCGATGCAGATCGCGCCGCAACGAAACCCGAACAATTGATAAGCGGTGGCCTCGCACGTGCCGCCGCTCATCAAACACCTCTGGACGGGGATCCCCGCGCGCTGCGCCAGGTCGATGAACAACGCCGTCGCGGCGGAATCGAAGATGGACGTCCGATCGCCAACGCGCACGATCACCCCATCCCCCATGCGGCAGCCGCCGCTCTTTTCCGAGCTTGTCTCGAGTGAGACGATGGTTATTTCCCGGGGAAGAACCGCGGCTTTGGCGATCTCGATTGCCCCCACGAAACCGACCTCTTCCGCACGGGTGAAAAGCCCGTAGACACTCGCTTCCACGCCGTTCTGCTCCAGGTCGAGGAAAGTCGCGACGATCGCTGCGCAGCCAATCAAGTCGTCGCACGCGCGGGAGTGAATCCTTCCATCCCGCAGCTCGAATTCCGGCAAATCCCACATCGCGAACGGCCCGAAGTCGCGCCTCGCGGGAGCCCCTGCGAAGTATTCTTCTGGCACTCCGCCAAGAAATTCGCCGCCGACGAAACCGGGATGATCCATGTGCGCCGCGAGGGCAAAGCGCGCTTCAGCGAACCCGCGCTGATAGTGGGCGATCAGATTACCATGCACATCCGCGCTCACCTGCACGTGCGGGGAGGTTGCGAGCTGCCGCTGAATTTCCGCGCGCACCGCGGCTTCGTGAAAAGGCGCAGTAGGATGAGCGAGCAGAGCGCGCACAATCTCGAGGAGGCGTTCCTGTTCCATGCGGCCGCTCCTCAGATGTTTGGGAGCCTCGCGAGGGCCTGCCGCGCTTTGTCGCGCTCCGCCGCGTCTTTCGAGGCCGCAAGAAACGAGCGCAAGGTTTGCGCGGCGAGCTTCGGTTCTTTGCGATCGACATACATTGCGCTCAGGCGCTCGGCAGCCGCCCAGAGTTCGGGGACGAGCGCGTGAGCCCGCCGGAGGTGCGCGAAGGCGACGTCAGGTTTGAGGTCGTGCAGCTCAGCTTCGGCCCAGGCGAGGTAAATCCGTGCGAGCGCGGAAGTCGGTTCCGCTTCCGGCAGCGCGGCCTGCCCAAGGACTCGCTCGAGCAGCGCAGCCGCTTCTTCGAGCACGCCGCCCGTCTCTGCCAATGCCTGCACGCGCGCTGCCATCCCGGTCCCGAGCATCTGCGGATATTCGTCGAGCAATTCAATCGCCTCACGCGCGTTCCCGGTGTTCTCGAGTTCCGTGAAAAGCGCCTGCCGAGCGGCGGCCAACTGCCCCGCGCTGAGACCGAACTCCGCAAGTTTCGCATGCCCACCCGCCTGTCGCGCCCACGCCGCGAGCGCCGAGAAATCGCCGTTTGCCGGATTGCGATGAGCGGTCTTAAGGATCCGCCGCGCCGCGCCATGGTTCTCCTGGCGCAGGAGCAAGCGCGCATACTCGAGATGCACCGCGTGATGATTCCCGGTTGGATCCGCGCGGACGGCTTCTGCGTAAAGTTCCGCCGCACGCTCCAAAGCGCCAACTTCGACAAAGGTCTGGGCGGCCAGCGGCAACAAACTTGCGTCGAAAACCGCGCGTGCCGCGAGTTCCTCCGCAACCGTCGCCGCAGCGGCGGAATGCCCGCCAAGCTGCAATGCGCCCGCCCATCGCTTCAGCCGCTCGGCTCTTCCCGCGTCCAACCGCGCCAACCGCCCCAGCGCTTCGGTCTCCCGCGGGAGATCTCCTGCCGCGCGAAACGCGCTGGCGGCGCCTTCCGCGGCGAGATCACTCAGATCGGGGCGCCCCAGCAGCAGCGTCCACACCGCTGCTGCCGCAGCAGGCTCGCCGTGCTGTAGATTGCGTTGAAGTTGCGCCACGCCCGCGAGCATCGAGCCGCGTCCGTGGTCCCACGCGTCGGCGAGTTCCCGCGCAAATTCAGGGTCCACTTTCAGTCTGGCGGCATGCCGCTGCAGGAGCTCGTAATACGCGAGGAGCAAGCCTGACTCGTTGCCAGCCAATTGGCGCAGCCGCCGGATCTCGCGAGGAATGGC